>JAEEGI010007065.1_pt1 | contig 25235 bp, 22 predicted proteins | sample 8958751 | NCBI WGS metagenome assembly JAEEGI01 (sample SAMN16246545, study PRJNA631951) | gut metagenome | biome: gut microbiome; feature: rumen; material: KS-attached | host: Bos | place: Iran: Karaj | collected 2018-10
GTCAAGTGCTTGATGTTATCCTTCTCAAGAAGGTTCGTGAGGATGAGGGCGCTGCCTACTCACCTCATGGAAGTGCAGGAATGACTATCAAGGGCGACAAACCTTTCATTCAGGCTCTCACCTATGTGAACATGAAGCCCGAGAAGAAAGACCTCGTTGTCAAGATTATGCGTGAATCGCTCAGCGACATCGCCAATGGTCAAATCGAGGCTGACGCTCTCCAGAAGATTAAAGAGAAAATGCTCAAGGACTATGACACCAACGCTAAGAGCAACGGCCATTGGATCAACGTGCTGAATATGTACAACTCTTTCAACATTGACACTCAGAATGGTTACAAAGAGGCTGTCAACAAGGTTACTGCTGCCGACGTTAGCAAGTTTGTCAAAGAGACTCTTGTTAAGACTGGAAACTGCATCGAGGTTACCATGAACCCAACAGATGCTCCCGCTACTGTTACCAAAGATGCTCCCGCTAAAGAGGCTAAGCCTGCCGCTGCTAAGAAAGCAACCGCGAAGAAGGCTGCCAAAAAGACAAGCAAACGCAAAAAATAATCGGTTCTGAGTATTCAACTTTTTGAACTTCAACAATAGAGATTGCGCATCGAGAAATCGATGCGCAATCTTTTTTATGCTCAAAAACTTGTAAAACTTCAAACATTTTGTATTATTTTTGCATTCAGAAAACAAATAACATTATTAATCTTTTAATTGTCAAAAGCGTATGAAAAAAATTACTCTTTTACTTATTGCTGGCTTGGTGGCTATGATTGCACAAGCAGGAGTCATCAACCAAGACAAGGCTTCTAAATTGCAAAATGCGAAAGCCAATGTCACTGTTAAAGCCGAAGGCGACATCGTTACTCCTCCCGCTAGTATAGAAGAACAAATCTATACTTTCCAGGGACATGACACCTACATTGACCAAGATAAGACTTTTGAGGTGTTTGTTGTTATCGACAACAATGATATTTACGTCAAGGGATTTAGTGAATATTACACTGAGGGCTGGGTGAAAGGCACCATTGTCGACGGAGTTGCCACATTCCCCGCAGCCTACATGGGTGTGTTTGAATTTTGGGGCGATGCCTATGATCTTGACTTTGATGGCGCTGTATTTACTGTAAACGACGACGCTAGTGTGCTCACAGCTGCCGATGGTTACACTACCTCGACCGAAGGTGAAATTCTTGACGAGTTTATCAATGTGACTCTCACCAAGGCACTGCCCGAAATCGCCACTCCAGCCACTCCCACTATCACCGAATTTACCGAGGATGACTACGGCCACTATGTAAAGATGACCATCCCTGCCAAGGACGTTGACGGCAACGACATCTTTGCTGCATTGCTCAGCTACCAGCTTCTCATTGACCGCAATGGCGAGCAGAGTGTGTATGAGTTCACTACCGACGACTATCTCTTCCTTGAGGAAAACATGACTGTGGTTCCTTACAACTTCACCGACTATTATGACATTGACGTTGCCGGCAAGCAAGTCTACATCTATGGCGATGACATTGATGAGTGGAACGCCATTGGCGTGAAGAGCATCTACACAGTGGGTGACAAGTCGCGCGAGACTCGCGAGAGCGAAATCTTCTGGTATCAGCTCAAGCCAACAGCCATCACTAGCATCGGCAACAATGATGTGGTTGAGACCTGCTACTACGACCTGCAAGGACGCAAGGTTGCCGCTAATGCCACTGGCCTGCTCATCAAACAGATGCGTATGCAAGACGGCACAACCCGTGCCGTTAAGGTGATGCGTTAACCTCTCCTAATTCATCATTATAAAAAATAGCGTCCTAATCAGGTCGCTATTTTTTATAATGTTGTTCCATAAGCCTCAACATAAAGGGCGCGGCCAACATGTGTGGCCACGCCCAATTATCATTTTAGGGAGATGATGTTATTTATTCCTCGGTGAACTCGTAAACGAACTCGGCGGTGTCATCCTTAAAGACATTAGCGGGAGGATTATTCATGTCAAAGTCACTCCAGACCTTGATTTGACGCAGATTGTCATTATAGTAGAGATAAATTCCTTTAGCATTTTGGTTGACGTTGCTGATGTCTATGCGAGTAAGACCAGTCACGTAAACGCTGAACCATTCAACAGCAGTCATGTTGCCGATATTGAGTTCGGTCACATTGGGAATTGAGAAGGCGTTGAGCAAGGTGATATGGCTCTGGTCATCAGGCAAAATAAGCGATGTGAGCGCCTCGTTGCTATAGCAGTTGAGTGTTTGCAGTTGGTTGCAGTTCTTCAGATTTACCGATGGAACTAGATTGCTTTCGATGCGCAGGTCGGTCAACTTGGTATTGTTGCTGAAGTCCATAGCTTGCGTCAGATTGTTGCTCTGACATTCAAGGTAGGTAAGTTCGGTACACTGGCTCACATCAAGACTGGTCATGCCATTGTATGATACGTTTAGTTGCTTAAGCGAGCCTGCAAATGGTGTCAAATCTAAGTCTGCGATTTGAGTATTCTGTAAAAAGAAGTCTGTGATATGGTTACAACCAGAGATGTCGATGCTCGAAAGGTTGGTGTTATAACTTAATACTAAATATTCCAGATTTTCACAGCCATTTAAATTGACCGAGGTCAGTGCATTGCCACTGAGTGAGATTCTCTTTATGGTTGTGTTGCCTTGTAAATCAAGTTCGGTCAACAAGTTCATATCGGCTTCCAGGGTTTCAAGGTTAGGGAATAAATCAAATGGGATAGAAGCATATTTCAACGAAATAACTTTAAGCGACTTCAGTGACGAGGGAAGTTGATTTAAGTCATATCCAGTCAACTTGGGGCATCGAGATATGTTGAAATCTTCCATCTTCTCCATTTCACCTGTTGTGAGTGAAGTGAGGAACTGACAACTCGAGGCATCAAAGACGCGCAGATTCTTCAGTGCGCTGATGTCAATTGTCTGGATGTTTATTCCTGAGCAATATAGTTCTTGTAGGTTGGTGAAAAACTCTAGTCCCTGAAAGTTAAATACTCTTAGTCCATTGATGTTGATAGCACCGTTATAGGCAGCGGCTTGTACGTTAGTGTAAACGTCTTCGCCATTGGCGATATTGGTTTTGATGTAGTCGCGCAAAACGGCATCGGGGATAAACTCCTCGGTGAGGATGTTGAAAGGCTGCTCAGCTTCTTCGAAGGTTACTTCGGCCACATCATCGGCGGCATAAGTTACTACTGTGCCGTCATTGAGACGGACGTTCATGTTGTAGGTGGTCTGTGCCCAGGCACAGGTGGCGAGGCCTGCGATGGCCATCAGCACAAGAAATATCTTTTTCATTGTTTCTTTATTTTATGATTATTGATTATAAATTTTGTAACTGGCAGTAGGTGTAACCAAAATGAAGATTCCTGCTCCGAGTGTTGTAAGATCAATATTTACAGAGCCGTTATTGTTTGCAACTGCTTTGCCTGCTGCACGGCCATCAATGGTGTAAATGTTGATAATAGTTCCCGGTTTCAGATTTTCAAATTGTGCCATTCCTGTTCTTATTACAGGTTTAACGTCCTCTTTGATTTGGTCAATAGCTGTAGGTTGAAAAGTCTCGGCAAAAGCATAATTCTTTACATTATTGAGCTCCACCTCAAGTGTTTGAGAAGGGCTTGTCACTTTAAGCATGCCATCGGTACAATTTACAACTGGTTGCTCAGATAGAGCAAATCCAGCTTGAGTGTCGTCTTGCTGTGTAACAATCAGGAACTGGGCGGTTTGGGCCTTACTAGCCAGTCCCAGCACCATGACACTTACAAGCACGACGAGTCGGTTTAGTACTGTCTTTGTCATAATTGTTGGTTTTTTGATATTAAACATTAGTATTATTTAGTTTGATTTCAAATCTGTCTAGGGCTTGTTGAAGAGTAACATGATCGATGGGTTTGAGCAGGAAGTCGACCATGCTATAACTGGCGGCACGCTCGCGATACTGGGCGTAGGCAGTGGTGAAGATGATGGGCACATTGGTGAGGTGCAGTTGGTCTAATACCTCAAAACTATAGCCGTCGCTCAGACTGATGTCTGCTATAATCAGGTCAACATGGTTACATGAAAGGAAGTCAACGGCTCCTTCCACATCCTCGGCTTGTCCTACGAGTACGTAGTCGGGGCGCAATTGGCTCAATGCGTGTTTGAGTTCAACTGCAGCGTAGTACTCGTCCTCGATGAGGAAGACGTGCGTGGGAGTTTGCGGGTCTATGTGGTTGCTATCTTTCATGCCATGCTTTGGATTTCGGCCACTAAATTATGGTTACTCAGCCTGGCATGCAAGGCTTTGTTCCGCCAATTGTGGAATCGGCGGAACGAATTGTGTTATTCTTGGAATGAATTTTGTGAGGCTTATTTGCCTCCCAGCCAGTCGAGGAAGGACTGGCGGCGGGCGGCACTTACCACGGCTTCTTGACGGTTGGTACCTGCTTGGACCTCAACCTTGAGGCGACCATTGAAGTACTTGCTCACCTTGCCAATAGACTCAATGCTAGCGATGATGTTGCGTGCCACCAAAAAGAAATGAGAGGAGTCGAGGATATTTTCGACCTCGGCCAAATTGCGGAACTCGGTCATGCGACGCTGGCCCAAGCGCAAATAGGCATAGACATATTTGTCCTCACTGAGGAAGTATGCCACATCGTCAATCATCGCATAACTGTAGTTGTCACCGCTGCTGAGCAAAATGCGTTGGCGGTTGGCTGGTTGCAGCATCTGGCGCAGTAGTGTAGTGTAGTCGGGGGCGGCGGTTTGCTTGCTGGTGAGGCGTTCCAACTTGTCGAGGGCTGCGCCAAGAGCCTCATCTCCGATTGGCTTAAGAAGGTAGTCAATGCTGTTGACCTGAAAGGCTTGGATGGCAAAGTCATCATAGGCGGTGGTGAAGATAACAGGTGTTTCGACCTTGACTTGTCGGAAAATCTCAAAACAGTTGCCATCCACCAGTTCGATGTCCATGAAGATAAGGTCGATGTTTGGGTGCATGCGCAGATACTCAACCGCATCCTCTATGCTCTCGGCTGTGAACGTCAAGTTGTAGTCGGTACGCAATCGCGCCACAGTCTGCTTTAGGTTTTCGAGGGCGAATGCCTCGTTTTCAATGATGATGTAGTTCACTGTCAAATAATAAAATTTAGATCGCGCTATTAGCTGGTAGTTATTTGTCGTTAGTTCGTTAGGTTGTATATGAGGCTTGTCACGTTTTTACTGTATTCATATAAGAGAAATAATTAGAGGAATGGTACTATAGCGGTGAAAGTTGCCCCATCGTTGCTTACTGCAAACTCTTTGCCATGAGCCTGATACAACTCGGTGAGGTAGCGGAGCCCTACATGCGATGGACTCTCGCTTGCCTTGGGCTGGATGGGGTTGCTCACAGTCACGCCATCAGCGCCGATGGTGATACTAACGGTCATTGGGTGGCGTGTAGAGATGATGTTGTGCTTGGTCACGTTCTCAATGAGCAGTTGCAGGGTGTAAGGTACCAACTGTTGCCCAGCAATGCAGTCTTCGCCACTGATGTCCACAGTCAGTTGGTCGCGATAGCGTTTCATCAAGATGTTGACATAGTTGTGAAGGAAGTCCATCTCGTCACGAAGTGGCACTGTATCGCGGTTTTGCTGCGACATGATGTAGCGATACATCTGCGAGAGTGAAAGTACAAACTCACGGCTCTTCTGCTGGTCGATGTCGATGAGCGAATAGAGAATGTTGAGCGAGTTGAACAGGAAGTGTGGATTGACTTGTGCCTTGAGCGCGTCATAGCGATATTGCAATGCCAACTGCTTTTGAGCCTCAGCCTCACGCATACTGCTTTTGAAATTGAGCACATAGAACGTGGTCTCGACACCAAGAAACACAAAGATGGCATTGAATGCACTACCGCCCCAATCAACGTGGGCATTCATCAGATGCGTATAGGCGAAATTGAAAACAATGAGCATGACAATTACCAGCAGAGCGTCGATGGTAATCTTTTGCCCTATATGATGCACTTTAGTAGGTCGAAAAATCACAGCAGTTATAAATACCGACTGCAAGAAGGTGGGAGTGAAATTATAAAACACTCCTCCCATCATGTCGGCAAAATCGTCATAAGGAAACACAGTTTTGAAAGCGATCTGGTTATAGAACGCTTGGAACACAATATAGTATCCCACTAAACCCACCAGCAGCGCCGCCACTAGCCGCCATGTCAACTTCACTTTCATCTTTGTGGCAAGTTTGTCAGTTGACCATTAGAGACATTACTATTATTGATGCCATAAAACGTCGCTGAGTCAACTTGGTCAATGGTTTTGTATATCTCAATCATATAGTGGCTCTTTTCAATTTAATGTGCAAATATACACATTTTTGCATAACAAACAATTGCATGTAGTTTAAAAAACAACAGCTTACAGTGGAACTCGTCTTATCTATTACCATATTTCAAGTCTGTTAATAATTTTATATGTTGGTCTAATGCTGCATCAACCACCGCATTTATAACACAAGATAGCGCCCTATCACTAGGACGCTATCTTTTTATATAGTTTGAAGTTTAATCATTAACTGCCACTGCCGAGCCGCTTTCACAAGTTTATCGTTTAGTGTTTTATTGCAGTTTAATGTGTAAATATATATCACGTAGGTTTAGACAACCGCTTGCACAATCGGCTCAGCGATTCGGGAGTTATGCCCAAATAGCTTGCAATGGAGCGATTGGTAAGACGGTTGTGTATGTCGGGGAAACGACTTGACAAAGCCAGATAACGCTCCTCGGGTGTAAGGCAGCAGCTGTCGATAGCCTCGAGCATTGCCTTGTGTGATATCGCCTCGGCGAGTTTCATTCGCAAGTCAATCCCCAATACCGCATCAACCTGACTAATGGGAAGCTGATAGATTGTCGAACTCTCGAGAGCCACAATATCAACAGGACTGGAACAACCGTTGCGCATGGCACTGTAGCATGCCACCAGGTCGCCAGTAAAAGCGAATGAAACAATGCGTTCATGACCTCGAGTCGTGAATCGTGAGTACTTTATCGAGCCACTAGTGAGCAGCCCTACCCTATAGTCCTTCTCACCCGCGTGACAAAGGAAGTCGCCCTTAACAAGTTCAACTTTTTTACCCTTGCTCAACAACAGGTTCTTGGCTGCTATATAAAAGTCTTTATTTGTAAAATCCAGATATGTCATACTCTTTTTCTTGCAAAATTATGAATAGCAACATTGACAGGTGTTGACACCAATCAACATTGCGCTTATCAACGATTAGAAGTTGATTGACGTCAATGTCGAGTAGCCACAATGCCGCCTCAACCATTAGACGCAAAAACCCTCATTTTTGTTGCAAAAAAATGCCACTAAAATCTAAAAACTTGATTCAAATCAATGCCACTAAAAGAAAACACCCCAGCCAATGGCAATAATAGCTCTTGACTGGGGTTAATAATATTGTGAGAATGAATATAGATATCATTGCTTGTACTTGCCCTTGAGCCAGTTGATAGCCTCATCTAGAAGGCCGTTGACAAAGGTGTCGCTGCAACACTTCTGACATTCTTTCAGGCTCTTGACGCACAGTTTCTTCTCGCTTTGGTTTATCACACCGTCGGCACGCTTGCACATCGTCAGTAGCTCGGTGGCATAGGCGGCACCCTTGCTGGGCGACTGCTTCACTTTTTCCTTGAACTTGTTGCAGTACATTGCGAATGTGGTTAGCCAAGTTGCATCATCATCATTTACTGCATCATTTGCTTGAGAGAGAACCTTCAAGGCCATGCCATTGCCCAGGCGCTGGCCCAGCATCTCAAGTTGTGGAGAAACTCCCTCTAGCACTTTCAAGCTATTTAAATCAATGAGGCTATCAACTTTGAGAGAAAACCCATTATTATTGTTGCCCCTTAACACCGCTACACCTTTATACTGATATTCATCAGGTTTCTTTCCATAGATCTTATAAAGCTTTCCCGTATAGAAGCTATCATCATCCTGCCTCCACTCTATGGCATAGCTGGTTCGGAAATCACTAAGCTCCTTATCTTTAAAGCACACCACCATGAAATCCATGTCGTTGTCGGCACCAATGAGCTCGAAGTCGTTCTTGCCTGTACCGTAAGCTATTGCGTAGGTTACCCCTTTACTGCCAGCTTTACCGGCAGCGCTGTGATAAGCATTCTCGCTGTCTTGCGCCATGGCACGAGTTAAATTCTTAATCAGAGCGGCCTTATTGCTTGGCAGCCTAAATTGTTTTACGATGCACTCTCCAATTACATCTCCCGAACTCGTGTCATGGTAGTTGATGTTTTTGTTTTTACTCATGGTCGTGTAATCCTTGTCGAGGGCCCTAGAGAATTTGTTATAGGCGTCGGTCACATGTTCTTGTGCGGCACATCCAAAGATGGCTAGTATTGCCATTGCTACCGCCATTGCGATTGTGATAAATAGATTTTTCATATTGTTGGAGTTTTCGTTATTTAAATACAACTTGAATGAATTGTGGATTCTCGTTGGCAAATGCCTGTTGTGCCTGATAGGCTTGGGCACGTCCTTTATATTGCTCATCAAGAATCTCTTGCCGTTCTTGCTCGATTATGAGTTTGTCGGCCATAAGTTCTTGTTGCGCTAGTTCCATCTCGCCTTGCTCACGCTCCATCTCAATGGGATCAAGGTGAACCTTGGATGATGAAACATTTTTATGCCTTTGTTTCTTAACTGAGGTATCTTCTTTAATATCCACCTTTTTCTCAGCCTTTGCAACAATGGGTTTGGGAGCGGCAACAGCTGGTGCTGCAATGGTGTCGTTGCCAATAACTGAGTCCATCTCGACAGTAATCGTGGGTGATTGGGTTCTTGGCACCACCAGTTGTTGAGTGCGGTACAGATTTGGGACCACCATAAAGATTATAGCGGCAACTGCAGCAGCTGCAATAGTCCACCACACTGGTCGAGTGATGTTTCGCTTTGGGGTTGACTCCATTGCTATCGGCATCCCTTCATCGAAGTAAGCCATCATTTCCTTGTAGGGTTCCCATTCCTGTGGGATGTTGTGAGTCGAGGCAAAAAACTGCCTTAGCTCACGCTCCTGCTCAAGTGTGGTCTCACCTTGCATAAACAGGTTGAGTAGTGATTCTATGTGTTTCTCGTTGTTATTCATCGTAAGTTTGTATAAATTTTTCACGCTCGGCAATGTTCATGTAAACATGACGCTGCCCTCGCTAAATCAAAATTTTCGCTTCTTAATTTCATCTAGCAATTGAAAGCGTGCTCTTGAGAGCAGGCTCCGTGCCGTACTTTTCTCGATACCAAGTCGGCAGGCAATCTCGTCGTAGCTCAGGCATTCCACCTGGCGCATGTGAAGCACTGCATACTGAGTGCTGGGTAACCGCTGCATAGCTGCATTGAGCCATGCAACCTCTTGTGATGAGATGAGTGAGTCATCGGGAGTAATAAGCTGCGATTTAAGCTGTTTCGGATTTACCGACATAATGGGCACGCTGTTGTCATTGCGATGCAGCGAGGCAAGATTGTGACGCGCCATCACCACTACAAGAGCTTCGAGTGAGCGATATCTGTCGAGCGTGTCGCGCAGCTGCCATAACCGCAACAGCACATCTTGTGCAACATCCTCGGCCTGCATCACATCGGCACCACACGACAAGCATGTGGCAACAGCCTTTTCACGCAGCTCAAGCGCCCTTGATTCAAAATCTTTCTCACTCATTACACTATTAAGACGCAAAAACACGAGTTTTGCGTCAAGAATTAACCTTTTTTATTATTTATGATTTCTTGGGGTTTACGCCCCATGTTTTCACAAACATCCTTTTTTCTGCCCACTTTGGGGAATTATGATTTTTTTAGTACTTTTGCATGCCAATATCTATGTAAACAATTTTCTAAAGACAATGAATAACAATCTTGAACTATTGCGCGAATTGATGCGCAGCAAGGGTGTGGAGGCCGTTATCATCCCTGGCACCGACCCTCATCAGAGTGAGTATGTGAGCGACTACTGGAAATTCCGCGACTGGCTTTCGGGATTCACTGGCAGCAATGGCACAGCAGTGGTAACCCTCAGACATGCCAGCATGTGGACCGACTCAAGATACTTCCTGCAAGCCGACATTGAGCTTGAAGGTAGTGGCTTTGAATTGCAGAATGTGGAATATCGCGGTGACTTGGCGATGATTATGCAATGGCTCACCAACGACCTGCACGAAGACGACACACTCGCCATAGACGGACGCCTTTTCTCGCTGATGGACACCAATCGACTCGAGCAGATGTGTGGTGAAAACGGGTTCCTTCTTGCTACCGACTTCTACCCCGACGAGACAATTTGGAATGACCGTCCACAGCGTCCGATGAACGAATGCTATGTGCACGATGAAGAATATGCCGGCGAGGACGTTGAGAGCAAGCTCACACGCACAATGGAAAAAGTGGAAGAAAGCGGTGCCGACAGCATTCTCATCACAGCCCTCGATGAGATAGCATGGCTACTTAACTTGCGCAGCAGCGATGTAGATTTCACTCCGGTAGCAATCGCGTTCTTCTATATGAGTGAGAATGACCGCGTCATCTTCACCGATGACGAGATGAGCAAGGAAGTGAAGAATCATCTAGGCAAGTACAATGTGCGCATCAAGGGATATAACGAGGTCGAGAAATTCCTCGAGAAACGCAATATGAGCAACACTATCATGCTCGATCCCTACAAAGTGAGCGACACATTGGGTCAGGCTCTGATGTGCGACAAGGTGTATGGAGCATCACCAGTCGAAGCGCTTAAAGCAATCAAGAATGAGGTGCAAATCCAAGGTTTCCGCCACGCAATGGAGCGTGATGGCGCAGCACTGGTGCGACTGTTCATGTGGATAGAGAAGAACGCCGCCAGTGGCACTATCAACGAGCTCGACGTGTGGGAGCAGGGCAAGATGGAGCGTGGCAAGAGCGACCTCTACCGAGGCGACAGCTTCGAGATGATATGCGGATACCGTGAGCACGGTGCTATCGTGCACTATACAGCAAATGCCGAAAGTGCCAGCACTCTTCAAGGCGAAGGTTTGCTACTCGTCGACAGCGGTGCGCAATATCTCGACGGCACCACCGATATCACTCGCACCATCACCTTGGGCAACCCCACCGAACAAGAGAAGCATGACTTCACACTAGTGCTTAAAGGTCATCTCGCCTTGAGCCGCGCAAAATTCCCTGTTGGCACCACTGGTGTGCAGCTCGATGTATTGGCACGCATGCCACTATGGGAAGAGGCCATGACCTTTGGTCACGGCACAGGACATGGCATGGGCCACTTCTTGGGCTGCCATGAGGGTCCTCACAGCATCCGCACCAATCTCAACCCAGTAGCCCTGGAACCTGGCATGGTAACTAGCAATGAACCTGGCCTGTACAAGACAGGCGAGTATGGCATCCGCACCGAGAATATCCTCCTTGTGGTTGAAGGCCCTAAGACCGAAAATTTCGGTGACTTCCTAGAGTTTGAGACATTGACGTTGTTCCCCTACGACACACGCCTGATTGACACAACGATGCTCACTCCTGTAGAGATAAAGCAAGTCAATGACTACCACCAAATGGTTCTCGAGCGTCTCACCCCTTACCTAAATGAGGAAGAAGCCACCTGGCTTAAAATAAAATGCTCAAGCATTTAATTAATGCATAATGCACAATGCATAAATTTCTTGATTTTCACCGCGCAAGCGCGGAAATTGGAGCACTTCGTGCTAAAATTAAAATGGCACTGACGCGCAAAATTAAATAAATTTTAGAGCCGCAGGCTCTCTAATTTCCACTCCGTCAGGAGTGGCAAAACGATACAAAAAATATGGCAATAATAAGAAATGTGAGGGGATTTACCCCAAAGATTGGCAAGGACACATTCCTTGCAGACAATGCAGTAGTAGTTGGTGACGTGACCATAGGCGATGAGTGTAGCATCTGGTTTGGTGCTGTGCTGCGTGGCGATGTCAACACCATCACCCTGGGTAACCGAGTTAACGTGCAGGACGGCAGTGTGTTGCATACCCTATATCAAAAATCTACCATCGAGATTGGCGATGACGTATCGATAGGCCATAACGTGACTATTCACGGTGCCAAGATTCATGACATGGCTCTAATTGGCATGGGTAGTGTCGTGCTTGATGACGCCGAAATTGGCGAAGGGGCGATTATCGCAGCTGGCAGCGTAGTGCTAAAAGGCACAAAAGTTGGACCTCACGAACTATGGGCTGGCTCTCCCGCCAAATTCAAGAAAATGGTTGACCCAGCACAGGCTAAGGAAATCAACGTAAAAATCGCCCGAAACTATCTTATGTATAGCACTTGGTACGAGGAATAATGAACAAGTTTTAGGTACAAAGTTCCAAAGAATAAGTAACAAGTTGCAAGTGGCCATAAGGCTCACTTGCAACTTGCTTTTTATAGTTTCGCGGACAGGTCACGCCTTGCCACTACTTAACATTTAAAACTCACCTAGTGGTACCACGCACTACAAGCTTGGTGCGCACCATGCGCTTCTCGGCGCGGTCCATTGGGAGCTTGCCCTCTACCATGTCGATGAGCACGTCGGTGGCCTGAGCTCCCACCTCAGAGCCATTTTGGCGAACTGTGGTGAGCATGGGGTCGCACGAAACAGCACGGTCGCTGTCGGTAAAACCGCACACCGAAACATCTTCGGGGACCTTAAGCCCCATTTTCTTTGCTATATACATCACCGTAATCGCTGTCTCGTCGTTGATGGCAAAGAAACCATCGGGACGGTCTTTCATCTTGAGCAATGTGGGTGTGATTTTCTCGGCATCCATAGGATTGTCGCACTGGATGATTAGTTTCTCATCGGGTGTGAGACCATGATGATACAGCGCGTCCTTGTAACCATTTAGGCGGTTCTTAGAGATTTCCATATTCAGGTTAGACACATAGAATGCCACTCGCTTGCAGCCAGTCTCAATCATGTGTCCCACAGCCTTATAGGCTGCCTGATAGTCGTCAACAACAACTCGGCTAGCATTGATGGCTGGGCAAATGCGGTCGTAGAACACCAGAGGAATTCTGCTGTTGACGAGCTTGATGAAATGGTCGTATTGCTCGGTGTCCTTGGCCTGCGACACGATAATGCCACACACCTTGTTCTTCTTGAACGACTCACAAATCTCGACCTCTCGCTCATAGCTCTCACGACTTTGAGCAACCATAATGCGGTAGCCACGTTCCTTGGCTTTCTCCTCAATGCCACTTAAAATCGACGCAAAATAGAAATGCACTATTTCGGGCAAAATCACGCCTATGATTTGTGACGGCTTCTGGCGACTGTGACGTAGCTGCTCGGCAATCACATTGGGGTAATAGTCGTGCTCACGAGCATACTGCTGAATCATCTCTCGACGCTTCTTGCTGATGTTGGGGCTGTTTTTCAAAGCACGCGACACCGTAGCCACGCTCACCCCAAGTTGAGCGGCTATATCTTTCATCGTTAATGGCTGCTTCTCATTCATGATAGCAATATTTTAAAGGTCAATAAATTACCTCACCTCGCCTGCCCTCTCGCACCACTCGCCTATCAACACTTGCAATGCAAAAATGAACCAGAACTGGTTTGGATTGTCAAAATTACAATTTTTCTTAAAATCACTATAAACTTTATGTCTTAAAATATCTTAATGCAAACGTTTGCGCTACATTTAACACATAAATAAATAATAAAAATGCTTTGTTTCTATTTAAAACAATTACTTTTGTAGTTGCAAATTTTGCTCTTATCACAACTGGAACTAAGAAATTGAAACAAAATTTGACTTGAAAACTAAATAATTACAATTTTATTTAAACTTAATAACAATTTAACTAAAAACAAGATGAAGCAGGTAAACATTAGAATTCCCCAAAGGATTCTTGCGCTGATGATGGGATTATTCCTGTCAATCGGAGCCTACGCACAGATTACTGTGCAGGGACATGTTAAGGATGCTACCGGCGAACCTGTTATTGGTGCAACAGTAACCGTTGTGGGTACCACCAACACCGTGGCTACCGACTTTGACGGTAACTTCACTATCACCGCACCAGCAGGAGCCCAGCTCCAAGTTTCTTCTATCGGTCTTCAACCACAGACCGTTACCGCCGCTCCTAACCTCGTTATTGAGCTTGTTGACGACTCAGAAATGCTCAAGGAGGTAGTTGTGATTGGTTACGGTACTGTTAGGAAGAGCGACCTTACTGGTAGTGTCACAGCTCTCAAGCCCGACGCCAAGAACAAAGGTGTTGTAGTGAGTGCTCAGGACATGCTCGGCGGTAAAATCGCCGGTGTTAACGTAACCGACGGTGGTGGTACTCCTGGTGGCGGTGCAACTATCCGCATTCGTGGTGGTTCGTCACTCAATGCCACTAACGATCCTCTTATCGTTATCGATGGTGTGCCCATGGACAACAATGGCGTGAAAGGACTAGCCAACGGCCTGTCACTTATTAACCCCGCCGACATTGAGACCTTTAACGTGCTCAAGGACGCTTCGGCAACAGCCATCTATGGTTCGCGCGGTTCTAACGGTGTAATCATCATTACCACCAAGAAGGGTCGCCGTGGCCAGGGCATCAACGTTCTCTACAATGGCAGCTTCACTGTGAGCACCAAGAAGAAGAACATCGACGTGCTGAGTGGTGACGAATACCGTGACTACATCAAGGAAATCTACAAGGGTAACAGCCGCGAGGAGCAAGCTATTGCAGCTCTGGGAACCGCCAACACTAACTGGCAGAACGAAATATACCGCACCGCCCTCAGCCACGACCACAACTTGACTGTAACTGGTTCGGTTAAGGACTTCCTCCCATTCCGCGTATCGGTTGGCTATACCGATCAGCAAGGTATCCTCAAGACTTCGGACTTCAAGCGTTACACTGTGTCAGGTAACATCAGTCCATCGCTCTTCAACGATCACTTGACCTTCAACATCAATGCTAAGTACATGTATGCCAAGTCGCGTTATGCCGATGGTTCGGCTATTGGCAATGCAGTGCGCATGGACCCAACTCAGCCCATTCGCAGCGAAGACCCACTGTACAAGAACTTTGGTGGCTACTTCAACTGGCTATCGGCTGCTGCTCTTAATGATGACGCTTGGCCCTACACTGTCAACACCAACGCTCCACGCAACCCTGTTGCCATCCTCGAGCTTAAGAATGACCGTGCTAACAGCCACGCCTTTGTAGGCAACATTGATGCCGACTACAAGGTTCACGGATTTGAGGATCTGCGTCTCCACCTCACTCTCGGTGGTGACTTCTCTAAGGGTAAGCAAACAACCGACGTTGACCCCGCCAGCCCACTTGCAGCCTACTACGGCAGCCACGGTTGGGACGAGATCACCAAGGAGAACCGCACCCTCAGCACCTACGCACAGTACTACAAAGACTTCAATGATGATCATCACTTCGACATCATGGCTGGTTATGAGTGGCAACACTTCTGGCGTAAGCAGCACAATAATTACTGGGGATTCTACCAGTCAACCAGTAATGAGTACCTCAAGGACAGCGAAGGTCACTACATCCTTGATGAAGGTGGCAAGATGATTCCCGCTGCCGGACAGAAGTACAACGAAACTTGGCTCTACAACGGTCTGGGCTTCCGCACCGAGAATTATCTGGTTTCGTTCTTTGGACGTATGAACTACATCTTCAAGAACCGCTACTACTTGACTGCAACAGTTCGTCACGACGGTTCTTCTCGCTTCAAGAAGCACTGGTCAACCTTCCCATCGTTCGCCTTCGCATGGCGCATCAAAGAAGAAGGTTTCCTCAAGGACAACAACACTCTGAGCGAGCTCAAGCTCCGCCTCGGTTGGGGTAAGACTGGTCAGCAGGACATTGGTAGCGACTATAACTACTTCACCAACTATTCTATGAACTCAGGTGTTCCTGGTAGTTTCTATGACATCGTGGGCGACGGCACTATGGCTCGTCCTAACGTTTACAACCCACAGCTTAAGTGGGAGACCACTACCACTACCAACATTGGTCTTGACTGGGGATTCCTCAACGGACGCATCACCGGTACCATCGACTGGTACTATCGCAAGACCACCGACCTCTTGAACTATGCTTCTATTCCAGTAGGTAACTTCCGCAACATGGCCAACCAGAACATTGGTTCACTCAAGAACACTGGTCTTGAGCTCTCTATTAGCTGGAAGGCTATCTCTACAAACGACCTTCTGTGGACCATCGACTACAACTTCACCTACAACAAGAATGAGATTACCGAGCTCGTGGGTGGCATAGACGCCAACTACAAGGTGCTCACTGGTGGTGTTGGTATCAACAAGAACTGCCAGGCTCATGCCGTTGGTTATCCCGCCAACTCGTTCTACGTTTACCAGCAGGTTTACGACGAGGCTGGTATGCCTATCGAGAACCAGGTTGTTGACCGCAACGCCGATGGTCAAATCACCGACGACGACCGCTACTTCTACAAGGCTCCTTTCGCTCCTGTTACCATGGGCCTCAGCTCACGCTTAGAGTGGAAGAACTGGGACTTCGGTTTCAACATGCGTGCAAGCATTGGCAACTACGTGTTTAACAATGTTATGAAGGGTTATGCCAACGTTGGTCTCGCTGCAGTGTTTGAGAGCGTGAGCGGTAGCTACCTTAACAACCGCCCTGTTGACGCTATCAAGTATGGCTGGGCAACCTACGACGATGCTTCACAGCTCAGCGACCGCTGGGTTAAGAACGCTTCGTTCCTCAAGTGCGACAACATCACTTTGGGTTACAGCTTCAGCGACCTCTTCAAACGCAACGGTGGTTATCACGGCCTGAGCGGACGTGTTTATGGTACTGTTTCTAACGTGTTCTGCATCACCAAGTATGATGGCATCGATCCCGAGATTTCTTATGGTATCGATAACGACATGTATCCACGCCCAATCTCGTTCATCCTTGGTCTCAGCCTGAATTTCTAATTTAGATTTTTGACACATTATTAAAAATAAAAGAAACTATGAATAAGTTTTTTAAATATATATTAGGTGCTGCTGTAGCTATAGTGCTAAGCATGGGACTTAACTCCTGTGTCAAAGACCTTGACGTGGAGCCCATCGACCCAGCTCTTCAGAGCGATGTAACTGCCGAGCAGCTGTTTAACAAGTGCTATGCCAATCTTGCCGTACAGGGTAATGGCGGCAGCGATGGCGACTGCGACATTGATGGTATCGACGGTGGTTTCTCAGTGCTTTACCGCATGCTGTGGAACGCCAACGAGCTCCCCACCGATGAAGCTATGTGCAAGTGGGGCGACCCAGGCATCGAGCCTCTTAACAAGAATGCCTACGATGCCAGCAACCCATTCCTTGAAGGACTTTACTACCGTCTTTACACTGGTATCGCTTTCTGCAACCAGTATATCAGCGCCTTTGGCGACTACAACGAGACAATGACTGCCGAGGTTCGCTTCCTGCGTGCCTTCCAGTACTACATCCTTATGGACTGCTTCGGAAACGTGCCTTTCACCCCCGAAATTTCGGGTGGTAAAGCCGACCAAATCTCGCGTGCCGACCTCTTCAAATACATTGAGGATGAACTTCTCGCCATCGAGCCTCTCTTGAGCCAACCTAAGGCAAAGAAATCTAGCGATGAAGGCTACGGACGTGCCGACAAGGCTGCTTGCTGGATGGTTCTCGCAAGAATCTATCTCAATTCACAGGTTTACACTGGCAATGCTCAGTGGGAAAAGGCAGCCGAGTATGCCAAGAAAGTTATTGACTCTGACTATCGCATCCTTGATCGCAGCAAGGGCAACAACACTTGGAGTGCTTATCAGATGCTCTTCATGGGCGACAACGGTGAGACCGAAGCTGCCTACGAGGCTATCCTCCCAATTCTTTATGATGGTCTCCGCACCACTTCTTGGGGTGGATCGCTCTTCTTGATGGCTTCAACCTACGACAGCAACATGCACGGCAACCCCAACGACCCAATCGCCACCAACGGCGTGAGTGGTCAAAACTGGGAAGGCAACCGTGCTCGTCCAGAGCTCGTAAACCTCTTCTTCAAGGGTATTGAGGCTCCCGTTGGCGAGGCCTATGAGGTTGCTCGCTCAGCTGGCGATGACCGCGCACTGTTCAACACCGTTGACCGCATCATCGACATCATTGACAACAACAACTTCCAGAATGGATTTGCTGTGGGTAAGTTCAACAACTTCAAGACCGACGGCTCGGCAGGTCACCATGCCACTCATCCCGATGCCGACATCTTCTTGATTCGCAAGGCCGAGGCTTACCTCACCTATGCCGAGGCTCTTACTCGCATTGCAGGTGGCGGTGCTGCTCCTGCCGAAGCTGTTACTGCCATCAATGTGCTGCGCAGCCGCGCTGGCGCTAATGCCAAGGCTAGTTACAACCTCAGCGACATTCTCGACGAGTGGGGCCGTGAGTTCTACTTCGAGGGACGTCGTCGCATCGACTTGATTCGCTTTGGCAAGTTTGGTGGTACCACCGACTACAAGTGGCAATGGAAGGGTGGAGACTTCAACGGACGCGATTTCGCCGAGTTCCGCAACATCTTCCCAATTCCTTACAAGGATATCACTGCCAACGAGAAGCTAACGCAAAATCCTGGTTATTAATTTCCTAAATAGCAATTTGAGATTATGAAAAATATTTTTAAATATTCAATGTTGCTGGTTGCTGCCACGATGATGCTTGCTTCTTGTAGCGACGACCGTGACTCTAACCCAACGCTCAAGACACCCAGTTCGTTTGTCTTGAACACTCCAGCCTATGCGGCTCAGGCCATTGACCTGGCCAACTCCGAGACCGTAAATCTCACTTGGTCGCAACCCGACTACGGTGGCTTCCCTGTAGCAGCCAGCTACACCGTGGAATTCTCACCCACCAACGATTGGTCGGTTTCGGTAAGCGAGGCAGCTGCCGATGAGACCGGCGAGACCCGTCCTACCTATTACGAGGTAGAAAACAGTTTCACTACTTGCAACGCCGAGATCAGTGCTACCGACATTGCTACAGCTTTGCAAAAAATCATGCTTTACAGCGAGGGCGAAGTACCTGAAACTCAAAAGCTATATGCTCGCGTAATGGCTCAAACCAAGGGTGCACAAGACATCTACTCTAACGTTGTTGAACTGCTCGTTGCGCCCTATTACATCGAGCTTAAGCCTGCACCTGTGCAAATCTGGTGGCTCACTGGTAACTTTATTGCTACCAACCACTGGACCAACACCGGTAGCAAGGAGAATCCTCCTTATGGCGACATGGGTATGATTCCTATGTATCCACAACCAGGTGCCGACGTTGACAAGGATGGCAACACCATTCTTGAGTATTCAGGATGGTTCATTGGTGGCGAGGGCTTCAAGATCATCGCTCCCGAGGGATTGAGCAACTGGAACTATGGTATGTGTGGCGGCGACGAGACCGGCGGACAAACCTATCGCAATGGTGACGACGATCCAGGCGACATCAAGGTTAGCGAGGATGGATACTACCGCATCCTCCTCAACACTGCTACCAAGACCATGACCATGGAGAAGATTGAGTCCATTAACGGCGTCTTCAATACCATCTGCATGCCAGGATCATTTGTTTCTTGGGATCCTGACACCTCTCCGATGACCCCAATGGGTAGCGTTGAGAACCATGACTGGTACGCTAAGATGACTTTCGACAGTGACGGTGAGCTCAAGTTCACTAACGGAACTTGGGATGTTAACTGGGGTAATCCCGACGACTTCCCTCTGGGCATTGGTACTCAAGGTGCCAACAATATTAAAGTTAAGGCTGGCACCTACCACATTTACTTTAACGATATCAGTGGTATCTACAACTTCATTGCTGTTGAGTAATTTTTAGAAACCAATAACTTTGAAAGGTGAAACGGGAGCGGATGCGCTCCGCTCCCACAACACCTCTTCAAAACTAAAACAATAGAAATAAAACATGAAAAAGTTATTTTATATTTTAGGTATTGGTTTGCTCATGGCAAGCTGTACCGAGGACTTTAAGGACTGGGCCGATCCACAGAGCAACAGCGAGGACCCTGCTAGCGCAAGCGCTGCAGTGGCAGCCGTTGGCACTATCGACTTCACAACTATCACTGCCGATAGCGTGCTCCTGTTCACCCCCACCTACAATGCTGAAGAAGGTACCATGGCTACCAACGATGTGACTCTCTTCAACGCCGACAAGAGCGAAACACGCAATGTTAACGTCGACGAGCAGGGTCGTGCCAAGACTACCGAGTTGCGCGATGCACTCGAGGGTCTATATGGCCCTGAAGGCTCTTACACCGTTCCCATCAATGTGGTAACCGTGCTCAGCAATAACGGTCAAGCATTCCGCTTCATCAGCGACATCGAGGATAATGTTAAGATGGCTGCTGGTATGTATATTGTTAGTGGCGATGAGAAGGTTCCTATGGAGTTTGTCAGCGATGGTCAGTACACTATCACTGTTCCAGCTGGCGAGATGCGCTTCTACTTCGTACCTTTCACTCACCTCAACAACTTTGAGGAAGGCAAACTTGGTAGCAACGAAGAGACCGACGGTTTCATCTTCGGTGGCAAGCTCGCACAGGGTGCCAACGCTTTCATCATCTGGCTTGATGAGGATCCCGACTACACCCAGTACATCATTTCAGTCAACACCAATGACATGACCTACGACGTAGAGGGTCTTGCTTATGCCGACATGATTTGGCAATGTGGTAACGCTAACGGATGGGGCTCTCCTGCTGCTGGTCTTAAGAACAAGGGCTGGAAGGAAGCTCGCAACAACGATGGCGACTACTACGGCTTCATGTACCTCAATGGCGACTTCAAGTTCCGCAGTCATGAGACAACTTGGGATGCTCCCGACTGGGGCCTTGATGAAGCATTTGACGACTATAGTGGAGCTCTCTTGACTCAAAGCCAAACTAACTTGAGCGCACCCGCTGGATTCTACATGGTAGAGGCTAACCTTGCCAGCATGACCTACGAGCTCACTCCTATCACTACAATTGGTGTGATTGGCGGCTTCAACGGCTGGGCAAGCGACTATGTTTCACTTGAGTACAACACCCAAACTGGTGCTTGGGAAGGTTATTGCGACATTCCTGCCGATACTGAGTTCAAGTTCCGTGCCAACGAAGACTGGGCATTCAACTGGGGTGGCGATGTCAACAACCTCAGCTACGATGGTGGCAACCTCAAGTTTGACAACGGAGGCAACTACTTCATCCAGCTCTACATCACTTATGAGGGCGACTTCCGTGCTCAGTTTACACCAATAGCAAACTAAGCAGATTAATTCCTAATATTAATTAAGGCTTTTCTCGCAATTGAGAAAAGCCTTATTTTTATCTTTTGTATTCTCGTTTCTAGTAGGTCTAGAAAATCTAGAACTTCTAATTTTATTATAGGAATTGCTTCATCTCGTAGAGTGCATCCTGTGCTTTACCGTCACGGTTGTCAAATAGGCTACCGTTCCACCAACTTGTTGTCACTTGGTTCTGCCATGGAATATTAAACTCGTTGGCCTCGGGCCACCACCAGAATAGGCCCTTCACACGGCTGTGCTGCTTGAGCGCAGCAATCATTGCCACAGTAAAGTTCCTCTGGCCTTCATTGCTATAGGGATAGGTGGCAGTTAAATCATTATTAGTTCCTGGCAACGCCCAAGCATATCCATAGCCACACTCCATAATCATAATGGGCTTAGAAGATGCCGCTTCCATTTTATTGAGCGCTGAATTGAGGTTAGCAAAAGTGCCATGATAAGCACTATAGTAGCTCAAGCCCATCACATCGTAGTCAACGCCATAGCTCTCGCAGTTGGCAAAGAAACCTCCTGGTTGGTTTATGTTGTGCATCTCAACATGCAAGATTATCTTGGTCGTGGGGCTAACCTCACGAACCGCTGTCGATGCACTGTGCTGATAGGCTGCAAAGTTCTCCCACGAGCCTCCCTCAGGAGCACCACCAGTGGGATATACCTGACCTGTGGGCCACAACATTCCACCTGTAATCTCGTTACCTAGCTGGATAAAGTCGGGACGAGCTCCGGCAGCAATCATCTCTTGCATCACGCGCTTGGTGTAGTTGTAAACACTGTCTTGAAGTGCTTCCACGTCGTTCTTAGGCCATGCTGCGGGCACTCCTTGCGCTCCAGGGTCGGCCCAGGTGTCGCTGTAGTGCAAATCAAGCACTAAAGCATAGCCTGATTCCTTGATGCGCTTGCCCAGAGCTTTCACATAGGCAAGATCTTGCACCACGCCTTCCCTCTTGTGGGTCTCGCTGGCATTCTCAGGATTCACAAATAGGCGCACACGCATCGCGTTCCATCCCTGATCGCCAAAGAAGGCCATCACATTATTAATAATATTACCGTTGCGGTCCTTATAGATAGCGCCACCTTCCTCATATTTTGTGAGCATCGAGATATCGCCACCGACGAGCCGCTCGGGCACGGGCATGCCATTGAGCAGCACGTCATATATTACTGTCACGTCGGCACTAGTTATAGCACCGTCACCGTTAACGTCGGCTGTCGCAACATAAGTTTGGTCATTATTAAGCATGAAATTATACAAGGCCGTCACATCGGCACTTGTTATCGCTCCGTCACAGTTCACGTCATAAACGTTACCCGAGACAGCAAGCTGTGGCGCAAATAGCACCACAGCTGCAATTATCATTTTCTTTATCATCTTATTGTGCTCCACTAGGGGTATACTCGGTCACTATATACTTACCACTTCCTGAGCCACTTGGACTAATTCCATTAAGCAGGTAATCATACACTGCCGTCACGTCGCCCGAGTTAATCGAGCCGTCGCCATTAACGTCACCGTTAACCATCGAGCTGTCGTCAGAATTAAGAAGCCAGCTATACAAAGCTGTTACATCTGCTGAGTTAATCGCGCCATCACCATTCACGTCGCAACCACCAGGAGGACTTTGGATTACATAGTACTTGTCGGTGTTGGCATACATCACGTCTTCGGTTTGAGGCGAACCGCTAGCTCCAGTGTTGAACACAAAGTTCATGTAGCAGTCTTCGTTCTCAATCTCATAGCGCATCACATACCAGGTTTTACCGTCGATCACTGTGGTCTCGCTCACAACCTCACCTGGCCAATTACCATTGTGCTGAACGTTGTCCTGATCCCAAGTATAGAAACGAACGGGGTTCCAATTTACCTCCTCAACGTTGACATACACGTTGATGAAATAAGAGTTACCCTGACCGGCAAAGTTATACTCACGAGTAATGACGCCGCTTACCGAGCTGCCCTTGAGCAAACCCACCTTCAGCGTGCAAGGCTCGCTAATGTGAACTGTGCTGCCACTGGCGACCTTAGGGCTGTTGGCGGTTGGCTCGCTACCATCGAGTGTGTAAACAAGCTGCGCGCCACTCGTGGCGGTCACGGCAGTGAGCTTCGCGTCAAATGCTGCCATATATTTGCCCGAAGCCTTGTCGACCCATGCGGTTTCGCAGTTCTTAGACATATATAGGCGGTAGCCCCAGCCCTTAGTAACCTCAACACCTTCATCAAGGATAGTTGCATAGTACTGGGCAATCACATTGTCTTTAAGGTACTTATTCTTACCAACGATGCAATACATAGACTTGCCATTAGCACCGCTTGATTTGAATCCCGACATTTCGTAGCTCTTCGAAAGTGGGTATTTCTGGGCTGTGCTTGTGTTGGTCACGCCCACAGTCTTGCGCACATCAATCATGTTCTTGATTTCCTGCTTGTAGGCTTTCCAGTGAGGCAAGAACACGCAAGGAGTGCCAGGCATGGTGAGCAGATAGGCATTGGCCGCCAGCGTGTCGGCACGCAATGGATCGTTCTGATTGTTCTCGTCGCGATACTGAGTATCGTGGTTCTCAACAAAGGTCACTGCATAGCGCTTGAAATTAGTTGTCGACATCAGACCGCCAATTGTGAGGTCTTTCCATGTCTTCTTGGTACCGGCATCATTGTTGCCACGCACCACGTCGCGCACAGTGTAACGGAATGGGAAGTCGAACGATGCACTCATGTTCACACCGTTCCACTTGCAGTTGTCAATCCAAGTCTGGATTTCGTTCTGGCTGCTCCAGTTCTCACCCACCGAGAACTGAACGCCAGCTGTAGCGTTATACTCGGCAACACGATTTGCCCAGAAACCTCGAGTCATGTCGTAACGGAAGCCTGTGTAACCCAAATCGTTGGCAAGGAAGCTAACATAGGCCTTAATCACGTTGCGCACGTTCTCGCTCTTGTGATCAAGGTCGCGCATGCCTCCCCAGTCTTCACCCTCGTCGTTGTTGGCGCTAAGTGACTCACCTGGTGCCAAGTGATTAGCTGTCTCGCCTCCATCGTCATTCTTGCAAATGTCTGATGCCGTCATAGTGTAGGTCACACCATTGTAGGTCTCAACAGGGAAATCGGTCCAAGTGCTCAGGTTGCCTCGGTGGTTGACAACAACATCGGCAATCACACCTGTGCCTAAGTCCTTATAAGTGCTGATGAGTTGGCGAAGCTCAGCCTCACTACCAAAAGCACTGTGCTGATCAAAGTAGTACTTCACGTCATATCCCATCGAACCGTTGCTGCCGGTCCAACCACTCTGTGGAATCCAAATGAGGTTGAAATACTGCGAAATCTCCTCGGCATCTTTGGTAAGTTTGGTCCAGCGAGTGTCGCTGAAGGAGTTCCACCAGAACGCCTGCATCATAACGCCGCCATAGTTGTCGGGCCAGCCTTGAGCTTCGCTCAAGAAAGGCAGTGCGGATAGTGCTAAAATTAATAATTTCTTCTTCATACTATTTATATTTAATGTTTATGTGTTTTAGTAATAATACGCTTTTATGGTAATTTAAAAAATTTTTCCCAAATATACACATTTTTTGTCACATCACAACATTTTCCCCACAAATTAACATTCATTCCTCAAGCCATTACCTCTTTTATGCATAAAATGTTGTTACAACTATTGAAAATATCACATAAAGTCTTTTCATGTAATAATTCTTCTATCATTAATAATAGTGAAATATGATATGTTTTTTCATTTGATTTAGTGATTGTGCCAGTATTTGACTCATGTTAATTTTGCACCAACAAAAACATATTCATATTAATTATGGCAAAAAAGACTATTATCTCATTACTGATGTGCCTGACAATTGGCACAACTTATATTAGTGCCGACAACCTACTTGAGACAGGACAAA
>JAEEGI010007069.1_pt1 | contig 25224 bp, 31 predicted proteins | sample 8958751 | NCBI WGS metagenome assembly JAEEGI01 (sample SAMN16246545, study PRJNA631951) | gut metagenome | biome: gut microbiome; feature: rumen; material: KS-attached | host: Bos | place: Iran: Karaj | collected 2018-10
CAACCTCGCGTCGGTGCACCATATCCTGATTACGCATGACCATGCAGACCATATCAAGTCGGTGGGAGCGTTCAGTCACGACTATCATGTGCCGGTCTATGCCACAGAGAAAGTTCATAAGGGCATCGACCATAATTATTGTGTACAACGGAAGCTGACCCCTGAGCAAAGGCGGCTGGTGGAAGTGGGGACACCCCTTCAGATCGGCGACTTCCTGGTGACGCCATTCTTCGTGCCTCACGATGCCAGTGAGAATGTGGGTTATCAGATCGAGGCCGACGGTATCACCTTTGTCATTATCACCGATGCCGGCAGTTTTACGGAGGATATGAAAGAACGGATTGGTCAGGCCAACTATCTGGTGATAGAGGCTAACCACGATGTAGAGATGCTTCAGGGTGGACCTTATCCTCAGTATCTGAAAGATCGTATCATCAGTCCCAGTGGGCATCTCTCGAACAGGGAATGCGGACAGATGTTGGCGGAGAATATGACGGAACGGTTGAAGCACGTCTGGCTGTGTCACTTGAGTGAGGAGAACAATCATCCTGAGCTGGCGCGGAAGACGGTCGACGCTACTTTGCGTAGCTACGGTATCATCCCTGGTAAGGACATCCTGCTTGAAGTGCTGAAGCGAAAAGTGCCAAGTGAAGTCTATGAATTAGTGTAAAATGTGTGAATATGACACTTTTTTAGCAAAAAAACTTGCAAAATGTTTGTTGGTTTCACAGAAATGCTTTAACTTTGCACCCGATTTTAATAGAAAACGATAATATGAAGTGTTTGAATCTACTTAATGGCCTTATTATTATTCGACTGCAGGGCGCAGTCGGAAGTGACAAGGTGTATATATATTAAAAAGGTAGAAACGAATGAAATGATATAGAGCCCTTCTCACTTCCGAGTGTGAAGGGCTTTTTTAGTGAATAGTGAAAAGTGAAATAGTAATATAGTAAAAAGATGAACGACAGACTTTACATTTTCGACACGACACTCCGAGATGGAGAACAGGTGCCTGGTTGCCAGTTGAACACCATCGAGAAGATTCAGGTGGCTAAGGCGCTGGAACAGTTAGGCGTGGACGTGATTGAAGCCGGATTTCCCATTTCCAGTCCGGGCGACTTCAACAGTGTGATAGAAATTTCCAAGGCCGTTACCTGGCCAGTAATCTGTGCGCTGACACGTGCCGTAGAACATGATATTGATGTGGCTTTCGAATCGTTGAAGTACGCCAAGCACAAGCGTATCCATACGGGTATCGGTACCAGCGACGAACATATCCGTTATAAGTTCAACTCCACCCGCGAGGAAATACTGGAGAGGGCTGTGGCAGCGACGAAATACGCCAAGCGCTATGTGGATGATGTGGAGTTCTATTGTGAGGATGCAGGACGTACCGACAACGAATACCTGGCACAGGTTGTGGAAGCGGTCATCAAGGCTGGAGCCACAGTCGTCAACATCCCCGATACGACGGGTTACTGTCTGCCGCAGGAGTATTTCGAGAAAATCAAATATCTGAAGGAACATGTTGATGGCATCGATCGTGCCATCCTTTCTACCCATTGTCATAACGATCTGGGAATGGCTACGGCGAACTCTCTCAACGGTGTGTTGGCTGGTGCCCGACAAGTGGAAGTGACCGTCAACGGTATCGGCGAACGGGCAGGAAACACGTCGTTGGAGGAGATCGCGATGATCCTGAAGTGTCATAAGGGACTGGGTATTGATACGAACATCAACACGACGAAGATCTACCCAATCTCACGTATGGTCAGCTCGCTGATGAATATGCCTGTTCAGCCGAACAAGGCTGTGGTGGGACGTAATGCCTTTGCCCATTCCTCAGGTATCCATCAGGACGGTGTGTTGAAGAATGTGCATACCTACGAGATAATGGACCCGAAGGATGTGGGTATCGATGATAACAGTATCCTGTTGACAGCGCGTTCAGGACGTGCAGCTCTGAAGTATCGTCTGCACATGAACGGTGTGGAGCTGGACGATAAGAAGTTGGATAAGATCTATGAGAAATTCCTGCAGTTGGCCGATCAGAAGAAGGAAGTGTCGGATGCCGACGTACTGATGTTGGCAGGTGCTGATACCGCAGATGCCCATGCCGTTCGTCTCGACTTCCTGCAGGTGACCACAGGTAAGGGCGTGAAGAGTGTGGCTTCTATCGGACTCGACATCTCCGGACAGAAGTTCGAGGCTGCGGCCTCTGGCAACGGTCCTGTGGATGCTGCCATCAAGGCGCTGAAGAAGATCATCATGAAACAGATGACGCTGAAGGAGTTCACCATCCAGGCCATCTCGAAGGGCTCGGACGATGTGGGTAAGGTGCACATGCAGGTAGAATACGACGGTTCGCTCTATTACGGCTTCGGTGCGGATACGGATATCGTGACTGCATCAGTAGAAGCCTATATCGACTGTATCAATAAATTCAAGAGAGAGGAAGAATGAATACTTTATTTGATAAGATCTGGGACAAACACGTCGTGCAACAAGTGGCGGACGGCCCTACGCAGTTGTATATTGACCGTCTGTACTGTCATGAGGTGACTTCGCCTCAGGCTTTCGACGGGTTGCGGACTCGTGGTCTTAAGTGTTTCCGTCCCGAGAAGATTTACTGTATGCCCGATCACAACACACCTACACACGATCAGGATAAGCCGATTGTCGATCCCGTCAGCAGGGCTCAGGTGGATGCTCTCGCGAGGAATGCCGCAGAGTTCGGATTGACCCATTATGGGATGATGTCGAAGGATAACGGTATCATTCATGTCGTAGGTCCGGAGAAGGGCTTGAGCTTGCCGGGAATGACCATCGTCTGTGGCGATTCCCATACCTCTACACATGGTGCGATGGGTGCCGTGGCTTTCGGCATCGGTACTTCGGAGGTGGAGATGGTATTAGCTTCACAGTGTATCCTGCAACAGAAACCGAAGTCGATGCGGATAACCATCAATGGGGCATTAGGCAAAGGTGTTACGGCCAAGGATGTAGCGCTCTATCTGATGGCTCAGATCACGACATCCGGGGCTACGGGCTATTTTGTAGAGTATGCCGGCGAGGTGGTGAGGGCTATGTCAATGGAAGGCCGTCTGACACTCTGTAACCTCTCTATAGAGATGGGCGCCCGAGGTGGATTCATCGCTCCCGACGAGACGACCTTTGCTTATCTGAAGGGTCGGGAGTTTGCGCCGAAGGGTGAGGCGTGGGAGGAGGCTGTCGCCTATTGGAAGACGTTGAAGAGTGGCGATGATGCCGTTTTCGATCGAGAACTGTCCTTCGATGCTGCCGATATAGAACCCCGTATCACCTACGGCACGAATCCAGGTATGGGTATCGGTATCACGGAGGCGATTCCTGTAGAGGGTGGGGTAGGCTTTGCAAAAGCGCTCGACTATATGGGTTTCGAAGCCGGACAGAAACTGCTCGGTACGAAGGTCGACTATGTGTTCTTGGGCGCATGTACCAATGGACGCATCGAGGACTTTCGGGCTTTTGCCTCTATCGTGAAGGGCCGTCAGAAATCTCCTGATGTCGTTGCCTGGCTGGTACCTGGTTCGTGGGCTGTGGATCAGCAGATTCGCGAAGAAGGTCTCGACAGGATTCTTGCTGAGGCTGGTTTCGAGATTCGTCAGCCGGGATGTTCCGCTTGTCTGGCCATGAATGATGATAAGATTCCGGCCGGCAAACTCTCGGTATCCACTTCTAATCGAAATTTTGAGGGCCGTCAGGGACCTGGTTCACGTACCATCCTTGCATCCCCGCTCACTGCTGCCGCTGCAGCAGTCACAGGCGTAATCACCGATCCAAGAGAATTCATATGAAACAAAAATTTGATATTATAACCAGTACCTGTGTGCCGTTGCCGATGGAGAATGTCGACACCGACCAGATCATCCCCGCCCGTTTCCTCAAGGCGACGACCCGCGAGGAGAAATTCTTTGGCGACAATCTGTTCCGTGATTGGCGCTATAACGCTGATGGCACACCGAATAAGAACTTCGTACTCAACGATCCGACCTACTCAGGATGCATCCTCGTGGCAGGCAAGAACTTCGGTTCTGGTTCCAGCCGTGAACATGCGGCTTGGGCTATCGCCGGCTACGGCTTCCGAGTGGTCATCAGCAGTTTCTTCGCTGATATCCATAAGAATAACGAACTCAACAACTTCGTATTGCCCGTTGTCGTCAGCGAGGACTTCCTCTCAGAGCTCTTTCAGAGTATCCAGCGTGATCCGGGTACTCAGGTGACCGTCGACCTTCCTCATCAGACGGTGACGAATCTGGCTACAGGTCGTAGTGAGCATTTCGAGATCAACGGATACAAGAAGCATTGTCTTCTCAATGGTCTCGACGATATTGATTTTCTGGTTCAGAATCAAGAAAAGACACAATTATGGGAACAGCAGAAAAAGTAAGTAAATACCAGCATATCCAGCCCTTTGTGGAGATCATGGACTCTACATTGCGTGATGGTGAGCAGACTAGTGGCGTATCGTTCCTGCCGCACGAGAAACTCATGATGGCCCGTATGCTGTTGAACGATCTTAATGTTGACCGTATCGAAGTGGCATCAGCCCGGGTCTCGGATGGTGAGAAGGAGGCTGTCAGTATGATCTGTCGTTATGCGGAGAAGATTGATAAGCTGGACAGTGTCGAGGTACTCGGATTTGTGGATGGCGGCGAGAGCATCGACTGGATTTCTGCCTGTGGCTGCCGTACGGTAAACCTCTTGGCAAAGGGATCGCTGAAGCATTGCACGCATCAGCTTCATAAGACCCCCGAAGAACATATCGAGGATATCCGTCGCGAGGTGAAATATGCCCGTCAGAAGGGTATCACGGTGAACCTCTATCTCGAAGACTGGTCGGGTGGGATGAAGGAGTCGCCATCATACGTCTATCAGTTGATGGATGCCCTCTGTGACAGCGGTATTCGCAGGTTTATGCTGCCCGATACACTGGGCATCATGAATCCTCTGCAGTGTATTGAGTATTTCCGGAAGATGCTGAAGCGCTATGCGGACACCCATTTTGATTTCCATGCTCATAACGACTACGATCTGGCCGTATCCAATTCCCTTGCCGCTGTCCTCAGCGGAGCGAAAGGACTTCACGTGACGGTGAACGGGCTGGGTGAGCGTTGCGGAAATGCGCCGCTGTCGAGTGTACAGGTGATTCTGAAGGATCAGTTCAATGCCCGCACGAATATCCGTGAGGACAAGCTGAATGACATCTCGCGCCTGGTAGAGAGCTATAGTGGTATCGCAGTGGCGCCCAACCAGCCGATTATCGGGGATAATGTCTTTACGCAGGTGGCTGGTGTTCATGCTGATGGCGACAAGAAAGACAATCTGTATTGTAATGCCCTTGTGCCGGAGCGGTTCGGTCGGAAACGCGAATATGCCTTGGGTAAGAACAGCGGTAGGGCGAATATCGCCAAGAACCTGGAGGAACTAGGTCTTGAACTGACTCCCGAGCAAACCCGTCGTGTGACCCAGCGTATTACTGAACTGGGTGACAAGAAAGAGATTGTGACGCAGGAAGATCTGCCCTTTATCGTCAGCGATGTACTCAAGCACGATGCCCCCGAGGATAAGGTGAAACTCGTCAGCTATGTAGTGTCTACGGCCTACGGCCTGAAGCCAGGTGCTAATATCAAGGTCGAGATCAATGGTCAGGAGTATGAGGCCAGTGCTACGGGCGACGGTCAGTACGACGCCTTCGTGAAGTCGTTGCGCTATATCTACAAGAAATACCTCGACCGCACGTTCCCCGCTCTTCAGAACTATGCCGTTACGATCCCTCCTGGCGGCCGTACGGATGCTTTGGTGCAGACCGTCATCACTTGGAATGATCATGGTAAGATTCTCCGTACGCGCGGCCTCGATGCCGACCAGACGGAAGCGGCCATCAAGGCTACATTCAAGATGTTGAACATTATAGAAAACGAACAAGATAAAGAATTATGAATCTAAAGATTGCGATTTTAGAGGGTGACGGTATCGGCCCCGAGATTATGACCCAAGCAGTGGCTGTGCTCGATGCGATAGCAGCGAAGTACGGACATCAGTTTGAATACGAGAAAGCCATCTGTGGCGCTCACGCCATCGATGAAGTAGGCGATCCTTATCCTGACAGTACCCATGAGGTGTGTATGCGTGCTGATGCAGTGCTCTTTGCAGCTGTCGGCGACTTGAAGTACGACCATGATCCAACGGCGAAGATTCGTCCAGAAGTGGGACTCCTGGCGATGCGAAAGAAACTCGGACTCTTCGCCAACGTTCGTCCTGTGGCTACTTTCGACTGTCTGTTGCATAAGTCGCCGCTGAAGGATGAACTCATCCGTGGTGCCGACTTCGTAGTGCTGCGCGAACTCACGGGTGGTATGTATTTCGGTGAGCGCTATCAGGATAATGACAAGGCTTATGATACCGACATCTACACCCGTCCGGAGATTGAGCGTATCGTCAAGCTCGGTTTTGAGATGGCGATGAAGCGCCGGAAGCACCTCACGGTGGTCGATAAGGCTAATATCCTGGCTTCCTCGCGTTTGTGGCGACAGATAGCCAAGGAGATAGAACCCCAGTATCCGGATGTGAAGACCGACTACATGTTTATCGACAATGCCTCGATGCGCGTGCTGACAGAGCCCCGCTATTTCGATGTCATCGTCACTGAGAACACCTTCGGTGATATCCTGACTGATGAGACGGCATGTATTACGGGTTCTATGGGTCTTCAACCCTCTGCCTCGCTGGGCGAGCATACGCCGCTCTTCGAACCTGTACACGGTTCCTGGCCGCAGGCCGCAGGTCAGAACCTGGCTAATCCGTTGGCACAGATTCTCTCTGCCGCCATGTTGCTCGAGCATTTCGGATTGGAGCAGGAGGGCGCCCTTATCCGTGAGGCTGTTGATGCCTCACTGGCAGCGAATGTCCGTACGCCTGAGATTCAGGTCGAGGGTGGCGCTCATTACGGCACACGCGAAGTAGGAGAGTGGATTGTCAATTATATCGAGAATGCGTAAGTATATCATTGTAGTGTTTGTGCTGGCAGCGACAGCGCTGCCGGCGCAGACTCGTCAGCAGTGGCGTGATTCCCTTGAGGTACTGAATGCCAAGATCGGTCGTGATCCAAACAACCTCAACCTTCATCTGTTGAAGGCCGAGGCGAACATCAACCTCGAGCAGTGGGATTACGCCCTTGCTGAATACGGGAAAATCCTACATGTGGATGAGAAGAATCTGGCGGCGCTCTACTTCCGTGCCTTCGTGCATGTCAAACAGAATCATTACGATCTGGCCCGTGTGGACTATGAGGCTTTCCTTCGTCTTCAGCCCACGCATTTCGAGGCGCGCATGGGTTTGGCTCATGTCTTGCAGAAGATGGGACGTAAGTCCGACACTCTCGATGAACTGAATCGTATCGTGCAGATGTTTCCTGATTCTGCCGATGCGTATGCTGCACGTGCGGTTTACGAGACCGAGCTGAAAAAGTATGACGTGGCGCTTTTCGATTGGGATGAGGCCATTCGTCGCAAACCCCTCAACGAAGGTTTCGTGGCTTCCAAAGCCGATATTCTCATTACGCTATTCCGTCTGGATGAAGCCCGTCGCGAACTCCACGCAGCTATCGGGCGCGGCATCCCTCGCTACGCCCTCAAAGAGTGGTTGGATAAGTGTAAGTGATTATTCCTCGTCGTCGAAGATCTTGACGGGTGTGAAGTGGAAGTCGCTGTCATCAAGGTGCTTGATCGCGTATCTCCCTGCATGCTTGCCCGTATAGTTCTTCATCAGTTTGGCGTATTTCTTCTCTGCCTTCTTGCGGTCCATACCAAACATGACGATACACGTGCGGTTGGGCAGGTTCAGGGTGTTGGTGAAATAATTACGCAACTGACTGGTATAGATGTTTCTGTTCAGAAGGAATTTTGATTTTTTGTCGAACCAAACACTGTCAACTTCCTGAATGTCTGTGACGTATATGACCGAGTCTCTGAAGTTGGCTACAAAGCCGAAGATATAGGCTTTGGGCTGTACGATGGATTTGGCGTTGGCTTGTGTGGGGAGGAGTGCCGTCATGATAACGGCTAATAATGTGAGTTTCAGAAATTTCATTTAACCTAAATATGTCTTTAAAATATGATTCTTTGTGCAAGCGCGTAGCCTGCGGATGGCCTTTTCCCTGATCTGACGGACGCGTTCACGCGTCAGACCGAACTTCGTGCCGATTTCCTCGAGCGTCATCTCTGGACTGTTGATGCCGTAGAAGGCCTCGATGATGTTCCGTTCACGCTCGTTGAGCGTCTTCAGGGCATTGTTGATCTCCGACTTCAACGACTCCACCACCAGCGTACGGTCGGCCATCGGGGCATCATCGTTGACGAGCACATCAAGCAGACTGTTGTCCTCACCTTCCACGAAGGGTGCATCTACCGATACGTGCCGCCCGTTGATGCTCATGGCTTCGTCAATCTTGTCTTCCGGCAGGTCAATGACTTCTGAGATCTCCTCCAGCGACGGCCTGCGCTCATTCTCCTGCTCAAACTTGTTGAGTATTTTGTTAATCTTATTGACCGACCCCACCTGATTCAGGGGCAGACGGACGATACGGCTCTGTTCGGCAATAGCCTGGAGGATACTCTGACGAATCCACCAGACGGCGTAGGAGATGAACTTGAAACCACGTGTCTCGTCAAACTTCTCTGCGGCCTTGATCAGTCCCATGTTGCCTTCGTTGATGAGGTCGGGTAGGGAGAGTCCCTGGTTCTGGTACTGCTTGGCTACAGAAACCACAAAACGGAGGTTAGCCTTTGTCAGGCGTTCCAGTGCCTTTTCGTCTCCTTTACGGATCCTTTGGGCAAGTTCCACTTCTTCCTCCACCGAGATCATCTCTTCTTTACCGATTTCCTGCAGGTATTTGTCAAGAGCTTCGCTTTCTCGGTTTGTGATCGACTTGGCGATTTTCAGTTGTCTCATCTCGTTCGTTTTTAGCCAAGGTGCAAAGTTAAAGCAAATAATTGTAACGACCAAAAAAAACCGCAAATTTTTTACATTTGCGGCTTTTTTTCTCATTTTTCACTTTTCGCTATTCATTTTTCCCTTTTTTATTCCTCTTCGAGAGGTACAGTAAAGTAACCCTTCTTACCTGTAGGATAAACACCTTCTATCCATAGCACAGGCTTAGACTTTGATGCATCCTTTACAATCTTCTGCAGGTCTTCGATGGTCTTCACCGTCTGGTCGTTAACGCGCTGGATGATGAATCCTTGAGGTACGCCGGCATCCTTCAGCTTGCCGCCGCTCACCTTCAGTACCTGCAGGCCGTAACCGATGTTCAACTGTTCCTTCTGCGAGTCACTGATGGGCTTGAACTGTCCGCCGAGTATGTCGAGGTCGGCATCCTTCACCACCTTCGTGTTGCCCTTCTCGTTCTTCAGGGTGAGGGTAGCGCTCTGCTTCTTCTTGTTGCGCAGGTAGTTGATGGTGATCTTGTCACCGGGACGCTTCTGGGCGATGATGTTCTGCAGTTCACCGAACTTCGATACCTTCTGTCCGTCGATGTGTGTGATCACGTCGCCTTCCTTCAGGCCTGCATCGGCAGCAGCACCGTCGTCGATGACCTTGGCGATGTAGATACCCTCCATGGTGCCGAGGTCCACCTCGTTGCCCTTCTCCTTCTCCTGATCCACATAGGCGTTCACGTCAGAACCCTGGATGCCGATCATGGCGCGCTGTACGGTACCGTACTTCTTGATGTCGTCCACCACCTTATTCATAATTGTCGTAGGGATGGCGAAGCCGTAGCCGATGTTCGAACCGGTCTGTGAGTAGATCATCGCGTTGATGCCGATCAGTGCACCGTTGGTGTTGACCAGCGCACCGCCCGAGTTACCCTGATTGATGGCGGCATCGGTCTGGATCATACTTGATACACCCTGACCCATCGAACGGGCCTTGGCCGATACGATACCGGCGGTGACGGTGTTGTTCAGTCCGAGGGGATTACCCACGGCGAGCACCCATTCGCCCACCTTCACGTCGTCCGAGTTGGCAATCACGATGGCGGGCAGGTTCTTGCCGTCAATCTTGATGAGTGCCAGGTCGGTGGTGGCGTCTGCACCGATGATGCGGGCGGAGTATTCCTTATTGTCATTGAGGGTCACCATCAGCTCGTCGGCACCGTCCACCACGTGGTTGTTGGTCACGATATAGCCGTCGGTAGAGATGATCACGCCCGATCCGGCAGCTACGCGCTTCGGAGTCTGCACCTGACGCTGACGGCGTCCGCCGTTGCCCTGTCCGCGGCCGAAGAAACCGCCGAAGGGGTCGGAGAAGAAGTCCTCGAAGGGGTCGGAGTACTCAACGGTCTGAACCTTTGAGTTCTGGGTGTTCTTGATGTAAACCACGCAGGGCAGAGCTTTCTCTGCTGCGAAGGTCAGGTCTACGGGTTGACCCGCTGGGGCTGCTGCCACAACGGGGGCTGGAGTGGTTGCCGCATTGGTCTTGTTGAAGGCGACAACAGACAGTACCAGTGCTACTGCGCATACGGCTGGAGTAGCTACGTTTACGATCTTTTTCATATTTGCGTTCATTTTTTTGAGATAATTTAAATTCAACATTTTTGTCACTGCTTAAGGCGAGTGCTCTGGAAATCGAGTGCAAATATAGGGTCATTTTTTCTGAAACTGACAAAATGTCGTAATATTTTGTCCCATTTTAACACTTCTGCCACCGATTTAAATGCTGTTTGCGTTTAACACTTCAAATCTTAAATGATTGATAAATTTAAGAGTTTATGATACTTTTAGTTGCGATATTGCAATTAGTCTATTTGTTTTTTATCGGTTCCGTATGTATGGATACGTGGGTGTAGTCGCCGAAACGTTCTTTCAGCTTATGTTCGATGGCGGTGGCCCGGTCATGGACTACGGTGAGTGGCAGACTGCCGTCCATGCGCACGTGAGCCTCGATGGCGATGCGGTTTCCTATGCGCCGAGTGTGCAGGTTATGCGGATCGTGTACGTCGTCTACCGATGCGATGATGGCTACGATTTCGCGCTCGGTATCTTCGGGCAGCGACCCTTCGGTGAGCTCGCCGACGCTGGTCTTGAGCAGTTGCCACGCCACCCTGACCAGCATCAGTCCTACGATGATGGAGGCTAAGGGGTCGAGCACTGTCCACCGACGGCCCAGCCAGATAGCGCCTCCGATGCCTATGGCTGCGCCTATTGAGGAGAGGGCGTCGCTGCGATGGTGCCAGGCGTTGGCCACCATCACCTGTGAGTCGAGCTTACGGCCCTTTCGTGCCGTATACTGGTAGAGCAGTTCCTTCACCACGATGGAGAGCAGGGCTGCCCACAGTGCGATCCATCCCGGTGCAGCCAGATCGTCGCCATTTATCCATGCCACTAATTTCATGGTGCCGGTGACGATGATGCCTGTGGCCGCTGCCATCAGGGCCAGTCCGATAAGAAACGAGGCGATGGTCTCGAACTTCCCGTGGCCGTAGTCGTGCGACAGGTCTTGGGGCTTGGCGCTGATGCCCACGAAGGCCAGCACCACGACGTCAGTGATGAAGTCCGACAGCGAGTGCACAGCGTCGGCTATCATGGCCGAGCTGTGACCCAGCAGTCCGGCAATGAACTTGAAGGTGAGCAACACCACGTTGCCTGCACTGCCTATCAAGGTTACCTTATATATTTCTTTCTCGCGAGTCATCATTTACCGCCCCCGTGATATTACTTCTACGCTGCAAAAGTACATACTTTATTTCATATTTCCAAATTATTCACTAATTATTCATGTGCACAGGGGTTCACTTCAGTGAGGTGCTGGGCATGTTCCGTCAGCTGCCCTTACAGAGTCGGCAGAAGGCTCTACCCGCGAATCCGGAGACTCTTATTGGGAATTCGAAGGCTCTTATTAGATAGCCGGAGCCACTTATTGATCACCGGAATCGTTCCCGTGACTATTATGGCTCAAGCGATTAATCGAACTGGGTGCAACTTATAGCCGGTAGCCAATGGTAAGCTGAAGCTTGTTGACCTTTTTGTCACTTATATAGCCCCCATAGAAGGTTGTTGTCTGGCCAGAGGAGAAGCTGTTCTTACTCTTATAGCTTAACCGCAAATTCTGTAAACCGAAGATATAGCGCAAGTCGATGACAAAACGGTTAAACTCATAGGAGATGCCCACGGGGACAGAGAAATAGAATACATGCATGGCATCACCGGTGTTCTCGAAAGATTTAGTCAGTACCAGATTATAAGCTGACCAGGACTTTTCCTGATCACGCACACCTGAATGTAGGCGAAGGTTTGCCTGAATGCCTGCTTTCAACGCCAGGTTCTTATATACATAGACATTGGCCAGCAAGGGAATTTCCATGCGGCCCGTATTGATGCATAAGTCATTGTTTGCCGTCAATGTATTCATGCGGTAGCGTTCCAAAGAATAGAACACTCCGGATGACACCGCTACCTTGTCTGTCGCCTGCCAATCTACTCTGACACCGGCCGTGACACCAATCTTGTAGTCGAGCGGCTCGCTGACAATAAGGTTGGCACCAGCCATTGGGATAAACGTCCATTTTCCTTTTTCAGCCTGCGCCTGCGCCATCGTAGCAAGACACAGCAGTACAATAATAAAAATCTTATTCATTATCGCTTTTATCTTTTGTCTTTTATAGGTATAACGGAGAAAAAAACGGAGCACAGGGGGTCAGAAACCTTGTGTCTAAATATCACTGCTGGCTCCGTATTTTATTTCTTTAGTCTGTAGGTTGATTTCCACAATGCTGTGTTCTTTGAAGGACACGTCAGCTAGATCTATATCATCAACGATTAAATGAAAGTTCTCACCCTCAACGTCGTAGGCAGTGAAATAGATATTAACAAGGCATGAACAAAGCGTTACAATATCTCCTTCATTACCTTTGGCAGTATCAGTCACTTTGATATTAAATCTTGAACCCTCTTGCTTACATAACACCCCCAATTCACCATGATTACAACTCTTTATATAATCGATGAATTCTCCGTAGATATCACTGCCCTGTCTTGTAAGTTTGAGCATAGGGGTATGTCTCGTTGATGCACGTGTTTTCTGACATTCCGTATTAGAGACTTTCCCTACAGACAAGAAATCGTCTGTCGAAGCACAGCTGGCCAATATCATAATAGCAGCCAGCGCCATCAAAAACTTTACTCTTTTCATCATATTTTGTTTAAGCCTTTACTCTTATAACTGCAAGAAAACGAAAATACTGCATCGTCTTTAGATTATTTTACATAAATTAACGCAGTATTTTCCACTTTCGCACGTTATAATTATAAAAGACAGTTTGATTATGGATGGAAAAAGATGGATTGAATTATTGGGCTCGGCATTACTGCTTATAGTGTTGACCGCCGTTGTAACGGCTTGTAGTAAAGAGGAAGATGATTATGAAGCAACTCTGGTTGCCGCTCATGCAGTTAACATTGTTCCTTCGATGAATTGCTCTTTCCTTGGTGTCTGGACGGTTGATGATATCGTAGCAGATACTGTGGGCGTTGACGTCCGTATTGGTCGCGACAAGAATTATGAACGTGGCAATGACGTGGCTTTCAATGGCTTTCCCTATCAGGCAATCATCAATCTGTTGTACCCGGGAAAGAAGATTGAGAGTATCACGGACAAAATTCCTTCTGGATTGCTACTACGCTTTGTAGGTTTTTCCAATAAGGCTCTCTATTTCGAGTTTTTGTCTATCGAAACACAATCCTTAGACCCACGGGTTCTACATTTTGAGGCGAAACTCGATGACGGAAAGATTGTTAGCGTCTTATTACGCTTTGTGCCCAGCAAATCCAAGGCAATCATCGATACCAATGGAGAAACCTTCTCCTGCGCGATTCCAATAGATTTGATCACATATTATGAGCAGGAAGGGATGGACGCCGTCATCATGGAAAAGAAACCAGACCCGGAGATGAAACTACAGTTCACGAGTATTCAAAGAATAGAAGGCACCGTTGGAAACTGAGCAGCAACTGCTGGAAAGCGTGAGGCGTGGAGACCGTCAGGCTATGAGGCGGCTCTATGAACGCTACAAGAGATATGCCATATCCACAGGATTGAGGTATATCCCTGACCTCAATGATGTAGAAGATGTCGTGCAGGACAGTTTCGTGAAGATTCTGACCTCCATCCAGCGGTTCGACTATCAGGGCGAGGGTTCCCTGAAGTCGTGGATTGGCAAAATCATTGCCAACAAGTCCATCGATTTCGTACGACGACATGAGAACATCAGTTTTACAGATATCATTCCGGAGAAACCAGACGAGGAACCTGAATTGGAGCGCATTCCACCAGATGTACTTACCAGTATGATTGCGGAACTGCCTCCTGGCTACAGGCTGGTATTCAATCTCTACGTCTTCGAACATTGCTCTCACAAGGAAATCGCCCAGAGACTTGGCATCGGAGAAAAATCTTCTGCATCGCAACTGACAAGGGCGAAGAATATATTGATAAGGAAAATGAAGGATTACATCAAACGACACGGGAAATGAAACAGGACAAATGGGAAGAAAGACTGGAGCGGCACTTGGCTGATTACGAGAAGTCGCCCTCGCACGATTTATGGGAGGGTATAGAGTCTGGACTTCAAAAAGAAATGAAGCGTCAGGCCCGTATGGTGACGCTTCGTCGCTGGATGATTGCGGCTGCTCTTGTGGGCGTCGTGTCTGGAGGAACCGTGTTGTTCTGGCGGCACCAACAGCCGACAGACTTACCTCATTCGTCAGGACAAACAAAGGTGGCAGTTAAGGTGCCGACAGAGACAGAAAATACAGAGACAATGCTGATGACAGAAAGTGACTCCAAAGGGTTAGATTATAATCCTCAGACCAAAGAAAAGGAACAACAATTGGCAGAAGGAAACAGTCTAAAATTGCCAGGAAGTGATCCTCTGGTAGCAGGTGAAGTCAAACAAAAGAGTGAGGATGTTTCTCTGGAAAAAAACGAAACGGCACAGGAAGTAGTAAAACCAAGACAATATGCTGAGAACCAATCTATAAACAGCATTGAAGAAAAGGTTGTCCAACGGCACCACAATCATCAGTTGAGAGTGAACCTTTATGCTTCAAGTGGCATGAGCAGTCTGAAGAAGAGAAACGGTGTACTGATGAGTCCGACAATGCTACAGAATTTTGCAGCCTCAAGAACTCGAGAAGGGGATTCGCATGTCTATTTGGTCGGTTATGAGGAAAGGGAGAGTCACGATCAGCCTATTTCGTTCGGACTTACCGTCAGTTATCCGCTTACAAACAGATTGTCAATAGGTACAGGTGTGGTCTATACCAAACTGAACTCCAATTTCATGACTGTGATGCAGGATTATCAGATTCACCGGCATCAGACACTTCACTATGTCGGCATTCCTTTGAATCTGCAATACACACTTTGGAAATGGTACGGGCTGGATGCCTACCTATCGGCAGGAGGACAAGCTGACTGGAACGTCAAGGCCAAGGTCAATACCGACGGGGTGGATATAGTGATGAGTAAGGACCGTATGCAATGGTCGATAGGAGGTAGTCTGGGCGTGCAATATAGTATTCTGCCCCAACTGGGCATCTATGCAGAACCCGGTATCCGTTACTACTTTGACAATGGCAGTGATGTCAGCAATTTCTTCAAGGATAAGCCCACAGATTTCCATCTTGAATTAGGACTTCGCTTCCGATGGCAATAATGTCACAGAGGGGTCAGGATAATTTGTGACTGTCACATTGTATCTTGACCCCGCCGTGACAAAGAAATTATAGCACCGTCAGGGTGATGCGTTTGCCCAGTCCTGCAAAGATTCTGAAGAGGGTGGACAGTTGTACATCAGCGTGACCATTCTCCAATTTGGAGATGTAACTCTTTTTGGTTCCGATCTTATCAGCCAGTTCCTGCTGTGTGAGACCCGCCAGACGACGCTGTTCTCTTAATGTCTCAGCCAGGCAGAAAGCTTCTGCCTCTGTCTCAAAAATAGTACGCTTTGGTGTACCCTGTGAACCATATTCTTGATCGAGCAATTCGTCGAACGTCTCGCAATTCATGATTGCCTGCTTCTTCTCTTCTGTCATACCTTATTCTCCTTACTCTTTATATACTCTTGTTTTATTGCCTCCGCACGCCTGATCTCTTTGAGGGGCGTCTTCCGAATCACGGTGTCGGTTCTACTGATCATTTTTCCCATGTCTCATAATTTTTGTATTACACCAAACGAAACACCAGTCAGTCTGGAGAGTTGACGCAGACCTGCCCCGAATCCCTTGGCTGCCATCAGGACCTCATTACGCCTCACTTTCTCCAGACTCTGTATCATCAGAGGATTGGCTATTCCCTGACTTTGTAGCAGGAATGCCTTGACTGTTCCGCTTTTCTTCCTTATCTGACGTGCCATATTATTGGTGTTCGTCTTGATTCTGGGGCAAAGATACTAACTTATTCGCAAACCTCAAAATATTATCCATGAAAAATGATCAGTAGAACCGTCTTGATTCTGGGGCAAAGATACTAACTTATTCGCAAACCTCAAAATATTATCCATGAAAAATGATCAGTAGACCCCGTGATTCTATGATTCTATAAGGAATATAAGTGCTATCTGGGCCAATAGAATCAGTGGAAGCTAAGTTACCTCATCCATCCTTCAACACGATATATCTTCTCCAGAAGTTTCCTATCCTCCTTTGTGGCAGCATCTCTGTACCACACCTCAATCCGAGCAGCATAATAGTCATCCCAGCCGCCCTCATAAATAGTAAACTCTTGTCTGCTTACCAATTTCTCAAATGATGATGTAGAGTTTATAAGGACTTTACTACTCTCTGCAATTCTTTCTTCAGAAAGTGGAAGATTCTCTGTGACCTCGAAACATTTAAGATAGATTTCTCCAGAGGATAATGGCCCATAATAGAAGTCATACGTATAAATACCTCCTTGAAAACTATTCCAAATAGTTAAATATGTGTTGGGGTCGAGACTGTCAACGGGTTCTATCGAACATGAATCCTCTGTAAGAGGTAAGTTGTATTTCAAGCCATCAGGGATGGGATGCTCTTTTCCGAATCCGTCGGGGCTATTCATAGAAGCTATCTCAAGGGGAATCCACAAAACACAAACAATTACTAAAGAACCCCCCAATGACGCAAAAAACTTCCATCTCTGTTTGTTGACAAATAGAATGACCCATGAAACAGGAAGCATAATCAATGTCATAAGCAGTAATATTCCCACAACAGTTTCAATTACTGATGGATCAGAGAGAAATAGATAGATCAGAGAAACCATAAACAAAGCCAATAGAATGGGCAGAATATACCAGTATCTCAAAATGATTCTTTTCATTGTCTTCTTACAGAAATTTGTTACTATTTGACACAGTAATCATGGGGTCTCCTGATCATTTTCAGGAGCCAGCCGTCATGACTATGATTCATTAATGTATTCATTCTCATTTCATTTATCTTGATAAGTGATCAGTAGACCCCCCTGATCCCTCCTAAAAGAATCCCTGTGAACCCTTCAAAGTTGAAGGCATTTCTGTGCATCTCTCCAAGTCAGCATATTCTTCTTTAGTCAATGACATATACTCATTGTATTTCTTTACTTCGGCAATATCATATTTACTTCCAAACACCTGATAATCTGTCCAAGGATTCTCAAAATCACACCAAATTCCCCAATTACTACTTTCACCAAAAACATAGTATTGATTGTATGGCATATTAAAGAGAATATCAGAGATGAATCCTCCGTTTATTAATTCCATCCAACTTATGTTTGTCGGAAATCTTAGTTTAAACGCAGTATCAGTATTTTCATCTGGGTATTCCTTTTCAACGATATAAAAATATTTCTCCCCATATGCCTTGCAAATTCTCTGAATCATTGGAAATGTTTCACTTGTTAAAATGGGGGATAATATATGGACTTTCAAATTATAGTTATGTTGAAAAACCTGACAGAGATCCATTGAATATATATCGAATGCTTCATTTAAAGATAACAGAAATATTTGTTGAATGATTGGCAAACAGTTTCGTTCAAAGTCATTCTCTTCAATTGAGAAATTACGTAAAAATGCATAAGCATTATTATAACTCTCTTCAAATCGCATTTGTGTATGCGAAACAAACATCTGCGTGTAATAATCATCAGAATATTTTCTAAGACAATCTGTAATATTCATTCTATTTTTCTGTTCTAATTTTATAAATCTTCTCACCGTTGTTATAATTGATATGAATAGTTCGTCCCCCGCCTTTTGTTGAATTATGAATCCCAACATGCACAAGGTTCCTGTCCCCTTGTGCACATAATCCTTACTGTGATTCTCCTTTTGGCCAAGGTTCAGCCCCCTTTGCAAGCAACAAATCCAAAAGCCAACCTTTTATTTCAAGAATGCTACCATATTTGCTTCCTCCGATATTACTAATATAACAATATTCTTCCTTAATATGAGGTCCTTTGATGTTAATTGTAATTTTATCACCCTCAATATTGTAAAATATCCGAGATTTGCTATACTTCTCGACTAACCACTTTGGCCATATCTGCAAATTGATTAAAAATTCAAAATTAGTAATCAAATAACCTTCATCTGTCTTCTTGGATCGTATGCGATTTAGTTCACCCCCGTAAGTCTGTATGTATAACTTGTCGTTTATACATACAAATCCTTCAACAGGAAATAGAAATTCATTGTGAATTATCCCGTTGTTTATGATACTGTTTGCAAATCGTTCCTCTATCCAGGCAATTCTATTAGGATTAGAACCACAGGAATTGTAACTGCATAATGCAAAGATAATGGATAACAATACTTTCTCTTTCATATTAAGATTTATTTTATTTCCCAAAACCAAACTTTAAGAATCACGGGGTCTCTACGAATCACGCGGTTCTACTGATCATTTTTCCCATGTCTCATAATTTTTGTATTACACCAAACGAAACACCAGTCAGTCTGGAGAGTTGACGCAGACCTGCCCCGAATCCCTTGGCTGCCATCAGGACCTCATTACGCCTCACTTTCTCCAAACTCTGTATCATCAGAGGATTGGCTATTCCCTGACTTTGTAGCAGGAATGCCTTGACTGTTCCGCTTTTCCTCCTTATCTGACGTGCCATATTATTGGTGTTCGTCTTGATTTTGGGGCAAAGATACTAACTTATTCGCAAACCTCAAAATATTTACCATGAAAAATGATCAGTAGAACCTCTGTTACACTTTTGGGTCGAGGAAACTAAACAAAGTTTCTAGAAAACTGTCATTGTCTTTATAAACACTATCACAAAAAGCATTGAATAACCTCAATACCTCGCCATCTAATTCAGCCTCACGATTTCTAAGCAAATCTATTCGCTCGTACACCTTATCCTTCATTCCCTTCTTTCTTGCTTGTTATTATTGATTCGGACTGTCTCTGCGATTCTCGAATTCATCTTTATCAGGAAACCCTCTCCCCCCTGGATAGCCTCCATAAGACTCAAACACCACACTGTCATTATATAAGATATGCTGGTGCAATCTTAATACGTCATCCCTTTCTTCTTCCGTCATTGGGTGGTCATACAGGGCATATTGATACCTATTGACTCCATACCATCTAAACAGTAATATGCTATTTTCCATCCAATGAAACTTAGGGCTCTTGTTAATCTCAATACCTATAACCCCTGCCTTGCGCATTTTACTTTGAATCTCTTTTAGTTTCTGCATCGATAATCCTACAGAATGTAAAATAGTGTCGAGTTTATGCTCGTTTTCTATTTCTACACATTCCTTGTAATCTCTTTTGTTTCTTATCGTGAATTCAAGTACTTTGTCATCTCTATATTGAAGAACTATCGAACAACTATCATCTAAAGAATTACGCACATATCTTACTAAATCATACATGTCGGCATGATGATTCCTGTAGTGTTCCTCCATTAAGGCTGCATCACATGGATTAGGTTTAGGAAGAAAAATATAGAAAATAACCCATAATGCAACATTAAGGACATGAAGCGACAAAACTATCTTCTTATAGATCGAAACAGGTGGAATTGAACGTATTAAAGAAGCAATGTAAATAACAAATAGTGGCAACGTAATAAACCACATCCATGCAAAAGCTACAATGCAAGGACTTAACAATCCACCCATTTCAGCATTATCATGACTGTTTATACCAATGGCAAGAATACCAATGGTGACAGAGAGTATTAACAGAATCTCTATCGCCCGATATGAGTAACTAAGTAGCAGTTTTACTTTCATTGTCTCTCCGATTAATTTGAATTACGAAATCACGTGTCACGGCGGGGTCAGGACAATCTGTGACACAATGTCACGATAGGGTCAGGAGAATCTGTGACAGTCACAAATTATCTGACCCCACCGTGACATTCAAATATATTTTTTAATATTATCTTCTATATAATATGGTTTTTCGTTACCTACATGAACAATAATGTCATATACATAATTTTCCGTATATACAAGTAAATGTCGCAAATCTTTAAGGTCATGATGAATTTGACTGTATGTACATTCTGACAGCCATATTAGGTATTGTGAATTCTTTACTTCATAAATGCTGTCAGTTGGTGAAAGTACAGAATCGCCCAAATCTTTTAATCTAAACGATTCTGAAGTAACCCTATAAGCAATTATATCAGGGAATACAATAGTTATGTTCTTATTACTATCTTTTGTTGAGACGACAACAATTGACAAGTCACAATCACAGCAACATGACAAGACTTCATAGCTACCTTTCAGATTTCCTATAGGAATATACATCTCGTTCTTCATATCTATTTTTTATTTTTTTGTCTTGTTATTTATCATGAAACATATACCAGATCTTACCAGTATATTTCTCAATACCTATTTCAAACGTGCCACCAAGTGCATAAGGAGATAGATAACCCCGGATAATCCATATTTGGTTATTCATCAATCGTATGTGATAAGGTTGTTCCCTAATAGCACAATCTTTATCAAAAACCGCAGAGACATATTGGAATGCAATTTGGGCAGCTGTAGCAGCATCAGGGATCACACCATTTTTGAAACTGGTCGGAGGAAAACGACACTCAGAAAGGTCCTTACCAGTGTAATACGCTGTGTCATTAATTACTTCAACTTCGTCAAACTTTATACCAGAGGGCTTTTTGTTAATTGAAGCTTCATTCCATTTTCCCATGTAGAAACTTAGTACTATACATGCGATAAATGCTATGCCATACAATAATCTTTTGCAATTCATTTTATTCTACTATTTAATTTTCCTTTATTATGTTTGGTCTTTCACCTTTTGAGTCAATGATAATATCATAAATCATGTCATACAATTTTATTTTTATATGCCTCAAATCTTTTGGTTCACCATAGAGCTGACGATAACCTGCATATGCGATCCACTCAATAAAATTAGAGTTTTGTACTTCATAAAGTACAGATTCCGACAAGCTACTTGGTTTCTCCTGGTTGTCTTCAACATGATGATGAATAAATGTTTCCTTTATACAGAGTATTTCTGGAATTACTATCGTATATCTCTCTCCATTGCCGTTGACTGGCTCAATGATGAGTAATAAATCTACACTTCCATAATTGGATTTTGTCAATACAAAGTCACCAAATACATTTCCAACTGGAATATAAACCTCCTGATGTTTAGCATAATCAAATAAATCATAGAGTTGACAGTGTCCTAAATGAACAGTAGTTGGTCTTATTTCTTCAACATATAGGATATCTTCCTTATTATCACTAATATCATCTTCTGTTTCATTCAGGCCATTTGCTACAGTCATGATAATATCTCCATTGACGATAATGTCAACAACATTGTCGTCTAGATTCAGTAAGAAATGATGATAGTTTTTTATCTCGTCATTTTTATGAAAAGAACAAACTTGTTCCAAATAGAATGAATTCTTTATTTCGTAAATCAAATGCTCGCAAAACCTGTTTCGCATATCGTAATCCCTAAAAGCAGACAATGTAATTCTGAATGCAATATAGTTTGAAAAGGAAAGACGAACAGCATTCTTCTCTGATTCAGCGATACATACAAATTCTGTTTTGTTGTTTCTGCATGAAACAAGAGAATAGGGGGAAGACAAACTACTTAGATTTCCTACCGGTATATATTCTTCATTACTATTTGTTGTCATATCTCATTTCTATCATTGTTATTATTTTTGTTATTCCAATAGAGATAGTCAAAATCCGGGTCGGAGAAAATAATTTCTGTTTCTTGGTCATCTATAAAAGAAAAATCTTTGAAGCTATAGAGTTCTGACAACGAAAAGAAATTCTTGCACCCCAAAACAATAGCAAGAAATCCTCTCGTGAAATCGTTTGAGGAAATTGCATGTTCCAAAGTTTGTTTTGAGATGTTACGCATATCATTCAAAATTATATCCTGTTCTGTGTTTTGTTCCTTAAAGAAGGATAAGCGACGAAAAAGAGAATAACGGTTACATACAGATCTATTCCCCTTTGAGATGGAAATGTATGGATAATCGTAACATAAAGAGTCCTTATTGGGTAACACTGTCAGGAAAAGGACATCTGTACCAATTTTAGATTCTAATAGTGACATAATATAGTCCCTTTTATTTGTAATCTTTGAAATGTTGAATACCTGTTTCATAGTATAACTGTTTTTATAATTGTTCTACTATGGATCAATGAATGGATCGAGGGTCGGTTCACTGACCCACTTTCGGGTATATCGTTAATGTAAAATGTTCCTTTCATTCCTATTTTCTAATACGCGGCAAAGATACAAAGAATCCTTGATAATTGCAAGCAAAAGCTGGTAAAAATCCACTCAGGCCAACAAAAAACAATCATTTTGTTTGGCTGTGACACTGACCCTGTAGACGGCAGCTGTTCATTTTACTTTTTTCTTGCCGTTCTTGATGAATAATCCACGATGTGGCTCCGTTGTTATCCTGCGGCCTTGGAGGTCGTAGATGGGGGCATCCGGATCGTCCTTGGTGACAGAGCGGATGGCGTTGGTGCTCCGGGCAATGAGTTCAGCCTTGGAGACTTTATTCTCCAAAGTTCCAAAAATTGAGGCGGTTTTTTATAAAAAGACCATCTTAACATCTTAACATGTTAACACTTTACATTTTTGCGTTTTTTACTATGTCACTTTTGGGCTAAGATATCAGAAAGAACCTTTATAACACTAAAAAATAACAAAATGGTTAACTGTTAACATGTTAACATTGTTAACTTCGATAGGCAAGACAGATTGTATACTCAATTTATGCCTCTCACAAATAAGAGCCACCAGTATTTTCACAAGTGGCTCTTAACATAGAGAGAAATAGGTAGTTCTCAGAAAATAAGTGGCTCTTATTTCTAAGGTTCGCCCAACTGGGTATAAATCAGCTGTACCTCCGCCGGGGTGAACGAGCGGCGGCGGAGCTCACGGAGATGTGCGAGAGTCGGATTGATGGTGATCCATTGACGGAGCTTGTGCCAGGCTGCCTCAGGGCAGAGCTTGGGAAAGTACTGAAGGGCGAGCTCCGTGCGCCCGAAAGATCTGACTGTTTTTTCCATATTGTGCTTGTGTTTGTTTGATGATGCAAAGTTACAAAAAAAATCTGAGAATAACGAATGAAAATCTATTATAATGTATCATAACAGATATTGCCGAAAAAAGTTTTAGTAATTTTGCAATGTCAAAGGAAATAAGGTATGATAAGGCGCCAAACCTGAATGACCGGAGATGCGGAACGGCGACCCGCAACGTTGCCAAACAAATGAACAAAACAAACAACAATTAAACATTTAAAAATTTAAAGAATTATGCTTGAACTTTATCTTTCACAAAACCAGAACTCGCACTCTGATGCCTACGGTAAGTGGTATCCGCGAGTAAGTTACAAACAGACGCTGAACATCCATGACATGGCGGTTCACATGGCGGAACACAACACCCCGTTCTCGGAAGGTACCATCGAGGGTATCCTGCGCGACTTCGTGAAGTGTACGCGTGAACAGACCCTGATGGGTAACACCGTCAAAGTAGACAACCTGGCCATCTTCAAGGTGAGCTGTATCGGTAACGGCTGCTCGAAGCTGTACGACGCCGACAAGACCATCTCTGCCAGCATCGGCACGATGAAGAAGACCGACAAGACGGGTCCTGCCGTACATTCGCTGAAGCTGCTGGCACAGGCCACCGGTGAGTACACCCGCGAGGAGCTGAACAAGGACGGCAAGCTGGGCTGGACCGACAAGGCTGCTGCCCAGATCGCGGAGGCGAAGAACGCAGTCAATGGCGGTAGTGCGCCAAGCGGCGGCTCGGGCACCGGAACTGGCGGTAATAGTGGCGGCTCAGAGCAGGGCGGTAATAGCGGCTCACAGGGCAACAGTCAGAACCAGGCGACTAGCTTCGCCTTGAGCATCACCAAGAGTGGTAGCGGTACCTCGACCGTGAAGAACGACAGCGAAGAGACCATCAACAGCGGTGACAGCCTCGAGAGCGGTGCGAACGTCTACATCGCAGTGACTCCCGCTGAGGGTCAGATCCCGACGGCTACGCTGAATGGTTCGAATGTCTCGCTGACTGAGAACGACGGTGAGTACGTTGGTACGTTCCAGATGCCGGCTCAGGCCTCAAGCCTCATGATTAACTCGGGAAGCGATTCCGAAGAGGGAGACCAAAACTAGCGAAGTGAGAACTGAGAGGTATGATTACTCTGCTAAAGTGATTAGCCTATGAAGAAGAAGATTATTGAGATTGCGGTGAAGATGATAGTAGCTGCGCTCACGGCGTTCGTCACAGCGATAACAACGACCTCGTGTATGGGTCACGGCCCGATTGTGTTTTAATGGGGAGATTTCGCTCTAAGGAGCGAGGCGAATCACCGGGGACAGGCACCCTGTAATTCGGTCGCGGAGCTCCCTGCTCACAGAGGTGCCAGTCCCCATGATTCACAGAGGTGCCAGTCCCCATGATTCACCCATGATTCACCAAAGAGTCCTCGTCAGGAATGGCGGGGACTCTTTTTTATGGATTATGCTTAATTAAAAACAAGTGTTGTCAGCCGTTCTGGCACGAAGAGCTCTTGTGCGACGGTCTGGATATCGGCGGCAGTCACCTTGTCGATATGTGCGAACAGGTGGGTGACATCCTTCTCCCAGCC
>JAEEGI010007070.1_pt1 | contig 25224 bp, 22 predicted proteins | sample 8958751 | NCBI WGS metagenome assembly JAEEGI01 (sample SAMN16246545, study PRJNA631951) | gut metagenome | biome: gut microbiome; feature: rumen; material: KS-attached | host: Bos | place: Iran: Karaj | collected 2018-10
AGAAATGTGATTGTCGATGACATAGAACCGAATCGTCTCCTCATCCATATTATGCAACAACACACTATATATTGCAACACCCATATGCCTCGCATAATTATCATCAGATGAAAAGAGAATGTTCATCGAAATAACTTTATAAACTGGGCAACTCGCCAAGAAAAATAACTCCAACCGCCAAGAACAGAAAACATGTTCTTTTCTATTCTAAATAACCTACCAAGGCTAAAAGAACCTGAATGCCACATCAACTGAAGTATCCAAGCATCAGCAGCCTTAACTTGCGAAATGGCTTGCTTAATTACAGCCCCAGAAATATTCTTCATTTTTATCTCCTCAATCATCAAACGATGTGCCAGAAGATTCGTTATAATCTTATCTTCAAATACATGCCAAGTCTTGCTCATTGCACCAGAGGTATTACGTTTGTAATAATACAAGACCTTATCGACACATCCGACCAAGCCATTGGAAGTACATAGATACTGAATAACAAACAAGCCGTCCTCCTTATAATGAATGTCTTCCCTGAAACGGAGATTATTCTTCTGAATAACAGAGCGCTTGAACATCCTATTCCATAAGTAACGTTGCCAATCAGTAGAACCAGCAGCATAAAACCCTGAAAGATTTTCTTCGAGCGTCTCGATTTTGTTCAGTGGGACAATGGTGCAATCTTCATGACTCAACGAATCGGACTTTCTGAATCCACACATCGAAGAATCCGCTTCACCCATAGCCTGATATAGGTCGACAAGGTATGTAGGAGCTATCTGATCATCAGCATCGACAAAACAAATAAAATCACCTGTAGCATATTTCAGTCCTACATTGCGCGCGGAACTAACCCCTCGATGCTCAAGGTGATAAATATGGAATCGAACATCATCGGCAATATAATTATCCAACACTCGCAATGAACCATCTGAACTACCATCGTCCACCAAGTTCACCTCAAAGTCCGGACAAGTCTGTGCCTGAATACCTCTGAGACAATCAGGAAGATATTGTTCTGCATTATAAATTGGAACAATGATGGAAAAACGAGGGCTCATATACAAGGTAAAATCTATAACATTATCCTTCAATCTGCAATTTATCAATCTCGTCCTTTGTAAGTCTTCTATTTATGTTATAATAGAAGAGTGCATGATGAGATGACTGTTGCTCAATTGGAGGAAGAGTCATATAATCCCCATACATCGCCGTCAAGAATTCGTCATATCCCACTGGGACATCGACACATGTATCCTCAAATGGGAATGAAACAGAATCGGAGAACCATTCTGCACGGAAGATATCCTTATTGCCAGAAGTACCTGTGTAGGCTACAAGCCACTCTCCTTGTTCTTTACTCGAATGACGGAGGATAGAATTAACCAAGAACTGATGAATGCTTTTCATAAACAGCCGCTGGAAAATATGCCATAGGCATATCTTTAGATGACCTCGAATGAATTGTTGGCAAATCTCTTTGAACGGATAACTATTAGAGCTAACATAAAAAAAATCCACCTTTTTGGAATAGTTCATCCTCTGTTGAACCACCATATCGTAGGGCCCATCTTCATAATCCAACACGAAGACATCAATGTAGGCTCCTATCACAAAAGGAATACTCTGAAACTCCCAAATAGTAGAATAACGATGAGAGAATTTTGCCATAGCGCAATAATAACCTTCATTGCTCGGATCGATGATCTCGTATGCTGTTCCAATTAACTGATCCCTAAATGAAATAAACCTATCAAAATCCGAGCGCTTCATATAAACATCGATATCATCATCCCATGGGATAAACCCATGATGTCTCACCGCGCCAATCATGGTACCACCAGCAGCATAAAAATGGATACCATTACTTTTACAGAACAGGGCAAATGCTTTAAAAGTCTGTAACAATAAATCCTTGTACGTCTTTTGATCAGCCGATGAGAATTCCATTATGCTATGTTCAGTATCTGATAAAGTTTCTCCACTTCACGCTCATTGCCATAGTCGTGGGTCGTCAGATAACTGGTCAAATCCTGTTGTTTCTGTTGGTCTGAAATTAGCGAGAGAATAGCCTCAGCTATACTTTCGTTCTTCATTCCACAAATAACGCCATCCACACCATTCCGGATTTGGCTGCTGGCTGTTGGATATGCCGTGATAACAACTGGTTTGCAAAGTATCTGGGCTTCGCGAACCGTAACCGAATGACCTTCATAACGGGAAGGTTGCACATATATATCACAGGCATTCATCCATGGATATGGATTAGTCTTGGGTCCTACGAAATGTACGCAATCCTCTACCCTATTGTAATGTATTGTCATATCAATCGATTCATGATTGCCAGGTCCAACAACAAACCAATGAAACTTCAACCCTCTATCTTTCATTATTTTGGCAATATGCGGGATATTGTCGAAATTCTTGAGATAGGCGATTCTCCCGACTGAACAAAGTGTTACACCCTCTGGATTGAATTCACTCATACCTTCCTCCAGCAATGCTTGGCTCCTGACAAATGCTGGACTCAAGATATTATGAATTTCGATAATCTTATCTTTAAATTGTGGGAATCGCTTCAAAAATTGCACAGTCACCGCTTCTGAAATAGATACGATAAAATCATTCCGCCTCCATCTCGGTTCAACAAGTTTCTCATTCACCTCGACCGTAGTCCAATCGGTATGAATCCATTCCATACGCAAGGATGCATCCACCTTATCCTGAACGATATGCGGGGGATCAAGAAAACTGATTGCCAAATCGTAATGACCAAGATATTTTAGTGATGGCAAGAAAGGAGAGACTCCATCAAATACATATTGGGTCGCACTTCCATCCCTTCTCTTGCCGACAGAACGAAGATATCGCTTGTATTTAATCCTTCCAATTATCCGACCACAAATGACACCCCAATGACCCTCACGAAGGACGGTCTTCATTGAACGTTCGATGGCGGAATATGCTGGAATCTCGGGGAGCAAATTTATTTTGGAAGGAATCTGGGGCATGAAATCACCAGTATGCTGATTAAGAAATAGATCGACATCCACCTTGCTGGTATCAATGGCATTCAATAGCCCAAGGAGTGCACGTTCGGCTCCTCCCAGTTCCATATAATGCATATTGACAAACAATCGTGGTTTTTGCATTTTGCTTATTTACCTTCCCTGATGTCTAGAAGCGACTTGATAGAATTGAAGAAACGCACTCCAAAGATGCGATGTAAAACACGGGTCATCTTGAAATACCACATAGGCTGATCGGTCCATGTCTTTGCGAACCAATGTATAGAGCGTGTATTCGCGGTGGGTCTCAAAACACCGGTGAGGTCATCAAAGGGGCAGAAATAATCCATAGGATATATTGTAATGCCATTCAATTCTTGAATCTCATTCGAAGACTTGAGCCCATAATGTTCATAAAGCACATGTGTGGTATGTGTAACAACTGTGCCAGGATTCTTCTCTCCATCTTCATCCAAGAAGCGGAGTGTATTATAATAATCGAATATGGACTTAATTACAGGATTCCCTTTTTCAGCTCCCAATCCAAGACCTGGATTCACATTAGGCATCTCTCCTGCTTTACAATGGGATTCGACACCCATAAATGCTCCTTTTGTGATGATTTCATCAAAGGAAGAAATGATTTCAACATCTGTATCAAAATAAATACCCCCCTCATGATACAAAACCCAAAATCTTGCTACATCACTCACAAATGCATATTTTTTTGCTTTGTAAGCCTCTTGTGTATAAGTCAAAAGGTTCACATCAAAATTGGTTTCATTCCATTCCTTTATCTCATAATCAGGAAAGAATCGCCGCCAACTGTTAATGCATTTTTGCATCGATTCTGGCATCTCTGCGCCACCAAACCAACAATAATGAATATACTTAGGAATCTTCGTAACAGGGAGAGTACCCTTGTTAATTTGTTCAAGGCTCTCTGTTTCACTACATATATCGGTTGTTTCAGCTATCTTTTGTTCTTGGTGTTGAACAGTTTTGGAATTTTGACTTTGGAAAGTGAAATCCAGATTAAGTATTTTCTTGATATTTACTAACGAATCGACACCAAATACACGATGCAGGAATCTCGTCACAGTGAAATACCACATTGGCTTATCAATCCAAGTTTTAGAAAACCAATGGATAGCTCGTGTATTTTCTGTGATGGTCAATATACCAGTGGCATCCTCCAACGGACAAAAATAATCAACGGGATAAATATTTATGCCTGCCACTGTTTGGAACTTGTTGGTAGGTTTCAAGCCATTCTTTATCAACAAATCAGTACAATGATTGACGACCGTCAACGGAAATGGGATTTTCGTCTGAGGGTCATAATAATGACAATTAAAATAATGATCAAGAATTTCCTTATAAAAATGATGCCCCGCCTCAACAGCAAGACCTAATCCTGGTGCCACATAGGGAAATGTTACACCTTCGACACCCAAATCCTCGATTCCCATAAAGGCACCAGCCTCTAAAATATCATTCATCGGTTTGACGACCTCAACGTCTGTGTCGAAATAGACACCACCCTCTTGATAAAGAACAAGGAACCGAGCTACATCACTCACATAAGCATATTTCTTCATTTCGTATGCCTCTCGAGTATATGGCATCATATTAATGTCGAAATTGCTCTCATTCCATTCCTTTATTTCATAATCAGGAAGGTACTTTTTCCAACTTTCGATACACTTAATTGCTGATTTAGGAAGTGGATTGCCTCCGAACCAACAGTAATGAATAACTTTAGGAATCATTTAGCTAATTGATAAATCTTATTTATTTCAGTTTCATTCCCACAATCATGCTTTGACAGATATTTAACTATCTCAGCTTGAAGCTCCTTATTCTTCAAAAAAGAGGTCATTGCAGTGGCACACGACTCAACGTCAAGAGGAACAATGACACCATCTACTCCATCTTGAATTTGTGAGGAAGCTGTTGGATATGCAGTAACAACAACCGGCTTACACAATATTTGTGCTTCTCGAACGGTAATTGACTTACCTTCGTATCTCGACGGCTGGACATAGACATCACATTCCTTTATGAATGGATATGGATTGGTTTGCTTCCCAAGAAGTACGACACTATCCTTTACTCCTGCCTTATCAATACCATCCAATATTTTATTCTCCTCAGTAGGGTTTCCGTAACCGATGACATACCATTTCAAATCAGGAAAAGACTTCAGTAACATTGCTGTCAAAATAGGTATTTCCTCCATTTTTTTCGGATAACTATATCGTCCAATAGTCAATAACCGAATGCCATTTCCCGTCAAGCTGACCTCTCTTTCATTTGCCCTTTCTCTAATATATTTGGAAGAAAGGATGTTTTCTATATATATTTTTTTGGATTCAAGTTTCGGAAATCTTTTCACAAACGAATTGCCGACCTCTTCTGAGATTGCTGCAATATAATCATATTGATTCCAAACAGACTCCTCTTTCTGCGAAACAAACACTTTCGAATAATCGGTATGTAGCCATGCCAGTTTCTTACGAGCCCTTACCTTTTTTAATACATATAAATGTGGCTGTAAAAAACTGATAGCAAGATCATATTCGACAGAAGGATTTATTTTGGGCAAAAACGGAGTTGCATATTTAGCAATATAATAATATACTGAAATATCATCCAATCTCTCTATATTATTTTTAATTTCCTGTTTTGCAAAATACCTTGCTGCGATTCTTCCCAATGCGATGCCCCAAAAGCCTTTTCTTAAAAGTTCGGAAATAGGACGTTCCAACATGGAATATGCATCTACTCTAGGTAAGAGATTCACAGTATTCGGAATATACTGCATTAACTCTCCAACATGATCGTATAGGAACAAATCAATATCTGCTTTTTGAGAATCGTGTGCTTGCAAAAGACCGAGCAAAGCACTTTCAGCTCCACCCAGTTCCATATAATGCATCGCAATCAGAATACGAGGTTTCATTTTTTTCTACCACTCTTAAACACGAACCTGACAAGAAAGAAATTTATGATAGTTGCAATGCCCATCACAAAGAATGGAGCCAAGGCCTTGTGCATTCCAATCCACAAGAAAAAATGTAATAAAACTATGTGTAAACAATAGTTAACCACATGAACGCCTGCAAATCCAAAACTTTTTTTAATTGTAGCCTTTCGATGAAATGTAAATTTACTGGTGAGATAAAGGTTGCAAAACCAACTTAGAATATATCCAATGGTATAGGCGACGCTAACATTTATGAAGTGATAAAGAACAAAATAAATAAGATAATGGATAATCGCAGCAAAGACTCCAACAATGGCAAAACGTACGAACTCCCCCTTTTTGTTATCTTGATGCAAAAGAGCGACTATATTATTTACTAGCTCCTTGAACATTTAACCTACAAATGTCAATCGTCGTTCTTATCTTCTCGTCCATCGTTCCGGAAACTGTCCAACCTAATGCCTCCAATTTTGAAGTGTCGAATACAGCACGATGGATTGGCGTAAATCCTTTCATTTCAATGTCGGAGGGGGCTTGCATCACAACTCTACGATCCGCTATATGTGCAATCATTTCAGCCAATTCACGGATTGTAATGACCGAACCCTTATCGGCAATATTATATGCTTCGCCGCTCTTTCCTTTCAAAAGAATATACAAGAGAGCCGAAACACAATCTTCGACATAACACCAAGAACGAAATTGTGTACCAGCACTCTTCAAGACAATATCTTCGCCTTTGAGCACATTACGAATGAATTGTGCATAGACACGATTGTCAGATTCTGTGAAATGAGGGCCATAGGTATGGCATGGACGAGCCACGACAACATCAGCACCATACTCACTCTTATAACACATAGCCAATGTTTCGGCAGCACGTTTAGAAGAAGGATAACAGGATCGTGTATTGAGAATATCTACATATCCGTAACTACTCTCATTGAAAGACATAGCCTCGTTGACTCCATAAACCTCACCGGTAGAAACATAAAGAAATCGCTTCATATCGTGACAAAGGCCATATTCGATGAGGTTTGAGACTCCGAAAAGATTTGATTTCATGACTTCGACTGGATTATTGGCGAAAAAAATGGGACTACCATAGCTAGCAGCATGAATGATGAAATGAAACGGCTCATCACTAGCTAATGGTAGCGTAACGTCACCACACAGAAAGTGAAAAGAAGGATCATTCTTGAATTGGAAGAAACGATCCTGAGCCCTTTCCACGTTTCGTCCAAGAGCATAAACCTGATAATCTTTCGATGGATTGCCCATCAGCATATCCACCAAAGAGGAGCCAATAAGGCCAGTAGCACCCGTTACAAGAATATTACACCCAGAGAGTTTTTCCCAAGGCAGATCACTCATTTCAGCCATGACTCTTTTGCAGTATGCATCAATGCCTTTACCATCTCAATATCCTCCACAGTGGTTATCTTGATATTTTTTTCAGAACCAGGTACAATGTGCATCACCCTACTTGTACCAAGCTCTGCTATTAATGTACAAGATGCCACAGAATCCTTAATGCCCTTCTGAGCTGCTTCTTCATGTGCAGCGATGATATTACCAAGTTTAAATGTCTGTGGCGTCTGTGTTCGAATTAAAGTATCACGTGGAATACTGGTCGTTGTTGTAAAGCCATCTTCACTCTTTAAGATGGCCTCTCGACACTGGATGCCAGTGATTGCATATCCGTAAGCCTTACAAGTAGCGATATTCGAAGAGATGATTTCCTGTGAAAGCAAGGGACGAACTGCATCGTGAATCAATACAAGATCCTCATCGTCACATCCAGCATCTTTAAGCCCATAGATTCCATTATGAATCGAATCCATACCTGATTTGCCACCAGGAAATATCCATTTCAGTTTGGTAATTATAAACTGGTTGGCGTAAGACTCTACAACTGTATCCCATCCTTGTAAACACACGACAGCAATAGTATCAATATCGGGATGCTGCTCAAAAGCCTTCATCGTGTGAATAATAACGGGTGCGCCATCAATATGTATAAACTGCTTGGGGATATCCTGCCCCATACGATTACCAGAACCACCCGCAATAATTAAAGCTATGTTTGACATAATTCTTGTAAAACTCAATTACTATATCCATGCCTTTCCAACAAATCATGCATTCGGATATTCAATCCGTCTGGTCTGTCAAGGACCTTGTATGGCACGCCATAAAGCATAGCAAATGCTGTCCCATGGAACGAGTTGCTAACCACGAAAGATGCATGCTTGACTAGGCTAACGAATGTCTCTGGCCCAGCATAAACAAAGTTTTTATCTGCATAAGAAAGGGAGGAATGACTTATATTGTATATTTTCAGATTCTTATCCTTAGCGACAATTAAAGCCTCCTTTTTTATATCATCTCCCAAATAAAAATCATATACGAGAACATATCGTTCTCTTGCACCTGTACCATCTGCGATTTTATCCCAATCTGAAGCTGAGAGCAGGAATACAGGGTCCTCTTGGTGAGAACCTTTTAGCCCTAACGAATCCAGAATTCTCAAACTAGACTGTTCTCGGACTGTTATCTTATTAAATTTTTCCAACTGTTCCTTCACAAATAATTCCGTTCCTGGTTTCAATTGTTCAGTGGCAAAGCTTGCCGCGAAACTTTCCCTTCGAACATTATCAGGACCGAAATCAAGATAATAGGCAGGATCGGTTCCATTGGCCAAAGTAGTATTCCAAATCTGGTCGCTTCCCGCCAAATATACGTCTGCATCCGGAGGACTATTCTTAAGGTCTTCTATACTAAAATATTTGCGATTTGTAAGAGGAATATATTTGCGAGAAAAAGCATCAAAAACATTCCTCCGTTCTATATTTTTTTTTCGATAATTATATTGTAATGGTAATTTAACCCATTCTTTCAAAGACAATCCAGGCCAATACCACAAAGGGGAATTCAAAGAATAGGCAGGTCTATAATCAATCACCTCAACATCATTTCCTCGCTTCTGTAACCAATGCGTCAAAGCATAGCACTGCAATCGAGCACCATGGTTAACGGCATTTTGACAAGTTATTATGCAAATCTTCATGATAATATAAGACTCATTACCTTTTGTGGTTCAGTAATTGATGTAGAGTTAACCTCCTTCTTTGTCGCTTCAATAAGCTTGTTTCTCAATGGTTCATCGGATGCCAAAAGCAGAATCTTGTTTGCTATTGACTCAGGGGTCATCTCACATATTAGCCCATTTTCACCATCTCTGATCTGATTATATACAACAGGAAAATCAGTACTAATAACTGGCTTGTTAAGAATACGCGCCTCATTGAGAGTTAATCCAAACCCCTCGAATTTCGATGTCTGAACATATATATCAGCAGCTGCCATATAAGGATATGGATTTGGAGTCATTCCCACAAGACTGATAAAGTCCGATAATTCAAATATTGAGACCATTCGACTAATTTCACTCTCCATTTCACCTCCACCAACAAAAAACCAATGGAAAAGAAGTCCCTTTTCCCTAAGGATAATTGACGCTTTCACAGCCAAATCGTATCCTTTAAGGGCGACCATTCTACCAACAGTTGTAATAATCAATTCATTTGCAGTTTTATTAAATGGCATTGATTCCTTGGACATAGTCTTAATCAAATCTACATTCAAGACATCATAAACTGTATAAAGTTTTCGCCAATCTAAAAAATCTGACAGTCGGAGAACTTGACATAAAACATCAGAAACAGAAACAATCTGATCTATTCTATCATAAAAAGGACGATTAAAAGAGGGACGATATCCAACTTTGGTAATATCGGCATTAATCCAAGCAACTTTCTTAGAAGCTTTTACTTTATTTACCAAATAATACGTGGGAAAACCTTGCTGATAAGAGATGCCTACATCATATTTCTTTGTTAATCCGTTATAAGCTGTAGACATAATTTGCCATCTTGATTCCGCCCCATGCCTTTGGGGCATCAATTTGCGAAAGACTCGAAAACCCATCAGACAAACTTCATACCAAAATCTGTAAGATTTAGGGCAATCAATAACATGTACTTGACTCGGAATATATTGTTCAAATACTCCTCCGCGTCTTACAATCATCAAATCGACTTCAATCTTCGAGTAATCCAAAAGAGGAAGTAAAGAAATAAGACTTTTTTCTGCTCCTCCACATGTAAGAGAATCAATGAGGAATAGAACACTCTTTTTATTAGCCATATTTGTGAATAAAAGAAGGAATATCAAGTTCGAAATCTTTAATCCTTTCGTTAAGAGTTGATTCTTCCCAATTCCACCATGCAATCTCTGTCATCTTTATGGCCTCATCTTCTGTACATTTTCTTTTCACCACCTTTGCTGGGACACCGGCAACGACACTATATGGTGGCACATCCGAAATAACTACAGATCCTGCTGCAACTGTTGCTCCATCGCCTATCTTTACTCCATTAAGAATAGTTACATCTAATCCTATCCAAACATCATTCCCAATTATTATTCCTGCTTTATTACCTACTCGATTCGTTTTAAATGGGTAATTTGAAATTTTATTGAATGTATGGCGACCATCATCTACAACAAATTTAACTCCATACGAAATCGAACAATATTTTCCAATAATCAGTTTATTATTCGACCAACGATATACAATTGCATTGTTATCATAAGATTTATAACCTATAATCGAATTATCATCCTCTTTTAAATAATGGTTATCACAAACCCATTGCATATGAATTTGGCTTACGCCCAATAACCGCCATAAATAATAACGAATGATGCTGAAAACAGACATAAAAAAAATAAACTTACACTAAAAAAATCTCCTTATAACATTATTCAAAAGAAAATACCCACAAGAAAAAGGCAGGTATATAGCAATCGCCACAAGATAATTCTTTTTAATTTTATTATTCTCTATACTTTCTCTAAACAGCTCATTAAGAAATGAGATATTTTGTTTTGATTGATTTTTATTCTGTTTCCATGCATCTGAATAAATACGTTCTAAAAGCCATCCAATACTTCGAATAATTAAAACATTTGAAACTGTACTATTGATGCTTTGTGATTTTTCATATAAATCAAAACAATCGTGAATCGTATAACATCTGTTTTTAAATCTATTAGAAAGGATTATAGGATCCCAAGATTGCCCGGGTCTTCCAATGAGATAATGGTATAACGTTAAATTATAAAATGCAATTGTTTCGACTCCCAAAAAACCAGCCACAGCTAAAATGGCATCATCATAACTCGCTTTTTCTCTAAAACGAACATTGTATTTTCTAAAAAGATCAACAGAATAACTGACTTCATGAATTGAAAAAGCAAACTCTACATTTCGCAATGATTCCAATGTATAAGATTTCTCATATTCAATGCCAGAGAATTCATGAAGAATCGTCTTTTTTTCAAATACTCTTTCATCAATTCTTTTGGTGAAAACAACTTCAGAGTTCTCATCTTTTAGCCTTAACAGATAAGACGAGAAATTATCATCAAACCAGTCATCACTGTCTAAAAAATGAATATATTTCCCTTTTGCTTCATAGACACCTACATTACAGCAAGATCCATGTCCTCCATTTTCTTTGTCTATAACCCTAAAGGTATTAGGATAATTCGTTTCATATCTTCGAGCTATTTCAATCGAATGGTCCATACTTCCATCAATTACAACAAGTACTTCCAATAAATTTATTAAATCATTAGAAACGACTAAAGAACCTAAACACTTATCCAAATATGCTTCAGTATTGTAAACTGGCACTAATACAGTAAGAATTATATTTCTTTCCATTATTGTAACAATTATGGTTTTCCGAATATATATCTAATTATTTTATTAGTCACAAACTTATATCGTAATGGCTCTAACCAATTTTGCAAACGTAAAAAGAAAAGGGTAAAATGCCGATGATCAGTAAACGCTTCAATATATTTGATTCCTCCTAAATTACATAAATTATTATAGAAATCAAATACTTCTTGATGAATCAGAAGCTTATGGTTCAACCTTTCAATTGCTTGATGATCATTAAACCCCCAAACAAGAATTATGCTATAAAAATTTCCAATAACTCTATGTGCGAACATCAATTGAACTTCAAAAATATCATTTTTTTTATCATAGATTCTATATAATTCATCTATTATTGTATTAGCTACGACTTCATAAGAATGAAAATTTCTTTTCAATAATTTTTTGTCAACAGATTGTCCTTCTCGTCCCAATAAATAAACATACACAGGAATTGGAATAAAACGAATGGTTTTAACTAATTTAAGTGGCCAAAAATTGAACTCATTATCCGTATAAAAAACATCTTCATCCCATTTTAGACCTGATTCCCTTACAATTGAAGTTTTATATGTAAGGTTCCAAACCATAGATAAAAGATAAAAATTATTAAAAGTACAATTTTGCTTCGTAAACGGGATATCTTTATAAAAGAAAGTCATATCAGAGGGAAAGCCGACATAATCCATTACCTTTGTGTCTTCATGGAAAACAAATCGCTCCCCTAACAGCATATCAGCATCCGTATAAGATAAATCATCTACAAACTTTACAAAGTTCTTAGTATCGAACCAATCATCGGCATCTAATGAACGAAAGTATTTTCCTTCCGCCAAAGACAAACCGACGTTCATACATGAACCATAATTACCATTCTCCTTATCTATGACATGAATGTAGTTAGGATACTTAAAAGCATAATCATGAGCTATTTCAGAGGTCTTATCTTTGGATCCATCATTAACTATTAAAACTTGCACTTTTTCCATCACTCTTTCATCAATGATGGAATCCAAACAACGATGGAGATATTTCTCCATGTTATATGCTGGTATTACGATAGTTAGAAGTTTAGAATCGTTCATATTATTAATGGAATAATGAAAAAACTATGTTAAAAAATTTTCTATTTTTATAAGTACGATTTATTAAACGAATTTTTAATTTATTCCAACCGATTTTCTCTAAGTATTTCGTATCAATATCTAAAATTTTACGAGCTATCATATTATAGTAATCTTCATCTTCTGACGCATATGCAGACGTTAGATAATATTCTAAAAAACCACTTTTACATTCTTGTATTGTATCTTGATATTTTAACTCTTTATCCATAAAGAAGGACTCTACGATTTCTAAAGATTTTATATCTTGATCTACTATATATCTATCGAAAGTAAGGCTTTTTTTACTCATATAGGAGTTATTATTCATACAATTATAATGATAAACCACATCGTCGATTTTAGCAATCTTACGTGCATAATAAACAAGCTGCGGTAGTACTTGCCAATCTTCGCCTACATTAACCCCTTCAATGGCTGAAATATGATTATCTTTATATAAAGACAAGCGAATTAATCTACGCCATATCACATGATCAAGAGTCGGCCTAATACAATGAAGAATCATATCTTCCTTATCATTATAATCAGGCTCCTTTAATAACTCAAATCCATCCTTGTTTTCTCGAATAGCATTTCCAGAAACGATATCAGCATCTGTTTCTATCTGCCTCTTTACTAATAGTTCAACCGCATTTTTTTCCAAGTAATCATCTGAGTCAACATGCATTACAAAAATACCCTTACAATTAGCAACAGCGGTATTCCTTGATGCTGCTAATCCTTTATTATTCGGATGTGTTATAATCCTAATCATCGTTTTTTTTCTAGGATAATCTTTTATAACATCAGATAAGATCTCAATACTCCTATCCTTAGAGCAGTCATTGACAAAGATATATTCTATGTCTGGATATGTTTGTTCAAAAACACTTCTTGCACATCTTTCTATATATCGTTCGACACAATAAACAGGAATACAAATTGAGACTTTCATAAAATTACTTACAACTATTTTGCTCAAATAAATTTGCCTATTCCCAATGCTTTAATAATATTAGCCCTGCGTATTCTCTTTCTTTCTCTTAGATATTTCTTTCTCAGTAATGGCAAATAAAAAAGATATGAAGTATCTGCACTTAATACTTCGAATCCTCCATGAACAGAAGGAATCTGCAGTGGCGTCATATAGTCATCAAACTGTTTTGTAAGAATCTCATGATACCCAATTGGAATTGGCAATTCTATCATTTCAAAAGGGAGCCATAAAGTACCATTGTACCAATTGGGATTCCTTACATATCTTTCATTATAGCCCCAAGAAACCAAGGAAATATTATAAGAACTATTTCCATTGTATTTAGACACAAAGCGCTCGTACTCTTTAAATGCATTGTTAAATCCTCTGATCCAAATGGAGAATACTACCTTAAATAAATTAAAGTTATATATCCAATTAGTCAAAGAATAAATGTGATTATCGCAATAGGTATACAGATTCTTTCTTAGTATAGAAACTCTATTTAGAAAATCATTCAGAACAGTACTATCCTTAGGAATTGCATCTAAAGGAAAAATATCGATAAAAATACCTTGATGCTGATTCTTAAAAATATGCTTATGCTCTATTGCGGCTGTACCATCTTTTCTCAACTTAGCCATCCCATTGGGAAAAAAATCCGAAAAACCTGTTTGATAGAAATATGGAGCCTTGAATTCTTCGCAAGCAACTATCTGCAACTTATCATAGTCTTCACGAAGCATAACCATATCTATATCATCATCCCAAGGTATAAAACCATGTTCCCTTACTGCCCCCAAAAGGGTACCTCCTTCTGCCCAAATTCTCAAATTATGCCTTTTACATACATCCAAGAGTTTTTGGAGCAATTCTAATTCAACTAGCCAAACTTTCTTCATATCTGAAGAAATAAAATATCTCTGTCGGGTTTCTGCTTCAAGAAACATTATTATCAAGAAAAAAAGGATATTGGTGAATAAATGGGAGATACAGGGTTATAGAATTCGTATATCGACCTATATATCTAAACATGATAACATAAAGCAAAGGCATTACTAATACATAATGTTACGAGCTTGATAATGTCCCATAAAAAAACGAATGAAATAGACTCTCAATTTTGGAGAACGTATTTTTCTAATTTTCAACCCAATTCTCCATTTTAATGAAAAATTATTAATTTCATTTGAGAAGTAATTAAGATATTTATCTAAATCCGCTTTGGGGAAACTACAAACTGGGATATTTCTAAGGATTTGATCACAAATTTTCGATTTAAAAACACTTTCATATTCGGGATAATCTTTCAAAAAACCTTTAAACATTGTAATAAGCGAATCTATCACCTCAAGTGTGTTCTTATTGAAAGAACCCCACGTTTGACGACCCATCCAAGAATCAGGATTATCTATTCTATACACAGACATAATCTCATTGAAATAAAATACACGTCCTTTCATCGCACACATAATCTGAAGAGGATAATCACCCACTTTGCATTGCGACCAATAATCGGGTCTATTATCACCTATTTCACGACGAAATAAGATGCTACAAGTAGAAATAAACCCTCCGGTTCTCCGAATTATATCCTTCGGATCAACTATCTGACTTTGATTATAACAATAATTCTCACCAACAAACTTTTTCAACTTATTAGAATAAAGTTTAGTTCGATTACAAATCATAGTAGTATTTTGGTGGCTTTCTAAATAATCAACTTGTTTCTGAAGTTTACTTGAGTCTACCCAGTAATCATCGCCCTCACAAATTGCAATATATTTAATACTATTTAGCCAATATTCATAGTAAGGGCGCTTAGGCTTTTTAATACAGTAGTGGTTATATTTTAAGAAAATGACAACAAAACTGCAATAGCGATTTAACTTGTGCTTGGCTATAACCAATCTATAATCATTCGTCTCTTTACTTAAGTTGGTATCAGAAACATCCATTTCAAAATTCTCATGAAGATATTGAAGGATTATGTCTTGCTCTCCATCAGAACTAGCATCGTCAACAATAACGCAAACAAACGGGAAATTAGTTTGCTGCATGCAAAAACCATTCATAGCATCCTCAATAAAGGCAGAATGATTGTAAGTAAAACATGTAACACATACCATATACTTATTTCTTTCCATATTTACTTAATACATTATGAATAAGTAACTGCTTAATGTAGACAAGTTCAGAAGATTGGAAGAGGGAAGAGATTCCAAAATAATAAAGGATCCCGACAACTATCCCTAATAACAACTGAACTACCATATTTGGAATCATTAAGGTAACGAAATATACCAATGCACCCATGCTCGTAGAATAAAACAATGAGGGTAGTAGATCCATCATCTGCTGAAAGAAACCCACATGAATCAATTTACCAGTATAGAAAGTATTGATATATAATGAAATATAGGATATTATTACACTTCCAATACACATAGCAAAAACTCCATAATGCATAGTAACAAGAATCACAACTAAAGAAAGAATCTTTTTTATTATTTCGAGACGAAGGAACAAGTCTGAACGCCCTTTTACCTGGAGCAAATTCAAATTCAGCACATGGATAGGGCGCCACATCATTGAAAAACATATAACAACCAAATATGGAATAGATGCTGCCCACTTATCAGTGATAAGTACATAAATTATCGGTTTAGCTAATGCTGCGAGACCCATAAGCATCGGGAAAACGACAAAACCAGAAAGCCTTATCAATCTTCGGTAGGCTGTCTGTAAGCGAGTATCATCATCTTGGATGGAGCATAAGACGTGGAATGTTACTGATCCCAAAACACCCTGAAAAGTAGAAGCAGGCAATGCAGCATATCCACTAGCGCGAGAATAATAACCCAAATCTATAGCGGAATATCTTTTACCAATAACAAGTGGATATAAATTTCCCCAAATTTTATCAAGTAAAGCAGAGATAAGCAGCTTTGAACCATAAGAGAAATACTCTTTCCAAATTGTCAATGAGAAATTAATTCGAGGTCGCCAATGCTGAAAATGCCAGTACATAAAAAATTTCAACACAGGACCTAAAAAGTTAGGATAAATAAGAGACCAAACCCCAAAGCCTAAATAGGCCAAAATAATAGTGGTGATGCCAATGATAACAGTTGTAACTACATTAATAAACCCAAGAACCTTAAACTGCAAATTGATTCGAAGGCGGACGCCTTGTACAGCATTCACAGAATTCAATACCAGAAGAAAAGCATTGGCACGTACAATTTTGATCAAAATAGGCTCCTTATAAAAAATAGCAATTATCGGAGAACTAGCATAAAGAATGACCGAGAAGAAAAAAGTCAAAACGACATTAGTAACAAAAACAGTAGAATAATCTATTTCCTTTCGCTCCTTCTTGCGCATTAACGCATTGCCAAAACCAGAATCGATAAATACGCTAGCTATAGCGAAAAAGATTCCCGTCATAGCGATAAGACCATAGTCTTTTGGAACAAGAAGACGAGCGAGAATAATACCTTGAATGAACCCAAATCCCTCCAAAGAGAAATGCTGAAGAAAGGTCCAAATCATGCCAGCAAAAGTCTTCTGCTGTAGATTATCTGCCATTACTACTAATAATACTAATAATTTTCTGGAGATACATTTTTAATAAAACTCTTAAATACGCCTTTTAATAATATAGTAAATAAAACAAGAATCAAAATAAGAAAGCATGAATATAGAATTGATAATAATAAACTAATCCCATTTGAATCAAACTCGGTATATTTACACAGTAATAAAATAAACAAAACATGAAATAGATAAATGTACAGTGTATTATTACCTATAAATATGATAGCTATTTGTATATATTTTTGGTTTATTATTAAATCTTTAAAAAGACAAAAAAAACCAGATGATAGAATTAACGCTCCAAATGTTGGAAATGATCCGTTTACATTATCAAACATAATTTGAAAATGATTGCTCATAACAAAATCTTCGAAATTGACAAACGTCAATCCAACAATAATTGCAAGTAAAACATAAAATTTAGAAATAGATTTATCTCTTAAATAATTTCCCAGATAAAAATAAACCAAAGCATATAATGTAAAAAAACCATCGTGTCCAATAGATTTGAATTTAGAATCAAGCCTAACGAAAACTATAAGATCATAAATTAAGTTAGAAAGAAAAGGATACAAGACAAGTAGAAATAATATGATATAACACAAACATTTCGATTGATTCATCATATAACTAACCAAATATACCATTCCCAAGGTTCCTAAGAACCAAAAATGCGCCATATCTTCATCTATACAAAAACATTTTTCTAGAATAACGTATTGAAGAATGACTTTGCCAAAAAGAAATAGAAGAAACATCTTTATGGCTTTCAGAATTGATTCCTTAAGATTCAAATGCTTTGGTAATATCAACGCACCATGAACCATCAAAAAGAGAGGAACACTCGCTGCACAAAAAGACAATAGAATTTTATTGAAGTTAGGGATGTATAATATGCCAAGCTCCATAGTTCCAAAGTCTATCCCTCCCATATGATAGAATACAATCATAAATATGGCAATTGTCTTGATTAAATCAAAACCAAAGATTCGATCTTGACTATTCAACATAACTAAGATTGTATTTCTTCATCACTGAACGAAGCTGCTTATCGTTAGGAGTAATTTTATTACTGTTGTTTATGCGCCATAAAGCAGAATCCTGTATAGATTCATTGATTAATAAAGGGAAATGTAAATAATGATGATTCGCCGAAACCACATACGTCTTGGACAACAAGGCCATGCAATTAAACCATACATCATCGGCTGTTGGACAAATGTCTGTAAATACTGATTGATTAAGAACTTCAGAAGAAAAACAATGTGGGGGATAAAGGACAGCTCCTACTCCTTCGAAAAAGTTTAATTTACTTATCCGATCTTTATCCTCTAACTCTTTCCATGTGGGCAAAGATGTTGGATTTCCATCCCTATCAAGCTTTATATCCATAATCCTATTAGCACAGATACATTGAGGATATTTCTGGTAAGAAGAATACAACAATTCCAATGTATCGTAAGGATATAGGATATCATCATCAATCGTAACGATAATCGATTCTGGATAATCTGCTAGAGCTGGAACAAATTTTGTATAAGGCCCGATATCTTCAGTATAGTTTACCATAAGACCTCTACTGATTTGGTTCACCAGAGTACGAGGCAATGGTTCACCTTGAATGTCCTTTGAAAGCCAAAGGACAATACGATTAGGTTTCCTGCTGCCCTGCATTATAGATTCTATAGCAAGATAAACTTCATAAAGACGACGTCCATGTGTAGTTAGAGAAACAATTATTTCTTTTTCCCCCTTAGTGTCTCCAATTATACCCCTTTCCTGAGAATTCAAAGAGAGATAAGTGAGATGATGAGCCCGCTCGCTATAGGAAATTTTATTATATACAACCGTGGCAATTGAATCCCGTATCTTACTCAGATATTTGTGAAGCATCGAGGCAAAAAAGTCTTATCTTACCGAAATATTTCAACCCAACTATTGACATCAAAACTATCTACAATGTCAGAAGGGAGTGGTTCGAATGGAGAATGAAGGAAAACTGACAAACTTGTCAAATCATCTTCCCCAAGGATAAAGATATTCTGAGGTCTGTAAAATGAATAATTACGGACTGCAGGATTATTAGTGAGAAGTTTGCGTCGAATGGACATTGCTTCCAATGGACGAAGTGTGCAGGATGGATCTCCAGTATGAACAATCTCAACTATACAACGCGATTGTTTCGCCATTTCCATATATCTAGAATATGGGATATAATCAGAGGCAGCTTGAACTGTCACGAATTTGCAAGAGTAAGAGGAAAGCATTGAATGAATTCTCTCAATTTCCTCTACCCTATTTTTTGCATACCCGACGAAAAAGAAGTCGTATAGAAATGTATTATTCTGCAAAGACGCTGCCTGCTGAAATGGCTTGATATTGAAGAATTGAGTATGCCATCCAAAACCATACTTTTCGGCATCCAATTCATCGTAGGTAACCACTTGGAAGTGGCATTTATAGATTGTCTGCAGATTATTTGCAAAAATCTTTTTATTTCCCTTATGATTCCATAACCAAATATAACAGGAGACACCTTCAGGAATAATCCTGGAAATAGCCAAAATCAAAGCAGGATCTGTATATTCAGCGACAATGACAACATCTTCAGACATTAATTGCTTGATTGTTGTTTGCAAATTCAAACCTAACACAAAATGTACTGGCAAGGGAATGGTAGAACCATATTTGCGCGCTACCTTTTGGATAATATTGCTATGCCGATTTAGAGGGAATAATACAACATCTGATCGGGTCTCTAAACCAGAAAGTACAAATTCCCAAATATCCACATCTGGGTAGATAATCAATTTCATTTATTCTTGAAATTACTCAGAATATCCCTTAGTCGTAATATGAGAAGAGCCAATGTATCGAAACGATGGGCAATCATCCATGCTGAAACCTTCAAATATGCCATTGTCTCATATTGAAGAATATTTAGATGACTCTCCGGATAGATGGATCGCCAAAGATGGATATTTCGCGTATGAGGGAAAATCAGCAAATACTGTTTTAATTGAAACTTGAGCCAATTCAATTGAGATGAATATTTATCCATCAAGTTATGCTCTTTAAGAAAACTCTCAACAACGGTGCCACATTTGACAAGATCTAAACATTGGGATTTTGAAACAGTATAGGTCAAAGAGTCCTCATTCAGCACATGATGATATAAAATCTCATTAATAGATTGTGTATTTCTGGACAGTAAGAGGACCTCCAATGACAAGCATAAATCTTCTCCCCAATTAATTTCCAATGGAACCTCAAGGTGTTTTTCTTCCAAAAAACCACGTCTAATCAGTTTAGTCCAAAGGGCACCGGTCTGAGGGCTGATAGAAAATGAAAGAGAATTGGAACTGACTAAGGGCAAAGTCTGACTAATCCTTGTCCCATCGGTAGCATCAACAAAATATCCGCAAGTTACGACATCTGCATTAGTTTCCTTTGCTCGGAAATACAATTTCTCATAAAGATTGGATTCCACCCAATCGTCACTATCACAGTGGATGATATATTCACCTGTAGCTCTTTTAATACCTGCATTGCGAGCAACACCAACTCCCTGATTATCCAAATAGGAAACAAAAACTACTTGATTGCGCCTTGATGGATATTTATCCAAAACCAGTTTAATGATGCCCAAGCTTTCATCTGATGAACCATCATCCACAAAGATATACTCTATGGACTGAAGTGTCTGGCTAAAAAGAGAATCACAGCATCTACTGATGAACCTAGACGCATTATAAACAGGGATAATTACGCTAACCTGCGATTCCATGAAAAAATCTGGCATTATATCTGTCGTTCTCTCTTATCAAAAAGCAAATAATAAGTGCTTAATGCCAGCAATAAAATATAGGAGAACGAAACTGAAGACAAATGCAACATACCCTCCTTAAGATAAAAATGCAGCGGAAGAACAATGAATAGACATAGAACCCCTAAAAAAAACACCGAAGACATTGGCCACAAAAGAGCCTTTAAATCTAGCTGAGGAATTTTGTCTTTCAATAATTTCAGATTCAAACAAGTGATTACAACAAGCACCACGACATTAAATGCAAAAGGTATAGCGGGATGAGCTACGAACCTTAACAAAATAAAAATGCAGGGAAGACACAAAAGTTTCAATGTGCCATTAACAAGGCTAAATTTACGGATATCTCCCTGGGATTGAATACCGATATAAAATGTATGATTAATCAATCCAAATAAATTATCGATCAATAGAATCTGAGCTATGATGATGGCATATTCCGGCACTTTGCCTAACCAAAGACTCATTAATGTCGGCATACATAAAATAGCAGGAACGGACACCAACAGGAAAAGAAGAAGCGTGAGCCTGAGTGAATTGGACATCATCTGCTGCATCAAAGCATAATCCCTTTTAGCACATAGTTTAGTAATCTGCGGACGAAATGCAGCAAGAACATAATACCCACAAGTCCAAACAGCGCCTTGAACTATGGCTGCAATTGAACAAGCTGCATTAAGAGCTACACCAAAAAAACGATTAATCAAAATGTTGACACCCTGCTGCCGAATTGTCACACTGGCATCTGCATAAAGATTCCATCCAGTAAAAGAAAACATTTTGCAAAGTATCTCAGGATTCCAAACAAAACAAAGATGAGACTCAGGGTAATGACGATAACAATATATGCGATAAATGGAACGAATCAGAACAGTTACTGCAAAGGACAGGATACCATAAAAAATCAATTTATCAAAAGCAGCAAGTTGAAGAAGCCAAACGATAAATAATTTCAAAAATGCATTCAAAATTTCAAACCAAGCATATACATCCATTTGCTCATGAGCTAAAATAACAGCAGAATAAGGAGCTTGGGTGATTCCAATGGCAGCAGAAAAAATGGATAACTGATAAATGCAATTGGCTGCGAAATACCGTTCTTGGGGAATATCAAGTTGAGTATTGACAAACCACAATCCGAGGGTCTCAGCTACTAAAACGACAATAAAAGCAATAAACAAATGACTATGGAAGGCAGAATTAAAAGTATGTTTCAAATTTTGAGCATTATTTAATCCCAAATCGTAGGTAATAAATCTAGATGTGGCTCCCTCCATTGAAAAATTCAAGAATCCAAACATGGAGACAATTCCACCAACCAATCCCAAAATACCATAGTCTTCTACTCCAAGTGTACGAAGTACAACCCTACTCGCATATAAACCCACAACAACACTCAAGAGTGTACGAAGATACAACATCAGTGTGTTGCGGGCTATACGTCGAGTAGAAACTTCAGATTTCGACATTATTCGTCGTTCTCGTCATCCTTATCTTTATCATGGCTTGTGCCATAGGCATATCCATAGCCATAACCATACTTATAACTGCGACCATAGCCATACGAATAACCATAGCGACTGCCATATTTGTGATAACCATAGCGACTGAAAGCATCGGTAGGAGCATTGAGGAGTATTGTCATCTTAGGAAGACGATTCTCGTCGTAATACTTTTGCACATCTGGAAGGGCGGCCAATTGTAAGGCTTCAGCACGAACCACAAAGATGGTCATGTCTGCCAAACGGGAAATAATCGTAGCATCAGCGACAATTTCAAGTGGTGGGCAATCGAGGAAGATATAATCATAATCCTTGCGGACAGAAGCAATAAGGTCATCTAATTTCTGGTCATAGAGCAACTCTGTGGGGTTGGGGGGAATTTTTCCAGCAGGCAACACTTCCAATTCTGGAACCTCCGGTACTTTTTTAATCAACTCTCGGAAATCGTCGACATATCCACCCAAATAGTTCGACAAACCTTTGGAATGTTTTCCTACAAGAGCGGAGAGTGAGCGCTTACGCATATCCAAGTCGATAATCAAAGTCTTCTTCTTCTTGAAAGTAAGTGCCATACCAAGATTACTTACGATAAAGGTCTTACCAGAGTTCGGATTAAATGAAGTGAGCATGATAACACGAGCTCCATCCCCCTTACCTGCCACAAACTCCATATTGGTACGAATCACACGAAAAGCTTCATTCATCACATTCGTACTATTCTCCTTCACCACGATGTGGAGAGTCTTGTCTTCATGATGATGTTTTCTACTCTTGAACCAGTCCTTCACATTATTAGTCAAGCGTGAGAAACGAGATCGATTGTCCAATAAGGGCAATTCACCCAAGAATGGGATTCTTAGATTTTCCAAGTCCTTACGACCACGCACGGAAGTATTGGCCAATTCGCGGAGAATAAGAATGGAAATTGGGATAAGAAGACCTACCAACATACATATCAAGTAGATTCTAGCAGCGACAGGAGAGGTCGGTGCATTACTTCCTGAAGGAGGTGTCACCACTCGATTGTTATAAGCAGTAAATGCCTGAGATAACTCATTCTCCTCACGTTTTTGAAGCAAGAATAAGTATAGAGATTCCTTAACCTTCTGTTGGCGTTCAATTGAAAGCAGGTATTTATTTTGAGATGGAGAGGCTGCAACCTTGGAATTACTCTGAGCTTTTATTCCTTGGGCAGTACGAATAAAAAGATTGATTTCGTCGATATGATTGTCAATAGAACTAATCATAGTCATACGTAAAGCTCCTAATTGAGCATCAAGATCCTTGACAATGGGATTCTCCAAAGAACTAGCAGATACCAAGTTATTTCTTCGCATCAACAAGGAATTATATTGGCTGATCTGACTTGCAATACTCGCATTGCTTAATCCCTGACTAGCAGGCAACAATTGCGTAAAATTGGATTCGTTCGTTAGATAGCTTCGCAATGAACGAGCCATATACAATTGATTGTTAAGGTTAACAAGTTCTGTATTGGCCGACTGAGCCTGACTGACATACATACCAGCCATACTTTCAGCGTTACCGATAATCAAGTTATCAGATTTGTAATTGGAAATGTTACTATCTACATTTCCTAATTCATTTTCAATAACATTCAAACGCTCACTAATAAATTGATTCGTGCTAATAGAGACCTGATTGCGATCATCCATCCATTGCTCGTTATAAATAGCTATAACACTATATAAAATCTCTTCAGCACGTTGAATATCGTTATCATTGACTTCCAAATTGATAATGGTAGAACCTGTTTCAGACTTAACTTTCAATTCATTTGAGAACTTGGACAAGGCAGCCTGTGCACGCAAATGGGAAACTACAATTGGTCGCATCGGTTTATAAAAATAGGGTGTAGATGAAACCACAATATTTCCAATCGGTGTGGACAACGTCCTTCCTAATTGACCAGACAAAGATGTTTTTTCAAAAACTTGACCGTTTCTCACAAAATTACTTAACACGAAAGTACTATCTCCTTCAAAAACAATCGTGGCACTACTGGATTCCTGATCTTTAGCTTCAAGCATCTTAACTTCAATAGGAAGGTTGCTACCATAAAGAACTGCACTACGAAAAGCACCTTCAATTTCGTATTGCATCTGCAAGTTGAGCCGTCGAATAACTTCTGTCATCACTACGGGTGACTTAATCGTAAAGATTTCGTTCGTCAGATCGACTGACTGTATCAAAAGGCTAGCATCACTATATCCATATGCTGATGTACCAAGAATATTACTTTTATTCATATCCTTAAGCAGGATAGATGCCTTGCGGGTATATACAGGTCGAGTTTTGCGCAAATAAAGATTTGCTGCTCCATATCCCAAAATGACACATAGGAGTATCCAATACCAATTTGAAATGAGAATGAGCAAGATATCAGAAATACGCAAAGACTGAGTAGA
>JAEEGI010007071.1_pt1 | contig 25223 bp, 24 predicted proteins | sample 8958751 | NCBI WGS metagenome assembly JAEEGI01 (sample SAMN16246545, study PRJNA631951) | gut metagenome | biome: gut microbiome; feature: rumen; material: KS-attached | host: Bos | place: Iran: Karaj | collected 2018-10
TCCTACCTCAAATCGAACAAATCAACAAGAAAATGCCAAACTTTCCATACAAGAAACCCACCCCCGATGAATTCGGGCAGATCGTTTCCGCAGCCGGGGGCAACCTCAGTAGTGTAGCTCGTTCCCTCGGAGTCGCAAGGTCAACCATCTCCGAATGGATCAAGGCAGACCCCGACTTCCGTCAGGCCCTGAAAGATGAAAGAAGCAAGCTCTTCGATGAGGCTCTTGCTACCGCGAGGACGGTGGCCTTGGGCCTTCCCGCCTACGAGGTGGTGATGGACGACAACGGCAATCCCGTGAGGGATGAGAACGGCAAGGTCAAGCGGCAGTTCGCCGGGTGGATCGAGAAGCCTTCCGAGGGTATGCTCAGGTACCTCCTCACAAGGTTCGACCCCGATGTTGAGGAAGGCCCGGACGTGGTTAGGAACGGCGTTGGAATCAAGGCGTGGATAATGAAGCAGAACGAGGGGGAATAGTGTCAAACCCCCAGGATTGCTCCCGGGGGTTTAGTGGCGGTATGAGCCAGCCGAACTGTGACACACACCTAAAAGGAACAACTATGTAGCTCGCTTGCTCGTGCTTTTCGAGGGCTACTACTCTGTTGAAATCCCTTTTCTGATGCAAAGATAGCCGTTATCTCGGAATATCCAAATCCGTCCCGAGAATCCTGCCGATGGCGAAGTAAAAGAAGATCGGCCTCTCCTTCGCCTTGCGTTTGTTGAGACCGGCAAGTTCTTCATCGAAGTCGTGGAAGCCGTACTCGTCCTGGAGGAACTGTACCTGGTCATCAACCAGAACGACAGTGTTGTTCTCGATGCACTCCACATCCAGGAACCAGGTCTTGCCGTAGTCATGGAAGTGGATCTTCTTCACCGCCCTGACGGAATCGTTGAAGTCGAGCATCTGGAGTTTCATCAGTTCATCATCCCAGTGCTTGTCTTCATAGTCGAGGACTGCTTTGTCGTAGAGCCGATTGAAGTAGTGCGAGGAATACGAGCGGATTTCCACCCGCTTCGTGCCCTCAACAATCTGTTGGGCGAACTCTCGCCTCATGATGAGGTCCAGGCACTCGATCGGCTTCGGCCTGGGGCAGTCCGGGTGTTCTTCAAAGAACTGCTTTCTTGCCGCATGGAAGACGGTCGGGTCACCGAATCTCTTTCGGATTATCTTGTACTCTTGTAGTTTCATTTTTCGTTGATATTAGGTGATTATAGTATTTCTCAAGGAGTTCACCCGATGCGGCATCGGCGTGGAGATAGTCATCCCCGAACAGCCTGCGCCGGGTCTCTTCATCAGATCCAAAGAACCAGGTGTTCCGCACCCATTGTCCAAGGCCGAAGTGCTGGGTGATGACGAACTCTTCCCGGGTCTGGCTGCGGAAAAGCGTCAGGTCTTCCGAGGTAAGCATCTCGTCCAGCACCTTAAAAGCCTCTTGGAGGGAAGTTGGCAGGCCGCTTTGTCGGCGGCCCACCCGATGATCTCGATTTTCGCCCACTTTCAGCTCGTTTTTCGGGGTTTTGCGGCTGCGATGGACGCCAGGACTTGCGGATCGTTTTGGATGCCGTATTCAAGGGCGAATTCAGCGATGTCCTCCCGGTCGAACAGCTCCGGGTCGAGGATGTCCCCGCCACGGTTGTAGTCTTCGAGGATGGCGGCGATGATCCCCTGGTCGGTGGGGATCACGCTGATGGTCAGTTCGGGGTGCTTGCGGACTCTCAGGGCGAGTTCGGCGAGTTTCTTTGTCTTCTGTCCTTCGGTGCGGGGCACCTGGAGGAACCGGCGGAGTTCAAGGGCGGGGTCGAAAAATCTCATAGCAGGATCTCATCATTGGTGACGTTGTGGGTGATGCTGAGTGCGACGTTAACCATCTCGCCGAGTATGCCGGTGAGATCGTTTTGAAGTTGGAGGACGGTCTTGCCGAAGGCATCGGTGATACTGTCTTCTGCAAGTCCGTTGGAGCGCTCACGGAGCCAGTTTTCAACGCAGTTGGTAACCTCGGTGTAGATGGTGTCGAGGTCCCTCTTTGCGTTGAGGATCGTTGCGGTGTAGGTGCTGATCTTATACATTTCTCTTGAGGGTTAAAAGGGGCGCTATTGGGATCACTTTTACCGGCCTCCCTCTGCCGGGGTGCGCCCCCGGGGTTATACTATGCTATTCTGACCAAATTTGCGACTTTGAAGCAACGCCAATCGGCTTTTTCGGTGTCGTAGTAGGTTCGAATCATGGGATTGCTTCGCCGGTCGCATCCCGCAGTCTCGGGGATCAGGTTCTGGGCCAGGGTGCCGAAGGCTTCACGGATTTCTCCATTGACCTTCTGGTAGTAGAACTTGGCGATGCCCTTTGCCATCCGGGCCATCAGTTTGAAATTCAACCAGGCCGTTTTAAGGGCCACGGAGAGGGTGTAACCGTTGCGCCGGACGAACGCCCAGGCGAGGTTCATGATGTCTCGTAAATCCTGCTTTTTCATACTTTTGAAACTTTTGGGTTATCTTTTCGACCACAAAGATAAGTTAAAAGTTTTTATCGCGCAAGAAAAAACATAACTTTTTTATTTTTCTTTTCCAGAAAGCGAAACTTATACATATTATTCGTATCTTTGCGAGGAAAGAAAAAAGTATTGATATGGATTTGAAAGTAAGAGTCAAGGAGCTCGGCAAGCAGCGGGGCATCCTGTTCAAGGAACTCGCCCAGAAAGTGGGCATCACGGAAGTGGGACTTCGTCAAGCTCTCGGAGGGAACCCGACGGTAGGAACACTCCAGAAAGTGGCTGACGCCCTGGGGGTGGAAATTGTTGATCTTTTTTCCCCTTCGGGATTGTCGGAGACGTTCCTGGGGCCGGAGGGACATGTGTGTCCTCATTGTGGGAAGCCCCTGATGATTATAATCAAATAAGAATTCCTGTTGCGTAAATCACAGGAAAACATTATATTTGTACTGGTTAACTAAACAAAAGATTCATATATGAGCTGGTTAAGTGATCAAATGGAACGCCGCCGCCGATTCGAGGAGAAATACCCGAATGGAACTCAAGCCGAGTGGATAAAGTTCAGCATGGAGGAGGCAATCAAATCGCAGGAAGTCGATATTGAGGGAACGGCTCGGAACATGGTCGCCCATCACATCGACGGCTGTTAGAACTTTTTGGTTCGCCATATTGTGACGGTGGTCGTTCCGTTTTTCGTACGGGCGGCCACTTTTGCTGAAGAGTCCTGGAGCAACCATCCTCTAATGTCTTGCGGGAGGAAAGGACCGGGACTCTTTTTCTATAAAAGTTTTCTTATATTTGCATCAGAAAGTCAGTCGGTTCGCAGCACCTTGCTTTGTTTCGCATAATCGCTCACCGTCTGGCTTTCTCCTTTCTTCAGGGGATTGTTCATAGATCATCCCCTTTGTTTTTAGAAAAAACACTATATTTGTTCGGCAGGCGGAATCGTCTGCTGACATATTAGAAAGCGGTAGCTTTATTCCTTTCAATGAATCTGGACAATTCATCTGCATCGGGGATAACGACTATCTGCTTGCACTTGGCTATTCCTTGCGACTTGGTTCGCATCGAGGCGGAGTGTGAGTACGAGTTAGTCTTATTCGATGCGAGGCCCGTCCAGAGCCCATTGAAGGATAGGAATAATAACGGCTCACACTTTTTTATTAACCGCATAAGCAGCACGTTTACGTTGTAATAAATCGAGGAAAGGTATGGCAAGGCAATCATTAGGTGAGAAATTCATCTCCTCCGCAGTCCGTCAGATCGGCAGGGACCTGGGGAAGACCGTGAGCAATGAACTCTTTGGGGATGCTCATTCAACCCCTGTCAGACACATTAAGGGCGACCAGACAGTTGACAAATCTTCTCTTTCCCCGGAAGAAAGAGTCACACTCCATATCGCAGAGAAACAAGCCCAAGAAGAGAAAAAAAAGGCAATATGGGGTTGGATTATTGCTGCCGCTGTGGTCAGTATCGGGTCTGCTCTATTGGAACTCTTGTAAGCGCCTTCTCTCGTCAAGTAGTACACCTTTAGTACACCTAAAAAAATAAGAATCCCCTCAAAATCAAGCGATTAAGAGGGGATTTTGGTGCTCCCTTAGGGGCTCGAACCCTAGACACCCTGATTAAGAGTCAGGTGCTCTACCAACTGAGCTAAGGAAGCAATATTGTCAAACGAAAGCTCGTTCACTCTTGTGACCCGTTCGGGGCTCGAACCCGAGACCCCAACATTAAAAGTGTTGTGCTCTACCAACTGAGCTAACGAGTCCTCCGTTTTGGGATTGCAAAGGTAGACCAATCTTTGGAATTCTCCAAACTTTTTTGCAATTTTTTATCGCTTTTTGAAAACGGGAATGACAATGAGCATGAAAAAAGCTTAACTTTGAGAACCATGAAACGTTTATCCCTCCTTTTCCCCATCCTTGTGCTCCTGGCCGCAGCATGTACGCGCTCCCAGGATACCCTCGATCTGTCCGGCACCTGGCAGGTGAGCCTGGACAGCCTGGCTACATTCCAACCCATGAATCTGCCCGGCACGACCGATGACGCCGGACTGGGCACCCCCAACACGTTGGAGCCCGCCATCACGGGCCCGCAGATCCAGCGCCTGACCCGTAAGCATTCCTTCATCGGCGAGGCTTTCTACCAACGTGAGATTACGATCCCGCAGTCAATGGCAGGCAAGCCGCTGGCTCTCATGCTGGAACGCGTGATCTGGACGAGCGCCGTCTGGGTGGACGGCAAGCAGGTTCCCGGCATCGAGGAGAGCCTGACCACCCCGCACCGCCATCTGATCCCGGAAGGCCTGGCGGCAGGCAAGCACACCCTGATGATCCGCATTGACAACCGCCAGAAGTACAACGTGAACCCTTCGCTGCTGGCTCATGCCTACACCAACGACACCCAGATCATCTGGAACGGCGTCCTCGGCGAGATCTCGCTGACCGCCCTGGAGCCGGTCGAAGTGGCCCAGGTGGACGTGTATCCTGACGCGGCGGCGAAGACGGCACGGGTCCGCACCCTGCTGGTGCGCCACAGCCCGGACGTGGCCGACGCGACGCTGATCTACCACGCCGGCGGTCCCGCCTCCCGGCAGGAAGTCAAGCTGACAGGAGACACGACGGCGGTCGAATACGACCTGAAACCCAAGGATGTGAAACTATGGGACGAGTTCTCCCCGAACCTCCGGACCCTGACCGTCCGCTGCGGTGACGGTTTCCGTACCGTCAAGTATGGCATGCGTGACTTCAAGCGGGTCAAGGACCATATCGAGGTCAACGGCCGGCGGATCTTCCTCCGCGGCACGCTCAACTGCTGCGTGTACCCGCTGACCGGCACGCCGCCCCTCGACGAGAAGGGGTGGGAGAAGGAATTCAAGGTCTGCCAGGAATGGGGCCTGAACCATATCCGTTTCCACTCCTGGTGCCCGCCGGACGCCGCTTTCCGTGTGGCCGACCGCCTGGGTCTCTACCTGCAGGTGGAACTCCCCGACTGGGCGCGTAACATCGGCCAGCCGGACATGAACCATTTCCTCAAGTCCGAGTATGACCGCATCATTGCTGCCTACGGCAACCATCCTTCCTTCTGCATGCTGACCTGCGGCAACGAACTCGACCGCGGATACGAGTGGCTCAACGACATGCTCCGCTACATGAAGAAGGCAGACCCGCGCCACCTCTATTCCAACTCCACGTACTCGATGGGCACCGGCCACAAGGGCTATCCCGAGCCCGAGGACCAGTTCATGGTGGCCTCCCGGACCTATCTGGGACAGATCCGCGGCCAGGACTACATCGACTCCCGGACGCCGGATTTCACACAGGATTTCTCGCCGTATACCGCGGACTTCGACCTGCCGCTGATCTCGCATGAGGTCGGCCAGTACTCCGTGTTCCCGCACATGGCTGAGATTGACAAGTATACGGGCGTGTTGGATCCCCTGAACTTCAAGGGTATCCGCAACGTCATGGAATCCAAGGGCCTGCTGGATAAGGCGGAGGACTGGACGATGGCCTCCGGGCGGCTCGGGGCCATCCTCTACAAGGAAGAGATCGAGCGTGCGCTCCGCACCCCGCGCCTGAGTGGCTTCCAGCTGCTGGGCCTGCAGGATTTCAGCGGCCAGTCCACGGCCCTGGTCGGACTCGTGGACGCCTTCTGGGACAACAAGGGTCTCGTGAGCCCCGAGTGGTTCCGTCAGGCCTGTTCCCCCGTGACCCCGCTGGCACGTTTCTCCAAGCCCTGGTGGGCGGAGGATGAACTGTTCACCGCCAGCGTGGAGATAGCCAATTACGGCCCGAAAGACCTGACGGCCGACGTGGTCTGGGCCCTGCGCGACGGTTCCAGGACCGTCGCTTCCGGCAGCTTCAAGGACCAGGATCTGGCGACTGGCTGCAATTCCGTGCTGACCGAGCGCATCGAAGTCCCCCTGAAGGACTTCTCCGAGCCGGCGCAGCTGACCCTGGAAGTGGGCCTGAAGGGCACGGAATGGAAGAACAGTTGGCATATCTGGGTCTATCCGGATAACCGTGAAGAGGACCTGGGCGAGGTGACGCTGGCCCGCACCATGGAAGAGGCATTGCCCGTCCTCCAGAAGGGAGGCACGGTGCTGCTCAACCCGGTGCCGGAGACCGTGCGCGGAGAGAAGGGCAAGTTCGTTCCAGTGTTCTGGAGTCCGGTATTCTTCCCGCGCGAGGCGGGCACGATGGGCCTGCTCTGCGACCCGTCCCATCCGGCCCTCGCCGGTTTTCCGACCGAAATGCACAGCGACTGGCAGTGGTGGTGGCTGACCAAGCATTCACGGGCCATCAACCTGGACAAGATGCCTGGCGCTGCCTCGATCGTAGAAGCGGTGGATAACTTCACGCAGAACCGTCGTTTGGCCTATGTCTTTGAGACCCAATGCGAAAGCGGACGCTTGCTGTTCTGTGCCATGGATCTGATGGGGGAGGAAGCGGCAGAGCGCTCCGATGTACAAGCCCTGCGTAGCAGCTTGCTCGCGTACATGAATTCCCAGGCTTTCAAGCCCACAGGGCGTACGGCGCCGGGGGACTTGGAAGAGCTGTTCCGCCAGGAAGATCCGTTTGCCTGGTGGCGCGAGTTCTTCGGACGCCCGGGTGCGAACGCCGGTGCGGCTCCGGACTGGACGCATGAGCCCGGGCGCGTAGTCCCTGCGCCCGGCAATCCGCCCCGCCAGGGACGCTGATCAGAGAAGTTCGGATAATTGCTGGTAGAACTGCTTGCTGACCGGGATGGAAGCCACCTCGGGATGCAGCAGTTCTGCCGTTATCATCCCTTCCTTGTTCTTGCTCAGCATCTTCACGTACTTCGGATTGACGTAGAAGGAGCGGTGGCAGCGGACCAGGCCGTGGTTGGCGACGGTATGCTCCACACTCTTCATGGAGGCCCGGAGCATGAATTCCTTGACGCGGTCCGCATCCATGTAGCGGATGATGATGTAGTTGGCGTCTGCCTGGATGCAGATGATCGCAGCCGGGTCGATGGTGAGCTTGAGGCGCTTGTGCTCGTCGTAGAACTTGACCAGGGTTTCCGCAGGTTCGGCATTGAGGTCAGCATCCTTGTTGAGGATCACCTGCATCATGCAGAGGAACAGGTACGGGTAGATGAGGATCAGGTAGGCATGCTTGAAACTGGTCGACAGGGCGACGAAGTAATTGAACTGGCCTGCATGGAACAGGGTGGAGTACAGGGCCATGAAACAGGAGAAGACGAATGCTTCCCCGATGCACCAGACCACATAATGCCACCACTTGAAGGGGATATGCTTGTACAAGGCGCTGAAAACGAGCCTCGTCAGGGCCAGGATGGCCATCAGGATACAGGCCAGCATGATGAAGTGGAAACCGAAACTCATCCCGCCGGTTTGGTAGAACTCCTTCATCCGGAAAGGATCGTAGAGGAAACAAAACCCTACGAAAAAGGTCGGAAGCAAGAACACGTAAAGAAGCTGTGAGCGGTAGGTCTTGCCTATTCTGAGCTGTGTATTCATATGGGATAAACGACCGGTTTTTCAATTTTCGTCCCAAAGTTAGCCCCTTTTTTCCGCAATTCAAGCTTTTCGTCACTTTTTTTGTCCGCCGGTTCCATTGTTTTGCGCGCGCGATGGGAAGAATCTAAATTTGCACCGCCGAAGGAACAGGACCCGGTCTTGGATTCACCCCTCCCAAGGGGATTTTACCCACGGGGATGCCGTTTTTGGCCACAAATATCCGGTTTGTTTCATCCGGTTGGAAAATAAAGGATAAATTCGCAGCCGTAAAATCTAAACACAAAGAAATGATCGAGATTGACAATTTCATCAAGCTCTTCGAAAGAGCCGTCCGCGAAAGCTGGGACCGCCCGGCGCTGACTGACTTCCGCAAATCCACCATCAGCTACCGCGAACTCGCGGAGCGAATCGAAACCCTGGACCTCATCTGGAAGAAGGCCGGCCTCAGACGCGGCGACAAGATTGCCATCAATACCCGTCCCTGCGCCCTGGGAGCTTCCGTCTTCTATACAGCCGTCAGCAAGGGATATGTGGCCGTCCAGCTCTACAACGCCTTCACTCCGGCCGATACGCAGAAGCTGGTCAACCACTCCGACAGCAAGATCCTCTACACGGAGAAGCGCACTTTCAGCGTGATGGATTTCGAGCAGATGCCCCAGGTACTCTGTGCCATCGACTGCGCTACGGGGGAGGTGCTCGCCAGCCGCGAGGGCGTGGGCGAGCTCTATGCTGCCGGCAGCCGGATCCTCGCTGAGAAGTACCCGGCCGGCATGCAGCCGTCCGACTTCAAGGTGGCCGACATGGATCTCGATGAGGTCTGCGCCATCCTCTATACCTCCGGCTCTACCGGCAACCCGAAGGGCGTGATGCTGACCTACCGCAACTACACGGCCAACGTCCAGGCCATTACTCCGGGATTCCCGTTCCACAAATGGGAGAACTACCTGAGCTTGCTGCCGCACGCCCACAGCTTCGGCCTGATGTGCGACGTCGTGATCCCGCTGACCCTCGGCATGCACGTCACCGTCCTTGGCGTCCCGCCGATCCCGATGAATGTCCAGGAGGCGCTGATGCAGGTCAAGCCCCGCATCTTCTACGGAGTTCCCCTCATCTTCGTCAAGCTCATCGACTACATCCTCGGTTCCGACATCCACAGCCCGGAAGGACAGGAGAAGTTCAAGGACTACAAGAACCATCCGGAGTTCTGCAAGAAACTCTACGACAAGCTGATGTCCGAGACCGGCGGCAAGATCGAGGTCTTCGCCACCGGCGGCTCTGCCATCCCTTCCGAGGTGGAGTCCCTGCTGGTCTACAAGCTCCAGGTCCCCTTCATCACGGGTTACGGCCTGACGGAGCTGGCCCCGATCGTCTCCTACGGCAAGGTAGGCAGCTATGTTCCCAAGTCCTGCGGTGAGTATCTCCCCGAGGTGATGGAACTTCGCATCGACTCCCCGGATCCGGAGAATATCGCCGGAGAACTCTACGTCAAGGGCGATGTCGTGTTCGTCGGTTATTACAAGAATCCCGAAGCCACCGCGGAAGTCCTCCGGGACGGCTGGTTCCGCACCGGGGACATCGGTACGGTGGACAAGAACAATAATGTTTTCCTGCTGGGACGCAGCAAGAACATGATTCTTTCCGAGAGCGGACAGAACGTCTATCCCGAGGAGATCGAGGTGATCCTCAATGAGTTGCCTTACGTGGCCGAATCCATCGTCCTCCAGCGCGAGCACCGGATCGTGGCCCTGATCGTCCCGAACATGGATGCCCTGGACAAGGCCGGCATCGGCGCGGACGGGCTCGAGGCCATCATGCGCCAGAACATCGTCGCGCTCAACAACAAGCTGCCCGGCTACTCCGCGGTCAACGATTTCGAGCTCCGCTTCGAGCCGTTCTCCAAGACCCCGAAAGGCAGCATCCGCAGATTCATGTATAAATAATGGAAGAAAGAAGAGTCGTCATCACCGGCACCGGCGTCATCTCGCCGGTCGGCAATGGTACGCAGCCGTTCTGGTCCGCCCTCAAGGCGGGCCGCTGCGGCATCAGCGAATACCCTGAACTGGAGGCCTGGGGCCTTCCCGTCCGCGTGGCGGGCGTGGTCCGGGATTTCAATCCCGTGGCCTATGGCCTGACCCCCAAGGAGACCAAGCGCAACGACCGTTTCTGCCTCTTCGCGCAGGCGGCTGCCGCCCAGGCGATGCAGGAGAGCGGCCTGGAGGCCGGTACCAATATCGAGCCCGAGCGGCTCGGTGTCTACATCGGCACCGGCATCGGCGGCATGCAGACCTTCATCGACCAGACGAAGGTGATGCTCGAAGACGGCGCCGACCGCGTCTCACCGCTGTTCATCCCCAAGATGATCGGCAACATCGCTGCCGGCAACATCGCCATCCGCTATGGCGCCGAGGGCGCCAACCTCACGACGGCGGCGGCCTGCGCCTCCAGTACGCAGTCGGTCGGTGAGGCTTTCCGCGCGGTGCGCTTCGGCTTTGCCGACGCCGTCATCGCCGGAGGTACGGAAGCCGTCCTCAATCCGCTGGCTTTCGGCGGCTTCGTCAGTGCCCACGCACTGACGCACGCCGCGGACCCGCTCCACGCCTCGCTGCCGTTCAGCGCCGAGCGCGGCGGTTTCGTGATGGCCGAAGGGGCGGCGGTGCTCATCCTCGAAGAGTATCAGCATGCGCTCAGCCGCGGGGCGGCGATCCTCGCCGAGGTGACGGGCTACGGCAATTATTGCGACGCCCATCACCCCACGGCACCCCGGCCGGACGGAGTCCCCGCATCGCGGGCCATCCGCGACGCCCTGGTGCAGTCCGGCTACAGGGCAGGGGAGGAGCTCTATATCAACGCCCATGGCACGGGAACGCTGCTCAACGACAAGACGGAGACGCTTGCCATCAAGCTGGCCCTCGGCGAGGAGGATGCACGCCGCGCCTCCATCAGCAGCACCAAGTCCATGACCGGCCATATGATCGGCGCCACGGGCGCCGCGGAGATCCTTGCGAGTGCGTTGGCGCTGCGCGACGGGATCATCCCGCCGACCATCGGCCTGACCAGCCCCGACCCGGAATGCGACCTGGACTACACGCCGCTGACTGCGCGGGAGCGTCCCGTCACCGTGGCTGTGTCCAACTCCCTGGGCTTCGGCGGCCATGACGCCAGCGTGGCCCTGCGCAGATTCGATTATTAACCCATCACCAGACAATGAACAGAGAAGAAATAAAGGAATTCCTCCCGCACCGCGAGCCGATGCTGCTCGTAGACTGGACGGAAGGCAACGAAGAAGGCATCAAGGCCACATACCATGTCACCGGGGAGGAGTGGTTCCTCCGCGGCCACTTCCCGGATTTCCCGGTGGTGCCGGGCGTCATCCTCTGCGAGATCATGGCGCAGTCCTGCACCATGATCCTGGGCGAGAAGCTGAAAGGCCATACCCCTTTCTATGCCGGTCTTGACAAGGTGCGCTTCAAGCAGATGGTGCGCCCCGGCGACACCATCGAGGTGACGGCCAAGCCTATCGCCATCCGCGGCTCGCTCTATGTCATCGGAGCCGAAGCCAAGGTGGACGGCAAGCTCGCCAGCAAGGGCGAACTGACCTTTTACCTGATGGAGAACGAAAAGCTGTAGTTTTTACTATCTTTGTGCAAAATCACGATGCAATGAAAAGACTACCGATTCTCCTGTTGCTGGCGCTGTGTGCCTGTGCGCCGAAAGCAAAGACCTACCTCTGGAACGAGGCGGACGCGACCGTTGACCGCGCTGTCTATGACGAGCAGTACAAACTGAACCAGGCCGAGTGGGACGCCGTGTTCGCGTGGCTCGCCAAGCCCGAGACCAAGACCCTGCCTGCCGGACGCTACGACATCACGGACCAGACCTACGCAACCGTCCAGATCGACAGCACGCGCCTGACGATGAATTACGAAGACCACCACAAGCGGATCGACCTCTTCTATATCGTCGAGGGGACGGAACTCATCAACGTGACCAAACCTGAGAACATGGTCGAGCCGGGTGCCTACAACGAATCCCGCGACGCGGCCTATTCCCGCACCGCCACGGATTCCACCCCGGTCGTGCTGACCCCGGGCCAGTACGTCATCCTCTTCCCGTCCGACGCCCACCAGCCGATGCTGGCACCGGACGGCAAGCCGGCCCCGATCCACAAGATCGTGGCCAAGATCCCTTTTGTCCAGCCTGAATAGGTAAAGGACGCGCGCCGCGTCAGCGGCGGGGCCATCCCGGCGGATCCGGCACCCTCACGGGCGGATCCGCCGGGATGTCGTATGCCTCCGGCAGCGGTGTCGGATGACTGACTTCGAAGCGGGCGTCGTCCGTCAGGAACTCCGCAATCGGCAGTTTCGCCTCGCGGATCCCTTCCACTAGGCAGCGGGCGAGCAGATAACCGCCATAGGTATTGGTATGCAGACCGTCTACATAGGCCTTGCGGGCCGCTTCCGGTCCGAGGGCCTCCACGAGCTTGATGCTCATGGCGTTGAGGTCGATGAAAGCGCATTCCGCCAGCTCGGCGGCCTCGCGGGCCCCCTGCGGGTACTCCCCGAGGCCGGCGGTGTTGAGCGCTCCGGTCCGGATGTCGATCTTGGTCATCGGCGATACGATGACGGGGATGCCGCCGTGGCGCTTGACCTCCAGGGCGTCGGTGGCCAGTTCCCATTTGTAGTCGGTCAGGGCCTCGGAATGGGTGCGGACCCATTCCCCGGCCTGGTCGTCCAGGGGCCACATGGCGTCGTGTCCGCGGGCGTTGAGGTCATTGTGGCCGAACTGGATGAAGACGTAGTCGCCGGGCTGGATCAGTTCCATCACCTTGTCCCAGCGCCGCTGGAAGCGGAATCCCTTGGCCGTCTGGCCGGACTCGGCGTGGTTGGCCACCACGACCGGGAGCCGGAACCAGCGGGTCAGGTGCTGGCCCCAGGTGCCATAGGGCTCCGTGACCTGGTCCGTGACCGTGGAGTCCCCGATCAGGAAGAGGGTGACCGCGTCGTCGACCGGAGCGATCTTGACGGCGCAGACGCAGGGATGCGCGTCGCTGAACGTTAGGGTCAGCCGGTCGTCCCAGGTGTTGGTGACGGGCAGGTCCGTGTCCGGGTCCCATTCGCGGACGTCGAACTTGATGGCGTTGCCCTGCGAGAGGGTGTTGTGGCGGATGTTGACCCCGAAATCCAGCCGCTTGATCTCGCGCGGAGCCGTGCGTACGCGCTCCAGCATCAGGCGGCGCTCCTCGGCTTTGACGGTCGTGCAGGAAGTGCCTTCCGGGTCTCCCAGGATCACGGTCACGCGGTAATTGCCTTCCGGCAGGCGGACGGAGAACTTGAACGGCGCATCGGAAGTGATGAAATCGCCGGTGACGGGGTCCCCGCCCGGAAGGCCGGTCGCACGGTTGGGCATCACGTCGAAACCGTAGCCGCGCGCGGCGTCATAGAGCATGTCGGGCGTGATGCCCATCCAGCCGTCAGCCACCGGCCCCGGGCCGAAATCGAATCGCCAGGATTGTCCCCGGGCGGGAAGCGCCAGGGACACGGCCAGGCAGCCGGCGAGGAGCAGGTGTTTGAGCGTCATGGTCAGTCGGCCAGTTCGAGGCGGATGTAGTCGTACAGGATGCCGGAGTTGAGCGATCCGGCGGGGACGGTGAGCGTGAGCTCGTTCCAGCCTTTCCTGAGGCTGCGGGCGTCGAAGCGGAAGTCCGTCTCATACCAGATGCCGTGCGAGCCGTGGCGGGTGATGACCCCGTCCCGGGTCTGCTGCAGGGGCACGTTGCCGGCGGGCCGGCCGTTGACGGTCACGTTCAGTGCCGGGGCGGCCGTGCCGCAGATGGCCAGCCGCAGGTCCGCCTGAGCACGGGCGGAAGGGGCTGCGTCAAGTTGGAAACGGATGCGGTAAGGCGTGGCGCGGCCGGCACCCATGATGCCGAAGAACGGCAGGACCTTGACGTCCGGGTCGGTATTGTGCGGCACGTGCAGATACGGCCAGTCACTGCGGAAATTGCTCTCTCCGACCGTATAGACGATATCCTTGGGGAATTCCTTGGCGTATTTGAGGACCACTTCCGGATCGCGGAAGGCCGTCCCCATGGCGAACTCGGAACCGTTGCGGTTGGGGATACCGATCTCGAAGACCTGGCGGCCTTCGCGGCGCGGGGTCCAGGCGATGCTGCCCAGGTCCAGCGTCCCGCCGGCCGGCACCTCGATGTCCTTCTTGGTGAATTCGCCCAGCACGCCGTCGGCAAAGGCGACCAGCGTGTAGCGGCCCGGGCGCACGTTCGGCAGCGTGAAGCTGCCGTCCGCGGCGCCGACCGTCCAGAATTGGTAGTGCTTGGCGTCGCGCTGCCAGAAGGCGTCCGGGTCGGTCAGGCCGACATGCAGGCGCTTGAACTCCTTCGGCCCGGCCGGGTCGTCCAGCGCCAGCGTGCCGCTGACGGTGCTGCGGCCGGCCGCCTTGGTGTAGGCGGGGGAGTCCACCCAGTCGTAGGGCCACCTGGCGGCCTCGGCGGCAGCCTCGGCGCGCGCGTCGGCGTAGATGGCTTCGTGGTCAGCGCCCTCGGTGAGGTAGATGACGAACGGGCCGATGACCTTCTCCCAGGCCTCGCCGTCGGCGACGACCACCTCGGCACCGCCGTAGTGGCTGCTGCGCCAGTAATTGAGGATACAGGCGGCAGCGGCTTCATTGGTGTCACGGTGTCCCATGAACTCCACCTTGGTAGGGCCGCCGCTCATGTATTCCATCGAAGGGTTGAGGATGAAGCAGCCGATGCCGTCCGCGGTACTGGACCAGCCGAAAGCCGGATTCTCGGACTGTACGGCCGTGTAGACATATTTGTCGCCGGCGAAGTGGTCCTTGGGATAGTGGAAGTCCACGGACTTGTCCACGCTCATCCAGTCGAAGGTCGGGGCTAGCTTGGCACAGAAGCGGGCCTCGCCGATCGCGGACGCGGGGTAGCTCTCGGGGTGCGTGAAGATGCAGTAGGTATAGACCTTGGCCGCACCGTCCTCGACGGCATAGCGGATCTCGACGTCCGCGGCGAACTGCCCGTCGGGCGAAGCGCCGGGGCCTGTGCCCATCCTGCGCCCCTCGGAGATGCCCTTGACGGACACCTCGGCGCGCTTGCGGCCGTTGCGGGCCGGGTTGATGGTCACGCTGGCGACGGCGTCGCGCGTGTCGCGAGGGCCCATCGCGTCATGGGACCAGAAGCCGTACTGGTGGTCGGTCATGCCGGGATTGAGGCCGTGCGGGTTGGCGCCCGGCGGGTCCAGCACGAGGTCGGGACGGCCTTCGGCGTCCATGCGGGTGGCGAGCATCTCCTGCCCTTTGTACTGCAGGGAGACCAGGTCGCCTGAGGCCTTGGCCACGACGGCGGTGACGAGACCGTTGCCCAGGGTGTAGGTCTGGTCGTCTTCGGTGAGGGTGACATGCCCCCGGTTGCAGGAACAGGTGAGGGCGGCGCCCAGGAGCAGGGCCGCGAAGAAATGGAGCACAGTGCTTTTCATCGGGATATTTTGGCTATAACGGTTGATTCAATGGACTAAGTTACGGAAAATGTGTGTAAAAACCTAATGTTCCTTCAACCAGGCAATCAGCGGGATCTGGGTTTGCAGGGTCAGCCGCCCGTAATCTTCGGGCTCGCGCAGTTCGAGTTGGACCGGAGACCCGTCAGGGCCGGTGACGACCGGACCGACCCGGCAGGCGGCGCCCTCCCAGGCATAGACTTTCGCGGCGTGTTCCACGGCGGCTCGGACCGCCGCGGGGTCGGCGTCGCGGTCCAGCGACGGCTGGATCACCAGCACGCCGCGCGGGGCCGTCATCGCGATCAGGTCCTCGAAGTCGTAGGGGAGCCTTTCCTCCGCTCCGCGGAAGAATCCCAGCTGCGGGAGCAGGCCGTACAGGTGGCTGTAGCGCGTCATCCCGGACAGGCCGTCCGCGCCGGTGTCGCTGCGCATCGGCGTGAAGCCGCACACCGACACGACGTTGCGGATGCGCCCGTCCAGCGCGGCGGCATAGAGCCCGACCGTGCCGCCCATGGCGAAGCCCATCAGGCTGATACGCTCCGGATCCACAAGGGCATCTGCGGCGAGCGCCGTGACGGCATCCTGCACATCGGTGACCATGCGCCCGAGACGCGACCATTCCGGATAGCGCCCGTAGAAAGGCGCGGATTCGCCGCTGCGGGAGCCGAAGCCCGTCTGGTCGAAGGCCAGTACGGCGAAACCCTCCTTGACCAGCGCCGGAATCGGGTGCGTGTCGGGGTGGTATACCCACATGTATCCCAGCGGGAAATGGTAGCCGTGCAGCCAGATGACCACCGGCAGCTTGGTGCCCTCGGGCGTATCTTTCGGATAATAAAGGTCCCCGCGGATGTTGTCAGGGCCGAAGCTGATGCGGCGCGAGGCCAGGCCTTCGTTGTCGGAGGCGAGCCAGCCGAACTCGGCGATCCCGCGGCTGATGACCCAGGCGGGCACGTCGGGAGCCAGCTGGCCGGCGTTGTAGCGGCCCTGCAGGCTCTCGAGCGGCCCCGGAATCGTCCGGGGGCCGAACATGAAGCCGCCCCGGCCGCTCGCAGGCAGCCTCACGGGCGCCTTGCCGAGCATCTGCCGGACGGCTTCGCGCACATGTTCCTTGCGCTTGTCCCAGTCCCGCTTGTTGCGGGCGACGGGCTCGTCGGCCCGGTGTGCGGGATAATCCGCCAGCCGGACGGAGCGCCCGGCTGCCCAGGCATTCCAGTCCCAGCTGAACAGGGGTTCATATTGCCATTTGCGCGCCGTGCGTCCGAACTGGATGTCGAGGAAGTCCAGACAGGCCTGCATGTCGTTGCCGCCGTGGAATCCGGGGACGCGCAGCAGGCCCAGCCGGTCGGCTGCGCCGTAGCGTTCGTAGACCGGCAGGGAGGCCTCGTAGACGCGCTCCTGCGCCCAGCCGTTGGCCACCTCGTCGTTGAGGCCCCATTCCATCAGCACCGCACGGGGTGCGATCAGGTCCAGCAGCAGGTTGGCGTCCACCGGCAGCCGGTCCTCGCGTCCGCAGAAGAAGCGCAGGTCCGGGATGAACCAGTCGGGGAACATCCGGGTTGTGCTCTCGATGCTCTCTCCGCCGCCGCGTTCCCCGGCGAAGCGCCAGGGGACGAAGCCGCCCACGCCGGTGCTCCCGGCCACCAGGGCGGCGATGCGCTCGTCGAGGGCGGCCGCGATCGCGGCCATCTTGCCATCGCGCGAATAGCCGTAGAGCGCGATTCGGTCCATGTCGACCTCCGGGATGGTCTCGAACCAGTCGAGCACGAGGGAGACCAGCCACGCCCGCCGGGTCAGCGACGAGAAGGTGTAATCCGGGTAGACCTCCCGGATCTGCCGTCCGTCATCCTGGAAATCGCTGCCCGCGAAACCGGCGCTGATGTAGCCGCGCTGCAGCACCGTGTTGCCCAGGCCGCCCAGGTTGGTGGCGAGCATCACGGGGAATTTCTCCCCGGGCTTGCCCTCGGGGATGGTCACGCTGGCGCGCACGCTGCCTTTCTCTTCCGGTCCGAACCACAGGCAGACGGTCATGCTGCGCCAGCCGTCTCCGCTCGTCTCTTCCATCCGGTCCACCCGCGTGATGACGGGCTTGGGCGGCATGGTGCCGAATTCGTACTGGATGAACAGGTCGCGGATCTCGGCGCGGCGACGCTGCCAGTCGGCTTCGGTGACGACCGGACTTCCGTCCAGGAAGGTGTAGGCGTCGGGCAACAGGTTGGTGCGCGGAAGCGCTTCGAAATCAGGCGGGAGCGTCCCCGTGCGCCGCTGCCAGTCGTCAAAGACGAGACACTCCGGCAGGTTCTCCCGCATCCACTGCAGATAGTCCTCGCGGTTGTCTGCGAGGAGGGTTGTCCCCGCCAGCAGGACGGCGGCGACCGTGAGGAACCAGCGTCTCATCGCGTTACCGTTTCGGGGACCAACCTGCCAGCACGAAGGCCGGATCGCTGTAGCGTGCAATCAGCTCCGCATCGCGTTTCGCGTCGAGCTGGCGAGAGTAAGGATGGCGCTTGGATACGTCCACAAGCTGTCCGCTGTCGGCGTCGCGGGTCTGGAATTCCAGCATGGTGGCGCTCTTCTCGCCGATGGCGCTCCAGCCCATCGGGTTGAAATGGCGGGTGGTGCAGTTGATTACGACGAACTCGGCGTCAGGGTAGGTGGTGCCGTGGTTGGTGTTGGTGCGGCCGTAGTCGGCGGGACGCTCGGGCATGCCCTCGAAATGGCACTCCACGAACACGTCGCCGTGGGCGGGCTTGACGTTGCGGACCCAGGAGAACGGACCGCCGTGGTTGTAGAACTTGCTGTGGTAGGCGAACAGGCTGCCGCGGCCGAGGATGGTGTCCCCGTCGCCGATCAGCTCGCTGTCCTGCATGTAGACGGTGCCGTTGGCCTGCAGGGCGTCGCCCGAGCCGATGATCCGTACGCGGTACATCGCGATGCGCTCGCCGTGCAGCAGCAGGCCCTCGGCCTGGCCGAAGGAGTCGGTGGCGATGCAGATGTCCTCCAGGACGATGTCGTCGCAGTTGTCCAGTGCGAACGCGGCGCGGCGGGAGGGGAAGGTGCCGGGCCACTCATTGGTCTTGAGCAGGAGCGGGTGCGGGTTGAAGACCTCGTTGTTGGCATAGTGGACCTTAGTCTCGTCCATGCCGGCGCCGCGGATCACGACGTTGGTCTTGTTGCGGGCGTAGACGATCTCCTCATAGTCGCCGGGAGCGACGCTGATCCAGGTCGTATCCTTGCAGAAGTCGGGCACGGCATCCAGCGCCCCCTGGACCGTGTTGAAGTCGGCGCTGCCGTCGGCCGCCACGCTCAGGTGGCGGGCATCGGCGGGGCCGGAAGCCTTGGTGGAGAACTTCCAGGCGCCTTTCTTCACGCCCTGGAACTCCCCGCACACGAGCACGCCCGGGTCGATGGTCACGTAATAGTTGTGCCCGTACTCCAGCAGGTTGTTGTGGGGATAGATGGTGGCTACGTTGTCATGGATGATGACGGGATGGAAACGGAAACCGTCCGTGAATCCGCCGATGATGGTGAGCTGCATGTCGCGCGGGGTCGGTTCCGCGCCGCCGGACGGTGTGCCGGGGACGGTGTTCTTGTTGGTGGCCACGAAGTCGCGGCTGTAGTCGTACGGGGTCTTGGTGTAGTCGCACTCGGGGCCGTAGGTGCGGCTCCGGGTGAGTCCGGCGGGCAGGCTCAGGTCGAGGCTGTCCACGCATTCGCCGCTCTTGGCGTCGAAGATGCGGATGAATCCGGCTTCGCCGAGCGTGGGGGCCTCCGGGAAAGTGAGTACCAGATGGGTGTCCGGGTTAACCTCCCGGGCTCCCTTGGCGGGGAAATAACCGACAGGGTCTTGGGTACAGGCGGCCAGCAGGGGGAGTGCGGCCAGCAGCAAACGCAGTTTCATAAATATGGGGATTTGGTTTTACATCATATACTTGGAGGCGTCCTCCCCGCGCGCGAGCATCTGCCGGATCTCGGTCGAGGAGATGTCCACGCGCGGGGCGTCGATCAGGCGGATGCGGTAGGAGGCGTCGCGGGCGAGGAGCTGCCCGCGCAGCGCTTCGGCGTCGAAACCCGTGCGCGGGTAGACGACCACGCCGAATTCGCGCAGGATCCGCGGGGCTTCGCGCCAGTTCGGAAAGTTTTCCAGGTTATCGGCACCGATCACAAGGGTGAATTCGTTGCCGGGCTCACGGGCCTGCAGGGCTTCGAGGGTCCGGATGGTGTAGGTGGGAGCGGGCATCTCCAGCTCGATGTTGTCCACCCAGACATGCAGGTCGGGATGCCGGCGGACCGCCTCCACGGCCGCGCGGTAGCGCCGCTCGGCGGAGAGGGCCTTGTCCGCTTCCTTGAAAGGATTCTGCGGGGAGATGACCAGGTAGACCCAGTCGAAGTCCGGGGATGCGGTGAGCCGCTCCATGATGGCCTGGTGGCCGATGTGGAGCGGGTCGAACGAACCGGAGTAGACCGCTATACGCATAAGAAGACGTCTACGAGGGCTTCCGCCTGCGCGAAAGTATCTTCCAGTTTGTCGTTGACCAGTTCGACGTCGAATTTGCCGGAGGCGAAGTCCAGCTCCCAGGCGGCTTTGGCCAACCGTTCGCGGATGGCCTCCTCGCTGTCGGTCCCGCGGCCGCGCAGGCGCTTCTCCAGCACCTCGAGGCTCGGCGGCACGATAAGCACGGACAACGCGGCGTCCCCGAAATACTTCTTGAGGCTGACCCCGCCCTTGACATCCACATCGAAGATGATGACGTGTCCTTTGGACCAGATGCGCTCGACTTCGCTCTTGAGCGTGCCGTAGAAGCGGTCCTGATAGACTTCCTCATACTCGACGAAGGCTTCGCGGTCGATCAGCTCGCGGAAACGCTCCGCGTCGATGAAGTAATACTCCACGCCGTCCTGCTCCTGCCCGCGCGGGGGGCGGGAAGTCGCGGAGACAGAAAACTCGAACTCGGGGTGCAGGCCGAGGAGGTGGTTCACGACGGTGCTTTTGCCGGCACCGGACGGCGCAGAAAAGATGATGACTTTGCCGGACATTATGTGGACTTTTCCACAAAAATAACTATTTTTGCACGATAAAAGAATCGTTAGTTAAAATCATAATCATTTATGAAGGTTTCATTCAAAGAACTGGGTCTTGTGAACACCCGTGAGATGTTCGCGAAGGCCGTCAAGGGCGGTTACGCCATCCCCGCTTTCAACTTCAACAACATGGAGCAGCTCCAGGCCATCATCCAGGCCTCGGCCGAGACCAAGTCCCCGGTCATCCTCCAGGTCTCCAAGGGCGCACGCAACTACGCCAACCAGACCCTGCTCCGCTATATGGCACAGGGTGCCGTCGAGTACGCCAAGGAGCTGGGCTGGAAGAAGCCGCAGATCGTCCTCCACCTGGACCACGGCGACAGCTACGAGCTCTGCAAGAGCTGCGTGGATTTCGGTTTCTCCTCCGTGATGATCGACGCCTCCTCCCTCCCTTACGATGAGAATGTAAAGCTGACCCGCAAGGTCGTCAACTACGCCCACAAATACGACGTGACCGTCGAGGCCGAACTCGGCGTGCTCGCCGGTGTCGAAGACGAGGTCTCTTCCGAGGTCTCCCACTACACCAAGCCCGAGGAGGTCATCGACTTCGTCAAGAAGACCAAGTGCGACTCCCTCGCCATCTCCATCGGCACTTCCCACGGCGCTTACAAGTTCACGCCCGAGCAGTGCACCCGTGACCCGCAGACCGGCCGCCTGGTCCCGCCGCCCCTCGCCTTCGACGTGCTGAAGGCCATCGAGAAGAAGCTCCCGGGCTTCCCGATCGTCCTCCACGGCTCCTCCTCCGTCCCGCAGGAGTATGTCGACATGTGCAACAAGTACGGTGGCAAGCTCCCCAACGCCGTCGGCATTCCCGAGGAGCAGCTCCGCAAGGCCGCCAAGAGCGCTGTCTGCAAGATCAACATCGACTCCGACAGCCGTCTGGCCATGACCGGTGCGATCCGCAAGCACCTTGCTGAGAACCCCGGCCACTTCGATCCGCGCCAGTACCTCAAGCCGGCCCGCGAGGAGATGAAGAAGATGTACGTCCACAAGATCATCAACGTCCTCGGCTCCAACGGCAAGGCCCGCTAGGATCTCTTAGATCGATTACTGATGGATTTGCCCCGGGAGACCCCCGGGGCAAATCCGTTGGATCAGAACAGGATCGACACCCCGATGCCGATCAGGACGAGGCCGCCGGCAATCTCCGCCCAGCGGCCGAAACGGGTGCCGATGGCGCTGCCGCCGCGCAGCCCCGCGACAACGGACAGGGCCGTGACGGCGAAGACGGAGAGAAGCAGCGGCAGGAAGCCCTGCCAGGACACGTCCTCCATAGACTGCGCCGCGCCCACGGCCAACGCGTCGATGCTCGTGGCCAAGCCGCCCAGCAGGACGTTGCGCCAGTTGCTGAGGTCCCGGACCTCTTCCTGCCCCCGGATGCCCTCGATGAGCATCGAGCCGCCTACGTAGAGCAGCAGCAGGAAGCCGATCCAGTGCGAGACCCGCTCCACGAATCCTGCCAGCAGCGATCCGAAGGCCCAGCCTGCCAGCAGCAGGCCGGACTGGATGAATGCGAAGGCGAGCGCCACGCCGAGCACGTCGCGCCAGCGCACGCTCCGCAGGGTCACGCCCGAGCAGAGCGAAACGGCCAGGCAGTCCGCACACAGCGACGCCGCGATCAGGATGGACTCCAAAATGTTCATTATCTTCGCAAAAACGCGCACAAAAGTAACGACAAAGCGCGAATTTTTCAATTATTATTTCTACTTTTGCGGGCTGACTTCTCCGTAATGTCAGCTACCCCGTAAGTTTAACCCCTTCCGACAAGAGTGCCGGGCCAACCATGGAAGGAAGAGATGATCAAGATTTTCTACAGACGAGACGGCGGGATCGCCGTCTGCCAGTCCGAAACGGAGTTTGCTGCTATCGGCAAAGAAAATGTCCTCTGGATAGACCTCCTGCAACCCACGGGAGAGCAAAAGAGGGCCGTTGAGGCGTTCCTGGGCACGGAGATCCAAAGCCGTGCCGAAGCGGAGGAAATCGAGAGTTCCTCCCGTTTCTACGAAGAGGACGGCGTCATCTTCGCCAATACCAATTTCCTTTCCCCCGCCGACGACGAGATGCTGATGGATCCCGTATCCTTCATCCTGGCCGACGGCATCCTCGCCACCGTGCGTGAGATCCCCCTGCGCTCCCTGGACACCCTCCAGCTCAAGATCCAGGCCCTGCCGGACCAGTTCCCCGACGGGTTCACGACCTTCGTGGAGATCATGGACAAGCGCGTGGACCTGGACGCCGATATCGTGGAGCTGATCTCCAAGGACGTCTCCCAGTTCAGCAAGCGCATCAACCAGAAGGAGGATGTCAACGAGGAGTTCCTGCTGGATATCAATCAGTTGCAGGAGAATGCGATGATCGTGCGCGAGAACGTCGTGGACAAGCAGCGCCTCATCTCCAACATCCTTAAGAGCAAGCGCGGCCCCCGGGATCCCGAGCTGCGGGGAGACCTGAACATCATCCTCCAGGATATCGCTTCCCTGATCAACCACACCAACTTCACCTTCGAGCGTCTGGAATATCTGCAGGACACGGTCCTGGGCATCATCAACCTCGACCAGAACAACATCATGAAGATATTCACCTTCGTGTCGTTGCTGCTGATGCCTGCCACGCTCGTGGCAAGTTTCTACGGCATGAACGTGACGCTTCCGTTCGCGGAGAGGTGGTGGGCCTGGCTGGCGATCTTCCTGCTGATGGCTGTCCTGGCCGTCGGCATCTGGATTATCGTCCGGCGCAAGAAGATGCTCTGATCCGGCCTAGGGCCGGAAGGGCTGGCGCGCGAGGAGCGAGCGGCCGAGCGTGAGGGAGTCGGCGTACTCGAGGTCGTCGCCGAAGCCCAGGCCGCGGGCGAGGGTCGAGACCTTCACCCCCAATGGCTCGATTTGGCGATAGATATATAGGGATGTCGTTTCTCCCTCCACATCACCGCTGAGCGCGAGAATAATTTCGATTTTCGAAATCATCGTTTCCTCCACCCCCTGCGCCCCCTCAAGGGGGATGGCCGGATAATCGCTGTCGCGATCCGGCATGCTCGCGGCGGCATCCTGCACTTGCATGGAGCGGATCCGGTCGATAAGCTCCTTGATGCGGATGTCGGAAGGGCCGATGCCGTCGATGGGGGAGATGATCCCACCCAGGACGTGGTAGACGCCCCGGTACTGTCCGGTCCCCTCGATGCTCATCACGTCGCGCACGCTCTCTACCACACAGATAGTGCGCGCGTCGCGCGTGCGGTCCGCGCAGATCGAGCACGTGTCCGAGTCGGCGATCATCTGGCAGATGTGGCAGTAGTGCACGTCGTCCGCCAGGCGGTTGACCGCCGCGGTGAAGTGGTGGATGTGTTCGGCGGGCTGGCCCAGCAGGTGGAGCGCCAGGCGCAGGGCGCTGCGCGAACCTACACCAGGCAGCGAGCCGATGGCCTCGACCGCTTCCTGCAACACTTGGGAGGGATATTTCTCGTTCGAATACATTTTTAGCAAATCAGAGAGACAAAGGTAGTGAAAATCAGAATAATTTACTAACTTTGCGCGCCCGAATCCGGACTGTGTCCGGCGGGACAAGAGATAAAGTTTAACTACTAGTTTGTTTTTTATTCACAACATGGAAGAAATTACGAATGAAGTTCCTGTGGTCGAGACCCCCGTCGTTGAGGCTCCCCAGGAGAAAAAAGAAACCAAGGTTTCCGGTGTCCGGATGAACGCATCCGTCGCTCCGGAGGACTTTGACTGGGATGCCTTCGAGGGCGGCGACGTCTACGGCGCCACCGACAAGAAGGCCATCGAGGACGCTTACGGCGCCACCCTCTCCAAGGTCGTCGAGAACGAAGTGGTCGAGGGCGAGGTCACCGCAGTCAACAAGCGCGAAGTCGTTGTCACCATCGGCGGCAAGAGCGAGGGCGTCATCCCCGTGTCCGAGTTCCGCTACGATCCCGACATCAAGGTCGGCGACAAGGTGGAAGTCTATGTCGAGTCCGCAGAGGACAAGAAGGGTCAGCTGGTGCTTTCCCACCGCAAGGCCCGTACGCTCAAATCTTGGGATAGAGTCAACGAGGCCTTCGAGAAGGACGAGATCGTCAAGGGCTTCGTCAAGACCCGTACGAAGGGCGGTATGATCGTCGACGTGTTCGGCATCGAGGCCTTCCTGCCGGGCAGCCAGATCGACATCAAGCCGATCCGCGACTACGACCAGTTCGTCAACCAGAACATCGACTGCAAGATCGTCAAGATCAACCAGGAGTTCCGCAACGTCGTCGTTTCCCACAAGGCGCTCCTCGAGGCCGAGCAGGAAGCCAAGCGCGCCGAGCTCATCAGCAAGCTGGAGAAGGGCCAGGTCCTCGAAGGCGTGGTCAAGAACATCACCAACTACGGCGTGTTCGTCGACCTCGGCGGCGTGGACGGTCTCATCCACATCACCGACCTCTCCTGGGGCCGTGTCAACCATCCCGAGGAGGTTGTCTCCCTGGATGAGAAGATCAAGGTCGTCGTGCTCGACTTCAACGAGCAGCAGAAGCGCATCGCGCTGGGTCTCAAGCAGCTCACCCCGCACCCTTGGGACAACCTCGACGCCAACCTCAAGGAGGGCGACAAGGTCAAGGGCAAGGTGATCCTGATCCAGGATTACGGCGCGTTCGTCG
>JAEEGI010007072.1_pt1 | contig 25222 bp, 19 predicted proteins | sample 8958751 | NCBI WGS metagenome assembly JAEEGI01 (sample SAMN16246545, study PRJNA631951) | gut metagenome | biome: gut microbiome; feature: rumen; material: KS-attached | host: Bos | place: Iran: Karaj | collected 2018-10
CTGCTCATACACATTGAATAGTTTCTTTCTTTTTTTAATTTTATTTTGACTAATTTATTTCTTTTCTTCATTCTAGCCACTGATAACTATTCTGTCAAGCGTAAAACAGGGAGATTTTTATACTTTTTACACATTTTGTAGAATTGTGAGATAATTCTTTCAGAACTGTTTTATTGTCATTTTTTACCTGCAATTAAAGACAATTTTCTTCCTATTATGTTATTGGGTCCCGCCAGGTTATATTTCATGACTTCCTCTGCCTTAACCCAACGCCAGCCCGCAGGCAGTTCGCATATTTCTTCTGCCACTGCCTCGCAGAGGCTCATCTGCCAGATCTTGTGGGAAAAGACATGTTTGAGCTTCTGTACCGGGTGGGAAATTCTTTTAATTCTGACTCCGGCCTCAAATAGCAGTATTTTTTTCAGATTTATTTTTCCTTGGGGGCCTTCTCCCTTGCAGCTGGGAAACTCCCACATACCACCCAGCAGTCCTTTGTCAGGACGGCGGTGGAGAAGGCAGAATCCATCCTTATTTACCAAAAATGCGATAACGGGTTCTACCGGCACGTCTTTCTTCGCGACCCGCAGCGGAATCTCTGCTTCCTTCCCTGCAGCCTTTGCTTTGCACACAGATGACAAAGGGCACACCTCACAACGGGGCTGCCCCGGAATGCAGACCGTCGCCCCCAGATCCATCAGTGCCTCGTTAAAATCGCCGGGGCGCGTGGCGTCCTGCCTCACGCGAACCAACGCTGTTATTTCTTTTTTTACTTTGGCGGAAAGAATGTTTTCTTTAATACGATAAACGCGGGCAAACACCCGCAGCGCATTCCCGTCCACCGCAGTCTCCCGTTTTCCGTAGGCCATGCTGAGGATGGCGCCGGCGGTGTAGTCGCCGATCCCCTTCAGTTTGCGGATCTCTTCCCGTGTCTCCGGCACCCTGCCGCCGTAAGTCGCCATAACTTCCCGCGCTGCCGTATGCAGATTCCGGGCGCGTGAATAATAGCCCAGCCCCTGCCATTGCCGCACCACATCATCTTCTTCAGATGCCGCCAGTGTGGGAATATCCGGGAAATGCTCCATCCAGTTTGTATAATAATCCTTCACCGCTTCTACTCTTGTCTGCTGCAGCATGATCTCCGAGACCCATACCTTGTACGGGTCACGGGGGGATTCCGTCCGCCAGGGCAAGGTTCTTTTATTTTTGTCATACCACTCCATCAGAAGCGGCGTCCAGTTTTTATCAAACAATATCATAATAACCGTATCTCTTTTTTATAAATTTGGCACTGTAAGTACAATACGGCGCCGTTTTCCTTTTCCTCACATTTTCTGGCTTGCGATCGCTTTCCGCACCTGCTTCATATTGCCGATATAATCGTCCATGCGGCGCTGCATCACACCGGTATACAGGCAGTCCAGAATTGCCAGATGCACCAGGCGGGACGCCATGGCCTCGCTGCGGTAGCTGGTTTCCCGGGCCAGCCCTGTCAGCACCACGTCCGCCAGTTTCGTGGCAGGCGATTTCAGATAGCTGGTGATCAGGATGATCTTGCTGCCCCGGGACCGGGCCATCTCCAGCACCTTCAGCAAATCAATGCTGGCCCCCGTGTGGGAAATGGCAATTACCACATCCTCCGGTTTCAGGAGAGAAGCCGATGCGATCTGCAGGTGGGGATCACTGTAGGCGTGCACGTCCAACCCGAACCGCATAAACCGGTGGGCAATATCCTGGGCCACGTTGCCGCTGCCGCCATAGCCGTAGGCATCGATCCGCTCCGTCTTCGCTACGTAATCGATAGCCTTCTCCAATGCCTTATAATCCAGCATCTTCTGAGTCTCCTGCAGGGCGTCAATCATATCCTGGAAGACCTTCCGTGTAATGTCCCGGGGGGTATCGTCCGCGTTCACTTCCTGGGACAGGGATTCCGCCGGGGAAAACAAATCCCCTGCCAGGGCCTGCTTCATGCCCTGAAAGCCGCTGAAACCCAGCTTATGGCAGAAACGGAATACTGTAGCGTCCGCGCTGGAAGTCGCGTCCGCCAGTTCGCTCATGGTCATGTGCATCACATCAGACGGATTCTTTAGTATAAAATCTGCAAGCTTTTGTTCCGATTTCGTCAGCCCGTTATAACTGCTGCGCAGTAACGGAAGACAGGTAGTCTGTTTAAAGTTTTCCATGGAAATCCCCCTCAATAGAAAAATGATATAAAATTGTCTGCTCTTGCGGCCTCTTTGATAATATTATATCATAACCGACGCTCCGGTTCCAATCCTAAAAGAAATTTGCGAAAAATACTTGTTGTGAAACAAATCACAAGATATTTTATGGGAAGACCGTTTATGAAAAAACTAATCAGCGTCATTGTCCCGGTTTATAAAGTTGAAGACTATCTGGAATGTTGTCTTGACAGCCTGTGCAGGCAAAGCATGCCGGAAATCGAAATTATCTTGATAGACGACGCGTCTCCTGACAGATGCGGTGAAATCTGCGATGCTTATGCTGCCAGAGATGAGCGGTTTCGTGTTGTCCACCGCCCTGAAAACAAAGGGCTTTCCGCTGCCCGTAACCTGGGGATCAGCCTCGCATCCTGCGACTACTTAATGTTTGCAGACAGCGATGACTGGGTACACGATGACTTCTGCAGGGATGCTTACCAATGCGCCAAACAAAACCACGCGGATCTGGTAATGTTCGATTTTCAATTTATTAAAGATAAAAATGAACTTCCCGCCCCTGCCGGGATTGTTTCAACAGTTCATAAAACTCGTGACGAAGCAGTTGATCTGTTATTTACCAAAGTACAAAACTTTTCATGGAACAAGCTATACCGCAAAGAATTATTTGACGGCGTTTATTATCCCGAGCGCTTTCTGTTTGAAGATATAGCCACTATATATAAAACCGTCTTAAAAGCCTCCAACATATATTACATGGATAAAACTTTGTATTATTATCGTTGGTTGCGGCCCAATAGCATTACAGCAAACTATAACAAAGTCAAATACTGGTTTAAAATGCGCATGCTTCAGTTAACAGGTTTATGGAACGCCGGTTGTCGTTCTGAACAGTTTTTAACTTATCTTAACAAACTCGCAATGAACTACTGCATAAAGAACCGAAAAAAGGCAGATGATCCTGATTATGCTTTCTTTGCTCATGTCTTACGCCAGAACAAGAAAATCCCTAAAGGGCTGTCCTCAAAAAGAAAAATTCTGTTTGTCCTGTTTAAGTACTGGCCGTCCGCATTCGAATTAATTTGCAATCTCCTCGTCGTCAGGTAAAATCTTCATTTTTTACCGTTAATGCTCAAACTTCAAACTTTTTTCTGATAATAAAAGCCGCCAACTCCGGACAGCGTTTAAATAAAGTTCTTGCAATCCTAATCTTCTTAGAATAGTTACCATCATCAAACTCCGTCGAACACAAGTATTTGTAAACTTCAAGCCGGGCTTTATCGTTTTTATTATCCCATAACAAAAATGCATAATACAATAATCCGTTTTTCAGAACAGATGGTTTGGCTGCATCAGCTATATTAGGAAAATGCATCTTCAGAAATTCATATCTTTTCCGATACTGAATAAAACGCCACATATGTATACTTTTGTCTTTTATTGCTTGCTTTGTTATTGCATCCTTTCTCTGCCGGTAATGGTACAGCGGTTTCCCGAGAACCGCTATTTTTTTTGCTCTGGAAACAGGGTAGAACGTCACAGCCACATCTTCCCATTTTTCTCCTTCCGGAAAGAAAATGCCATCATACAACGAGCGCCTGCAAAACTTATTGCAAGCATATGGCGGTATGGAGGGCTTTGCAAGTTTTGCCAGAATCACTTCTGAATCATATATCCCGTCCGGGATTGTTGACTTTTTATGCCAGGAAAAGCAGTCACCCTCATATTGCGCATCAAAGATAACCATATCTGAACATGCACTGATTGCTGCTTCATAAGCAGTTCTTAAAGTTTCCGGATACAACCAGTCATCGCTGTCAAGAAATTGAATAAACTCTCCGGACGCATGTTTCATCCCCATATTCCTTGCTTCGGAAACTCCTTTATTATTCTGATGGATGACACAGATACGACGGTCTTTCTTTGCGTAATCATCACACATCTCCCCGGAACCGTCGGTACTTCCATCATTCACAAGAATCAGTTCCCAATCCGAATATGTCTGATATAAAACACTTTCTATAGCCTGCTTAAGATATGGTTTTGAATTATATACAGGCGTTATAACAGAAATCATTATAATGACACCCCTTTATCATCACGGTCTCCACTTCTCTACAATAGGAATAATAATATCATACCTCTTTTTGAAGAAACTTAATGTTAATTCCATACACTCTTTCCTATTCAGCGAATAATCCCCGAAACGCTTATAGAAGTCCGGCATAAGCGGTCCCCAGATTTTATCATATGAATTCATTTTTTCCTGTACCCTTGAATACTTATAGTTTTCCGAACCGACTTTTTTAATAGCTTCCAAAAACATCGTGTAGAACTCTTTATTCCGGATGGCTGCCTTAAACAGGGGGAAATGTTTTATTGCCCGCTGGAAATGGTCTGTTTCAGGGGATGTCAGTTTTTGATTATAGTGCCCTGCGCTGTATTCCGTATCATGGACAATATACTGCCACCGTCCGCCGTTATAGGAAGTATCCCGGCTTCGCCAGAGCACATGATTACGACCAGGGAACCAGTCCCCGTCACCGATGTAGATCCGCATGGCAAAATAATCCGCCATGGAACGGATATCTACCACATCGCAAAACTTCCTGTATGTTTCAGGATTCGTCAGATCCTTATCTGCAAAAGCCTGCAGTTCTTCATAAAGCTTTATATCTTCTTTTTTCCCGACCTCAACTTTTTCTTCCTTGATTACGACCACATTATTCTCATCAACCCCGAACAGGGTATGCATCGTTTTATCCGATATGAGTTCGTTTAATGAATAGGGACCCCAGTATTCGCCGTTTAAAAACAATACGGCCGGACGGGAATCAAAAACAGTGAACCTGCCTCCCTTGCCCAGATCCTGAATATACGTATCTTTAAACTTCAGGTAGTCGGTATCATTCCCTCCGTTTCGCAACGAAAAAGTCCTGTATCCTCTTTCTTTGCCAAATAATGGAAATTGCAGTAGTTTATCTCCATACTCCTCCCTAAAGTATAGCGTAAAGGACTTCTGACTATAAGCCCGCGACATGCCGCCCCGTACACGTAACCCTGCATTTATTTCCAAATCAGGTTTTACCGAACCGCTTTTGAATATCTGTATCCGACAGGGCTTCTCCCAGCTCTTACCTTTCCGGGTAAAGTTCGCTTCGGCTTTCCACCAGGTCTTTTTTGCTATTACCTGTTTCCCTGCATCCGTTCTCTTCCAGGCGTCGTATGAGGCACCAGTAACAAGAATTCCGGTTTTATAATCCAACAGATTGCGCGGGTCTGTCGTTATTGAAACAACCAGACACCCTGGAAACTTCTTTGCAAAATCTACATTTAAAAAATAAACATTTGTCTGCACTTCATCGCTGACTGCGCCTTTACTGTCAACCAGAGCCGTATTCAGGACAACGCCGGCTGGCAGACTTTCATCCTTGCTCAGAACAAAATTATTTAACTCTGGACACAGCATCAGCTCTTTGTGATCCACAATATATCCGGACATACCGCGGTTTAAGGTAACATCCAGTTCGGATTTGCCGCTGGCATCTTTACCGGAAGGCTTAGTTCCATTTGTAGTAAATGCTATCGTGTATCCTTCCGGTGCTTTCATATGCACTTTCAGTTCCGGTTTGTCATAAATACCGGATGCATGGGAATACAGGATCCCATTCTCTACAACATGACGGATTCTCTGGTTATGCTGTTGCGCTTTCGTTTCTGACCGGCAGCCGGTCAGCAGGAAAAGACTTACCAAAAGTAAAATATTTAATATGAGTGCCAGATATTTTTTCACGTTGAGCTCCACCTTTTTCCTTAAGTCATTATAACAGAACAAAAACCTCACTCGATTGTTTCGCCTTAATCACTAAATATCATCTGCCTAAACCAGGTCACGATTCGCAAATTATATCCGCAACCATCTTATAGTTATTCTCATATCTTGTTTTTGACCATGCAAAATCTTCCAATTTTTTCAGAAGCGTTCCCATATCCGTTAATTCGCTTTCGTTAATTGCAATGGCAGCCTTTCTCTCTGTTAACTGCCCAATCGTCATCATGTCTTCGGTTACATTCTCCCGGTTCAACACGCCAAACGGGACACCGGCCAGCATGATTTCGGAAACCGTTGCCCAGCCGGCCTTGGATATACAAAAATCTGATGCTTTAATGTAATCCTGTGTGTTCTGTACAGAAGGCTCAAGATATTCCACGTTATCCCCCATAATTTGCAGAGCCCTGGTCGAAATAAAGTCATACTCTAAACCACTGACATCAATTTGCAAATCCAGACCGGTGTTACTGGCTCCCAAAGACAGAAACACGGTTTTTCTTTTGTGTCTGTTTTTTATTTTTTTAACTTCGCTATCATTAAACGGCCTAGCAACAAAACCAATATCTATGCCTTTTCCCAAACGATTTTTGGTAGGCTCGTTTATCAAATCATAATAAAGAACCTGGTCCCTCATTAAATACGCCTCTTCATAGCAATGCAGCAAATGAGCCGGCAAAAAGTTTTCATACTGATCAATCCAGGTAAAATTTGCCATTAAGTATGAAGGTATCCCATATTTTTTTGCCGCAATCAAGGCCCAGGGAACAATATCGACAACAAATGCATCGGCGCAAAGGTCGGCAGCCTGCGCAATCATATCCGGCCATTTGGCTATATTTTCCTTCACTGCATCAATCGTGCTTTCAAAATCTATCGTAAGAGTCCCCGTATAAACAACAAATCCCGCATCGGTATGGAGCGCAATACAATTTGCCTTGCCTTGCAGATACTGGTCCGCGACCATTACCTGGCTTTTACCGGTAACAATCGTAACCTCGTGTCCTCTTGCAATCAACTCTTCTGCAACGGGCAGATTTCGCATGATATGGCCGTATCCATGATCAGATATAAAAAAAACTACTTTCATAACCGTTCCCAATCCGCCGCCCCTGGCTGGCGGCACAACCAGCAATAAGAGCAGCGCACTCTCAAGCTAACAGCTCACCTTTAACATCTGCGCCTGCCCATGCAGTTTCATTGAAATACTGTCTGCCGGAACAAAAACACAGTCCCCTTTTCTAAATTTCAGTTTAAAACCTTCACCTGAAAGGAAACCGCAGCCTTCTATACAGAGCAGAACGTGAAAACTGTTACTTTCTGTCTTATAATCTGCCGGCAACCGGCGGATATCTGTATTCAACAATAAACGTTCCGCCTGAAAATACTTGCAGCGTAGCAGCAGTTCGTCGGCGCAGCCTTTGCGGTAACGCAGCACTCGCATGGGCTGCCGGGGCAAGACGGAAGACATCATATTCATCACCTGCAAGGCCTTTTCCACATGCAGTTCCCGCTGTTTTCCGTTTCTGTCCACACGCCCGTAATCATACAGACGGTATGTCAGATTGGAACTTTCCTGTATCTCCGCCATAATAATGCCGGCGCCGATAGCGTGTACCGTGCCTGCTTCCACTAAAAATACATCATTTTCCCGGACCGGTACACGGTTCAGGTATTTTTTTATCGTACCGTCTGCCAGCGCATTCTGAATCCGTTCCCGGTCCATATCCTGATTAAAACCATACACCAGCGACGCGCCTTTCCGGACCGCCAGCACATACCACATTTCTGTCTTGCCCAGGCAGTTTTCGTTTTTTAATGCATAGGAGTCGTCCGGGTGTACCTGCACAGACATATCCTGTTCAGCGTCAATCAGCTTGATCAGAACCGGCAGTTCCGGTTTGCCGCTCATGATTTGCAGGGGATGGGTGCCAAGGTAATCCGGACTCTTTCGCAACACGTCCCCAAGGGTTTTCCCGCTGTCAGGACCGGAAGCAACCAGGCTCATCCCGTCCGGATGGGTAGAACACTCCCAGGTTTCCGCCAGAGGATATACATCGATTCCTTTATTAAATTCATCGTTTAATCTTCTGCCGCCCCAGAGGTAATCTTTGGCAGCAGGTTTCAAAAGAAAAGGAGTATTTCCGCTCATAGTCTCAATTCGTACTTATGCTTGTCACTCACACTGATATGACTGCCTAACTGCACTTCAATCAGTTTCAGTACTGTGTCCGCAATCACCGTGTGCCTGCAGCCCGCTTCCATGGTAATCACATCCCCGGCTTTCACAGGCTGTTCCATCCCATCCACGATGGTCCGGCCCTGCCCGCTGATTACCGTCCAGACCTCATTCCGCCGGTCATGGCTGTGGTAATTCATCCTGTGGCCCGGGTTCAGCGTAACCTTGATCGTCAGGCTTGTTTCTTCCACATCTAATATGCGGAAGCTGCCCCAGGATTTTTCCGCAAACATCACCTGCCGGTTTATGGCGTCCACAAAGGGTTTGATATAACTGCTCTGTTCCTTATCCGATACAAGGATTCCTTCCGGTGATGCGGAAATCACCACATCCTTCAGTCCCATGCCCAGTACCGGAATTCCCAGTTCATTAATGGCATGGACGTTCCGGCAGGTTTCATTCAGGCGTACGTCCCCGATGACGTTTTCTTCCATGGCTTCGGTGAGGGTATTCCATGTCCCAAGATCCTTCCACCCGCCGTCAAAACGCATCACGGTGATATCCGGCTCATGTTCCGCCACCGCGTAATCAAAAGAAATTTTGGACAAAGTATCATATTTACTATACAGGTCTGCATAATCTGTAAAACCAATCAACTGATGAGCCCGTTCCAGTACATAGGAAAGTTTAAAGGCGAACACGCCGCCATTCCACAGTCCTCCCTGATCAATATATGTCTGCGCCGTTGCTGCATCCGGTTTTTCCTTAAAGGTGGAAACTTTGGAAACATTATCTGCCGTATCTGGAATAATATAGCCATACTTTTCACTGGGATATGTAGGCCGGATACCCATCAGTACCAGACTGGCTGTTCCCTTCTGCGCCAGTTCCCACAACTGCTGCAGCGCGGTGAAATACGCATCGTCAACATAGGGGTCCACAGGGCATACAACCACCGCTTCTTCTTCCGGAACACCTTTTATATCATGCAGAAAAGAAGCGGCTAGCACAATGGCAGGAAACGTATCACGCCGGCATGGTTCTACGCTGATCCCCACCTCCTCGCCAATCTGGTTGCGGATAGCAGACACCTGGGACCTTGCGGTAGCGATGGTAACTGAAGCTTCCGGATCCACCTTCCTGATCTGCCGGAAGACACGCTGCAGCATGGATTCATAGATGTTTTCTGCATAAGCATCTGGATCTTGTTCCCTAATGCAACTCGAATTCCCTTCCCCTGCGTTGCACTGCTGCGCTGCTTCCGGCTTTTTAAATATTTTTATAAACTGCTTGGACCTTACATCATTGGACAAAGGCCAAAGCCGTTTACCGGAACCCCCGGACAATAAAATTATGTTCATCATATACTACCTTTCTGCCCGTACCGGGTTATGCAGAAAATCGTCATAAGCCAGACGGATCCCGTCTTCCAGTTCGGTTTTATAGGTCCAGCCCAGCTTTTTCGCCTTGCTCACATCCAGCAGCTTCCGCGGTGTACCGTTCGGTTTGGAAGTATCCCATTCAATCCGGCCCGTATAGCCTACAACTTTTGCTACCAGTCCGGTCAGTTCTTTGATGGTCAGTTCTTTACCTGATCCGGCATTTACTGTCTCATTCCCACTGTAATTGTTCATTAAGAACACACACAGGTTGGCCAGATCGTCCACATATAAAAATTCCCGCAGGGGCGAACCGTCACCCCAACAGGTTACACTTTCCTTTCCTTCCAGCTTCGCTTCATGGAAACGGCGGATCAGGGCCGGCAGCACATGGCTGTGTTCCGGATGGTAATTGTCGTTGGGCCCATACAACCCGGCAGGCATAACAGAAATATAGTCCGTGCCGTACTGGCTGTTCAGATATTCGCAATATTTCAGGCCGCTGATCTTAGCCAGCGCATACGCTTCGTTTGTCGATTCCAGGGAAGAGGTCAGCAGCGCATCCTCCGTTATGGGCTGGGGCGCCATGCGCGGATAAATGCAGGAAGAACCCAGAAACTCAACCTTTTTACAACCGTTCTTCCAGGCAGCGTGGATCACGTTCATTTCAATCATCATGTTCTCATACATGAAATCTGCTTTAGCCGTAACGTTTCCCATAATGCCGCCCACTTTCGCGGCAGCCAGGAAAACATATTCCGGCTTTTCTTTATCAAAAAACGTTTCCACCTGGTCCTGTCTGGTAAGATCCAGTTCTCTATGAGTACGTGTAATAATATTCGTATATCCCTGCCGTTCCAGTTCGCGTACAATCGCGCTGCCCACCATTCCCTTATGGCCGGCCACAAAAATTCTGGCATCTTTATCCATCATGCTGCTATTCCGCCTCCTTCAGAATCCGTTCCTTCCGTGCAAGTCCGCGGTCATGTTCCGCCATGATCCGGACCAGTTCCTCAAAGCCGGTCTTTTGGGGATTCCAGCCAAGCTGTGACTTTGCTTTGGCGCAATTACCCCTGAGACTGTCCACCTCGGTAGGACGGAACCACTTTGGATTCACACATACCAGCATTTTACCAGTCGATGTATCATAGCCTTTTTCATCCAGCCCGGTTCCTTCCCAACGAATCGTAATACCATTTACCGCAAAGGCTTTTTCCGTAAACTCGCGGACAGAGTGCTGCACACCGGTAGCTATAACAAAATCATCCGGTTTTTCCTGCTGAAGAATTTTCCACATACACTCCACATAGTCTTTTGCATAACCCCAGTCCCGCAGGCTGTTTAAATTACCGAGTTCCAGATAATCCTGGATTCCTTCCGCAATTCGGCCTGCAGCCAGGGTGATTTTTCTTGTAACAAAGGTTTCCCCCCGACGCTCCGATTCATGGTTGAAGGCAATCCCGTTACAGGCAAACATGCCATAGGCTTCCCGGTACTCTTTGGTGATCCAGAAGCCGTACTGTTTGGCTACGGCATAGGGATTGAAAGGATGAAACGGCGTCGTTTCAGACTGCGGCACCTCTTCCACTTTTCCATAAAGCTCTGAAGTGGACGCCTGATAAAACCTGATGTTCCCCTTCAGCCCAAGGATACGCACAGCCTCCAGAATGCGCAACGCGCCCAGGGCATTTACATCCCCGGAATACTCCGGCACATCATAGGAGGTCTGGACATTACTCTGGGCTGCCAGATTGTAAATCTCATCCGGTTTGATCAGATTGATAATACGGATCAGAGAAGTGGAGTCCGTCAGGTCTCCGTAATGCAAGGTGATTTTATCCAGCAGATGTTCAATCCTCCCTGTGTTAGGAAGGGAAGAACGGCGGTGGATACCGTGCACTTCGTAACCTCTTTCCAACAAAAATTCTGTAAGATAGGAACCGTCCTGACCGGTGATACCGGTAATTAAAGCTTTTTTTGCCATTATAAACCTCCATTATACCCTGATACCAAATTCAATAGCCCATATTCACTACCGCAGAAAAATTATAATAATTCAATATCATATTTATTCCCTCTTCCAATTCTTCTGAAACGTTCACATATTTTTTTATTGGGGGTAAGGTAGATTTCACATTTTTCACTTAACAAATAGGCCATTCTTGCAAAGCTGCCCTGCTGACCAATAATCACCCTGCAAAGACTCAACAATTGCATATCCCTGAAGCTGTCATCCCCTTTATTATGGCTGACATAGGTTAGCTTTTCCCGGTCAATCTGCAACAGACCGAGCGTTTCTGCATTTTCCCTGCACCAGGGGATATCATCCGAGAAAACATAAATTTTAGCATCGCTGTATTCCGGAAAGCGGAGAACTTTGCCAATCGCTTCTTTATAGAAACTACAATTTGTTTCTCCCCACAAGATATAATCTCCTTTTCGAATATGAACTCCCACTGTGGTACAATGATCCATTTCCTTCTGCAATCGGGAATTAACCTCGTCTTCAAATCTGGGAAACTTACACAGCTGATTTAAGGAAATGGAATAATATAACATTAAAAGTTCAGGCTTTATCGCGGTGTAATAGTGTGTTATATTTGGGCCAAAACCCTGAACAAAATATTTCAAATTCTCAAATTCATAATCCGAATATCTCGTATACAAAATCCGGGAGCACCTTTTATAACTGTTATAGTAAATTCTCATATCAGTAACAGCAAGTAACTGATATACGCCTGCTTCAAACAAAATATCCGGCAGATCCATTTCGTGATTATCTAATATTTTTACCAGTTCATCAGACAATATCCTTGAGAAACATTTATCATCAATATTCTCAATTATAACCTTGTCTAATTCATAGCCCTGATGTTGTGCATTAATGCTTCTTGCGTGAAGATCGTCATAATATACAACCATTCCTTCAGATTGAATGCATTTAGACAAGAAATACTGTGTAATCTGATCAGATAACCCATTGCAAATCCTGACAATCCTCACATATTCAGAAAACAAAAATTCTAAATTCGTTCTTACGCGAAAGTTTTTCGCTGCAATATCTTCAATCCCTATTAAAAAGGGCTCATTTCCCAGCAAATACGCATAGTCCAGCACAAACAAAGACTGTACGAAACTCTCCTCTGATTCACACCTTAATTTAACGGGATGATTTCCTTTACCGTGTTTTGCCCTTTGCACATAGAACGCCATACTTCTGCAAAGGGCTTCCGCTTCATGGATAGAGCAGCAAAAACCGTTATCCATGACCTGTTTTTCATCTACAGTATCTTTATTATGGAACTGAATCAGTTGGAACGGAACAGACTGTTCTGGCAAAACCCCAATGATATACCGGTTATTCAGTCTGATATAAAAGCCAGATATTTCTGGTATATCTCCCTGAAAATAGGAATAGTGGCTCAGAAATTCTTTATTATTATTATATCTGCGTAAGCTTTGAGACGCCACAGAACAACACTTATTATGTAGGAGGTTTAAAGCAATTCTGCTGAAATAATCAGGAAGAATAGCTTGTTTAGTAAGCATAAAAATCCCTATCAGGACATCCATGTCAACATAATTTGATTCAGTATATTGCTCAACATAAATAATATCCTTTAAAGATACATTAGAACCGTCCTCATTCTTTTCCATAAGAAAATGCAAAAACTCTTCTTCTTTCGCATTATGCAAACCCGCTTGTGTTAATTCCTTTCTTTCTGCTTCACCGTCAATAGAAAAAGTACCGTTTTCTATATCACGTATCACGGAAATAATATCAGCAGAAAGTTCATCATACGCAAAATCAGGATAAAATGCGCAGGGAAGAAAACTTTCCTTTAACAACCCGTCAGGGACAAACCGCTCAAATGTGTTCACAACCGCACAATGGGTCTTCTCAATAAAATAACTATCTGCTTCGTTGATAAAATTTCGAAGTTTAATTATGTTGTCGTCAAACAGTTTAAATATTCCATTCTCCAAATACCAGAGGGAAGGAACCGTCTTAATTAATAGAATATGATTGCTGTCATATTCTTTAAGTAAAATCTCAATATATTTATCATAATAGTTTTTTATTTGATCAAAGCGCACCGAAGGAATTATATTAATAGCGCCTTCCCGATGCAAGTATTCGCTAAACTCATTTTTCGGAAATGTATCTGAATATAAACTACCCCTGAATAAAAGAAGAGGATACACCAGATTGGTATTACAGACGATTACATAAGAACTGGTGTTTTTATAGCGTACTGTTTTAGCTAAAAATGGTTTTATTATATTTGAATTAAATACGTTTTCATCGTGAGCCAGATATTCATCCAAATTTTTTCTTATAGTCAACTGTGTAACTACATTATTAACAGTTTGAATAGCTTCAGGAAATTCCATATCCTTTTTATCTTCATCTGATAGAGAGACGAATCCCAAAGGATTTCCGTTCACTAACGTATCTTCTGTATAAATTCCTGCTCTGTTAAGCGAAAAGCGTATTTGATTTAAATAATTACCTATAATTTGAATTCGAATACGTTTCTTCATTATGTGTCATCCTATCAAAAATGAACCTTCACACAAGCACCCTTCCTTCTCCGATGCCTTTTTTCGTAACGCGTCTCGGAAATACTTATTCATGTTGCGCCTCATAAATCAGTAACGCATTCTGAATGGTGGAACGCAGCAGGATTTCGGGGAACATGAAATCCCTTAATACCCCGTCCTTATTCTCTCTGACAGTTTCCAGCGTACTAACAGGCAGATAATTGACCCCCGCTGTCACCGTAGCATAGAGATTGCACCGGTTCATCCAATAACTGCTGAATGCTTCAATAAACACCGTACCTTTACGCATGTAAAGGCAGTTGGTGGAGTTAGCACCATGAACGCAGAACACAATATCCGCATTATAAAAAAGCGTCATCTGCTCCAAAACGGAATAATCCTCGGGAACTATAGTCGTGAAACCATATTCGGCAAGGATATCTTCAGCGCCAAGCAGCTTTCTCTTTCCGATTCTCTTTACGTAAATCTTTTTTGGTAAGGACGGATCAACCGGAAGTTTCTTTTTTATATGCTCAGCGGCCTCAAGCAAAACAGGAGAACCGTACACCAGGTCATCTCCGAAAGGCTTTACGGGAACGACATAAAATACTTCTTCAAAAACGTGAATTGTGTTATGTTCAAACGTCTTGAGCGTCACAATCCTTTCAGGAGAAACACCAAGCAACCGCAATAATTCATTGCTAAATTGTAAAGCAGGCACTACATACTTGCCCTTATATCCTGCTTTTTCAAGGAGCCATACCACTTCAAGATTGCTATATGTGAAATGCCAGTAGTTGTCTGAATGCTGCCTGGTTAAAATACAGTATTGCCCTTTAAGAAAAATCTTATCTGCTTTAGAATTCCTGAACACAAACGGATAATCGTATAATTCGAAATACTCCGGATCAAACTGGTCCCTGTGTTCCTTTACCACTCTTCCTTTGTCGTTAAATAGGTACAACATTGAAGATGTATCATAGTTTGCCAAGGCACCATATAAGCTTTTTATTACATAAAAATCATATCCTTCCCGGTCAATTTCAAAAGGCTTCTCTCCCTGCTCGAAAGAAGAAAGAGGATAAATGTCATCCGGGCAGCCCAAATGCAATTCAGGGATGGAGTGTTCCCGGAGAAACAGTTTTGGGTAGTATCCAAAAAAATAAATACAAACGAGAATCTTCTCAAATAAACCCTGTTTATAGTCTTCCGGAATCTCTTCAGGGTTATGAATCTGTAAAGATAAGCTTCCTTCTGAGTTTTTCACTTTCCGGTAAGCAGTATCATAAATACGGACGACCTCATACTCACCAGAAGAAAATTGGGTCAGGCTCTCAAACATACGGCGACCATACCGCCCGTAGCCCCATATAGCAATCTTTGTCATAACATAATAGTTCCTTCCTTATTAGCTTGAATGCTGTCAGAAGTCAGCTTTGTGGTCAATAAGTTTGTCAAAAAAATTAAGTTCCGTAGCAGAGAATTTGCTTCTGCACTCTTCTTTTTCAGTAACCGCACGATATAAATCCCGCAGGCAGGCACAGATCTCTTTTAATTCTCCGGTAGCATTTCTTTGTAATCTTTCGTTGTAAACAGGGAGAGATTGGCATTGTTTCAGTATTTCCTGGTAAATCACAAAATAGCTGTATACACGCAAAAAGAACTTTTTCAATGGTAAATTCCTGCTCTCACCTGTAAAATACAACTTCCTTTCCAGATGAATTACACGGTCTGCCCCAGTCAATGCAGAAAACATAAACAATCTGTCTTCATAAAAAATCACTTCATTGAAGTGAATACTACGGTACATCAAATAATTCCTGTTATAGAGGGCAGTATAGGCAAACGGTTTATAGCAATTATCTTCACAGGAAGAACAAAAATAATCTGCCCCTGTTTTTACCTCTTCTGCATTTGATTTACGTTTGCAGGCAACTTGGTTTTCTTTATCCTTTTCAGATATGGGTACAAAACCAAAAGCAACCATATCTAATCTGTTTTCATCTGCAATGGATACAAGGCCTTCCGCAGCGTCTTCCCGCAACCTGTCGCCGCCGTAAAGAAACAGTACATATTTTCCCCTTGCATATTCCAAACCCCTGTTTTTTGCCGAGCCAGATCCCCGGTTGTCCTGATGCAATACCGTAAACCTACTGTCCGCTTCTGCCCGCTCCATGACTTTTTTCAGAGTAGCATCATCAGAGCCATCGTCAACACAAACAATTTCTATATTTTCCAACGTCTGTTTCTGTGCGCTTTCCAGACTTACTGCAATGCGGTTTTCTTCATTGCACAGGGGAATAATTATGGATATATCGGGTGTTTCTGTCCGGCTTTCCCTGATCAATTTCGGTGTCGGAAGTTTTTCTGCTGTCGGACAAGTACAATACTTTTTACAGTATTTTTTGTAAAAATCGACAGGATTGTCAATAATTTCATGAAAACCTTTCCTGAAAGTATTATAACCGGAAGTATTAGAAGGACTTTCATTCAGCAGTCCCGCCTGGCGGTACCTTAATAATTCTTTTCTGAACTGCATCAAAAACTCCCACTGAAAACAGGGAGCAATACGAATAAAATTCCAGAAATATTTATCATATATCCATGTAACAAACGGTTTGAGCAGACGAAGCTTATCCGCAGGGCGATGTTCAAGAAACTGTTCATAATAACGCGCTTCATCACACATACAATAGACCTTACCATCCGAGTGAACTGACTGGGTTTCGCTGTCAGACCGGTAATGATAAAAGTACCGGTCTAAAAAGAAAGCTGTTTTGGCAACTGTCATCACCATAAAATGAAAACTTATATCCTGAAAAGAGGCACCCGGCGTCTCATTAAACCGTATACCGTTTTCTTTCAACATAGAACGACGATATATAGCGCTCCAGATTAAAGGTTTTACCGCAAAAGACTGCAATACATCCCGAGGACAAAACACTCGTTCATAAGGACACTTGCTGAGATTTTCAAAAGGGTGATTATAGACTTCTGGTTTAGTGTGGTATAAGTATTGATTGGCTGCCACAATATCAACATCCTGTTTGTTGGCAGTCGTCCATAAACTTTCAAATGTATTGAGTTCAATCCAGTCATCCGTTTCCACCATGCCAACATATTCTCCGGTGGCAGCATCAAGTCCCAGATTATATTGATATCCCATGCTCTTTTTATCAGAAATGATAATCCTGATGCGGGAGTCTTTTCTTTCATATTCTTTCAGTATTTCCAACGTCCCATCAGTTGATCCGGCATCAACACATATTATTTCAATTTCCTGCAACGTCTGATTCACAACGCTGTCCATACATTCCCGAATGAAAGCCACGGAATTTAAAGATGGCATCAGTATACTAACTTTAGGATGCTGTAACTGCATGACCCTGTTCCTCCTGAAAAACAGTCAATCTGAACAACATTCTGAATTATCATCCCATAACCGTTGGCTAACATACAGATCCATGTTGAGCCTTGTAGATAAGAAATGCGTTTTGAATACTCGAACGCAACAGGATTTCCGGAAACATGAAATCCCTGATTACCGCATCATAATTATTATCCCTGATAGTCTCCAGTGTACTTACCGGCAAATAATGGACGCCATTCGTTACAGTAGTATAAAGATTGCATCGATTCATCCATTTACTGCTGAACGCTTCAATAAAAACCGTACCCTTGCGCATATACAGACAATTGGTAGAATTAGCTCCATGGACGCAGAATACAATATCCGCATTATAAAACAGAACCATCTGCTCCAAAACGGAATAATTTTCAGGAATCATAACTGCAAAACCATATTCGGATAACAGTTTGTCAGCTCCCAAAAGTTTACGCGTACCTATTCTCTTTACGTAAAGCTTCTTCGGCAAGGACTGATCAACCGGCAGTTTCTTTCTGATATATTCAGCAATCTCAAGCAAAACAGGAACACTGTGTATAGCATGGTTTTTATTAGATGCAATATAGAATACATTTTCAAAAATATATTCTTTGTTATGTTCAAATGTACTGAGAGTTATAATCCTTTCCGGAGCAATATCCAGCAATTGCATTAATTCGCTGCAAAACCTCTTGTTAGGAATAATGTATTTTCCCCGGTATCCTGCTTTTTCAAGAAGCCACACTACGTCCAGGCATTGATACGTAAAATGCCAGTAGTTTCCTGCAAACTTTTTTGTTAAAACACAGTATTCTCCCTTAAAGAATTTTTTATCCGCATTATGATTCCTAAAATTAAAAGGATAGTCATGAACAAAAGCTATATGCGCGACACCCCAATGACTCCAGTGCTCCTTTAATACTCTTCCTTTATTATCATACAAATATAAAAGCTCATCAGATTCATAATTTGCCATTGCGCCGTTCACATTTTTCAAGACACAGAAGTCATACCCTTCCTGTTGCATTTGAAAAGGTTTTACCACTTGCTCGAAAAGTAACATCGGATAAAAATTATCCGGGCTCCCAAGATGAAGTTCCGGTATGGAATACTTATTTAGAAACTGCTTCGGCTTTTGCCAAACATTAAAAATACAGAGAAGAATCTTTTCAAAAACACCTTTTTTATAGTCTTCCGGCATCTCTGCAGGGTTGCGAATCCGTAAAGCATGTTCCCCTTCCGCTGTATTTAATTTTCGATAAGCTGTATCGTAGACGCAGGCGACTTCATACTCTTCGGGACAAAGCCTGGTCAGGCTTTCAAACATCCGGCGACCATATTTTCCATAGCCCCAAATAGCAATTTTCATCATAAGCCAAGTTCCTCTCAATTCTGCAACCGTTTATTAACTGATAGATTCTTGTTGAGCCTTGCAAATAAGAAATGCATTTTCAATGCTCATACGGAGTAGAACCTCAGGAATAACAAAATCCTTTGTTCTTCCGTTTTTTATCTCGAAAACCGGTTCCAGAGGATTTATTAGCAGATAGTGAATTTTACCTGCAGCCAGAGTATAAAGATTCCATCTATCCATCCAATAATTATTGAAAGCTTCGATAAACACAGTGTTTTTTCTCATATACAGACAATTCGTTGAGTTTGCCCCATGTACGCAGAATACAATGTCAGCATTATAAAAGAGCGCCATCTGTTCCTTCACAGTATAGTTCTCGGGAATAATGCAAGTAAAACCATATTCCTCAAGCAGAGTATCTGCTTCGAGCAACTTTCTTATCCCTACCCTTTTAATATATATTTTTTTAGGTAACGTAGGATCTATCGGCAGTTTCTTTTTAATATCTTCAGCTGCTTTTAATAATATGGTCGTACCATATAGTTCCTTATCAACAGAAAAAGAAACACTAAATACTTCTTCAAAAATATATAATTTATTATGTTCGAACACACTGAGAGGAATAATTCTTTCAGCAGCAACACCCAGCATATGTAATAATTCATTGCAATATTTTTTATTCGGAATAATGTATTTCCCCTGATATCCTGCTTTTTCCAAAAGCCATACAATATCCATGCATTGATATGTAAAATGCCAGTAGTTATTCACATTCTGCTTTGCTAAAATACAATACTGCCCTTTAATAAATCTCTTTTCTGCTTTACTATTTTTTAAAATAAAAGGATAATCGTAAACATGTATATTTAACTTAGCAAGCCAATGGCTCCAATGTTCCTGCAACAGCTTACCTTCAGAGTTAAACAGATACAATAATTCATTAGACTCATAGTTAGCCATACAGCCATATATATTTTTTAAAACATAAAAACTATAACCTGCCTGTTGAATTTCAAACGGTTTTGTTCCTTGTTCAAAACAGGAAGCAGAATAAAAATCATCCTCACTTCCAAGATGTAGTTCCGGAATAGAATGTTTTTTTAAAATTTCCCTCGGTTCGATTAAAACATCATACCAAAGAAAGCAGAGAAGTACTTTTTCAAAAATCCCGTTTTTATAGTCTTCCACCAGTTCTTCAGGATTATGGATCGGCAAAGAAAATTTCCCTTCCGTATATTGCAGTTTTTGATAATCTCTATCGTAAACGCGGACAACTTCATACTCATCGGAACAAAGCCGGGTCAGACTATCTAACATCCGCCGCCCATATTTCCCATATCCCCACAAAGCAACCTTCATCATAGCATTATTGTTCCTTTTTTATAATCGAATGAAGCAGCTCAACCTGCTCTTTATAAAGGGCTTCACGGGTAGCTTCCGTTCCAAAATGGATCAGGAATTTGTCATTATAAAAAAAAGTCCCGGAATCTCTTGTCATGGTATACTCCAAAAGACCCTTACTGATATCAGCTTTCTGTATATCCGACATAGGCAGATAACAAAACACCTTTTTCCAATCCATCTGCGGAGGATAATTGCAGATAGCTGAAGCAAGAGACAGAATCGCCTCTTCCTGAGGTTCAGAAAAGAATTTAAAACGATATTTCCTATAATTATTATGGACGTATTCACATACCTTTGAAAAGAAGCCCAGACTATCCTGTCTCCGCCTGATAAAATACACACCGCCCTGGAAAATTATACAAAAGTGGACCATGTCCTGAAATTCACCGACATCACAACGTTTGAACCAGCCTTTTTCTGATTGCAGGGAAAGGCGGGTACCAAGCGTACAAAAGTCCGGACATCCCGCGAATATATCCCACAACCCGTTTAAATCCTTATAAGCAAGACAGTCAGCCTCAATAAATATATTTTCTTCAAAGGGCGCAAGGCCAAGCAGTTTTAATTTATCCAGCGAAGTGCGATAAACATCGTCCATTAAAACAATCTGATCAAAATCAGACGTGTATTCATTTTCCCTGTCACAAAGCAGGGCGAATGGCAAAGGACTTTTGGTGAAATATTTGTACGAAAGAAGCAAATTATGCGCAAGACGATAGTATTCATCCCTTCCTGTAGCAATAGTAACAAATCCTTTTGAGCCTTTCGTGATTTCCATTCAAATCAACCTCCTAAACCGGTATTACGGTAAAACCACAAAACCCTTTTATTGAATCTGCAAAGCCTGATTAATGAGAAATGCGTTTCGAAGAGTCATCTTTAACAACACGTCCGGCATTGTAAAATCTCTGGACATGCCATCTTTATTGACCCAGACAGTTTCCAGAGGGCTGACAGGCAAATAGTTAATTCCCGATGCCGCAACAGTATAGAGATTAAACCGATTGATCCAGTAACTGCTGAAAACTTCAATAAACACTGTATCTTTTCGCATGTACAGACAATTCGTAGAATTAGCGCCATGGACGCAAAAAACAATTTCCGCATTATAAAAAAGCGTCATCTGTTCTTTTACGGTATAATTTTCCGGAATCATGGTCGAAAAGCCATATTCGGCAAGCAACTTATCCGCGCCAAGCAGTTTTCGCGTTCCTATTCTCTTTACGTAAATCTTCTTAGGCAAAGACGGATCTGCCGGCAATTTCTTTTTAATATGTTCAGCTGCCTCCACTAAAACGGGAGCACTATAGATTTCATGCTGGCCATTAAGTGCAATATAAAACACTTTCTCAAAAACATAAATTTTGTTATGCTCAAACTCTTGGAGAGTTATTATCCTTTCAGATGAAATATCAAGCAGCTGTAAAATTTCTGTGCAGAATTTAATATTCGGAACCACATACTTTCCCTTAAATCCAGCCTGCTCAAGAAGCCATATAACATCAAGACTGTTGTAGGTAAAATGCCAATAATTCCCTGCATGTTTCTTACACAAAATACAATACTGACCTGCAAGAAAAACTTTTTCCGCTTTAGAATGTCTGAAAACAAACGGGTAGTCAAAAAAGTTATACTTTTCTAAAGCAAGATTAAACCTATCTCTATGCTCCCCTACTAATCTTCCTTCATCATCAAATAAATACATGACTTCAAATGATTCGTAGTTTGCCATTGCGCCGTAAAGATTATTGACAACATATAATTTATAACCTTCCCTGTTTATTTCAAAAGGTTTCTTCCCTTGTTCGAAAGATGAAAGCGGATAAAAATCCTCCCTGCATCCAAGATGCAATTCCGGTATAGAATGTTCCTGAAGAAAATTCTTTAATCCTTTTGGGGGATTATAGCAGAATATACAGAGCAAAACCTTTTCAAAAAGGCCGTTTTTATAATCATCCGGCATCTCGTCCGGATTATGAATTGGTAAAGGCGATTCACCTTCTGTATATTTCAACTTTTCATACGCTCTGTCGTAAACACGCACAATCTCATACTCATCTGAGCAAAGGAGGGTCAGGCTTTCAAACATCCTGCGTCCATACCATCCGTATCCCCATATGGCAATCTTCATCATAATATCACGATTCCTTTTTATGAACGAATTCAGCAAACCTGCCTGTTCATGACACAGTATAATAAATCTTTCTCTGCAAATCTTAAAAAGCTTTTTTCCTAATTATTTAAAAGAAAAAGCGGATAAACATCATCCGGGTGCCCAAGACATAGTTCCGGTATGGACTGATCCCTGAGAAACTGTTTCGGTTCTTTTGATGCATTATTGTCGAAAATACAAACAAGTACCATTTTAAAAAGTCCTTTTTTATAGTCTCCCGGCAATTCTACAGGATCACAAATCCGAAAACTCCGTTCCTCTTGTGTAAGCTCTAATTTCCTAAAAGCTTTATCGTAAACGCATACAACCTCATACTCTCTATAGCAAAAACGGGTCAGGGAGTCAAACATCCGACGTCCGTATTTTCCATATCCCCATATGGCGATTCTTATAGGTAAACAGCAACTCTTTTTCATCATGCCCTTTGGTGTTTTGTTTTCTCTTTCTTTCTGTAATGCCTTTTGCTGCATTATAGCCAGTCTGAGTTCAGCGATTTCTTTTTCAGCCTTTGGGTTCCCGTGCAGAGATTCCCGTTCCAATGAATCATTTTCAAATGGTGACAATAAATAATAGCGCAACCAGATATCCGCTGCAAAAAAGTCATTATAATGCCAAGGCTTACGCCATGTAAAATGTAAAATGAAAGCATCTTTTATCCATTCATATTTAGATTTAACCCTGGGAATACCATAGTAATCTGCCAGATTTTTTGTATCATAAATCCAACAATGATACATAAAATTATAAAAAAAAGATAAATATTTTACATTTTCCTTTAATACTGCATTAAACGTATCCTGATCCATAAATTTGTCTTTATGGCTATTTCTGTACTGAAGCAATAATTCAGGCACATGATCCTCTCTCATTTTTTTCAGATTCAGTAACAGAACTCCGGCATTGAAATAGTCCTTGTGTTTTACGTTAAGCCGTTTCTGAAAGCTATCCGGATCAAAGACCGCATAATAATCTTTAACTACGCCGGCATAAACAGTTTCAATATTTTCATTAAATATAGATGCCAAATCTTTTTGGACAATAATATCCCCATCCAAATAAAGAACCTTTTCTAAATCGGCCGGCAACAGATCCGGTAATTCAAACTTAAACAAGTCGGTGGTAGTAACCGGAAAATGTTTCATTACAAATCCATCATATTTATCAGGCTCCGCTGTTTGTATTATAAAAATCCGGTTGTTCTCTGTTTCCATTTCCCGGAAAACGGCTATAGATTCATCGGAGAGGCTATTGGCAACCACATAAATATCATATCGATCTGTGCAGTTTTTATTAGCAATAACTGAGGTAATGGCCACGATAGTGGGCATTACATAATTTTCATCACATATAAAACATAGGGATATGATTGCGTGCATATTAAACCCCGTTTTGATTATAAATCACCATGTCCAAGCCTTTTTTTAAAATACGATATGGTTTCTTTCAATCCGTCTTCCAACGAAACTTTTGGCTCCCATCCCAGCATTTTCTTCGCAAGGGAAATATCCGGTTTGCGCCGGGTGGGATCGTCTTGCGGGAGTTCCCGATACTCAAGAGAAGAAGAGGAATCTGTTAACCGGATTATCTTTTCCGCCAGTTCCGTTACCGTCATCTCTACCGGATTCCCAAGATTAACAGGACCGGCAAAGCCCTTTGAATTGTTCATCATACGAATTAACGCTTCCACCATATCATCAACATAACAGAAACAGCGGGTCTGTCTTCCGTCACCATATACTGTAATCCTCTCACCCTTCAGGGCCTGAATGATAAAATTGGAAACCACTCGCCCATCATTGGGAGCCATATTAGGGCCATAGGTATTAAAGATACGGACCACGCGGATATTTGTTCCATATTGCCTCGCATAGTCAAAGAATAAGGTTTCGGCAATACGCTTACCTTCGTCATAACAGGAACGGATACCGATCGGGTTCACATTTCCTTTATAATCCTCTGTTTGCGGATGAACCAATGGGTCCCCGTAAATCTCGCTGGTACTGGTTTGCAAAATTGTTGCATTGTATTTTTTCGCCAGTTCCAGTACATGCAGCGCACCGAGAAAACATGTCTTAGCCGTATGAACAGGATCTTTCTGGTAATGCCAGGGACTGGCAGGGCAGGCCAGATTATAAATCTGTTCCACAGGAATATCCACAGTTTCTGTTATATCCCGGTTCACAAAATGAAATTGCGGGTGCTCCATTAAATCCGTAATATTATCTATGTGCCCTGTGGATAAATTATCCAGGCACCAGATTTCATTGCCCTCCCGTAACAGTCTTTTGCTGAGAGCAGAACCGATAAAACCCGCTCCGCCGGTAATCAGAATCCTCATTTTCTTTCTTCGTTTCCTTTCTCCTGCAGTTCTTTGCGAATCATGCTGGAACTGCGTTTTTTTGTATAGGGGAAAAATATCATATCCGCCCCAAGCTTCTTCAATTCTTCCTTCTCCCACGCCCAATAGGCATTATCTGCATAATCGTCACCGGAGAAGAAACAGTCAAAGGGCCGTTTCTTCCATTCGTGTAACCGTGAAACCTCTTCTTTCGTTTCCAGAAGCACCACTTCATCCACATCACGTAACGCACAAAGAATTTCCATTCGTTCTTCCTGAGGTATGATTGGATAAATCTGCTTGAACTCATAAACAAGATTGTCCGACAAAACACCAACACGCAGGAAACGACACTGCTTTCTGGCCCGCTGGATCAGGTTCAGATGACCGATATGGAACAGATCAAACACACCCATTAAAAGACCTGTATCATAAATTGTTATATTTTCACCATTTGCT
>JAEEGI010007074.1_pt1 | contig 25220 bp, 22 predicted proteins | sample 8958751 | NCBI WGS metagenome assembly JAEEGI01 (sample SAMN16246545, study PRJNA631951) | gut metagenome | biome: gut microbiome; feature: rumen; material: KS-attached | host: Bos | place: Iran: Karaj | collected 2018-10
CTTACTATGGTGCTGATTTTAGCAATCGAAAGTGTTAGAAGCAGGTGAAGCAGAAAGACTTCGATCTTGAATATCGAAAATACGTGATTGGTGGGGTGGCCGCATTGATTGTGTTCATCTACATCATCCGTCTGTTTATGCTTCAGATTACCAGCGACGACTATAAGAAGAGTGCCGACTCAAACGCTTTCCTAAAGAAGATAGAATATCCATCGCGTGGAGCCATACTGGATCGTAAGGGCAAGTTGTTGGTTTACAATCAACCCAGTTACGACATTATGGTGGTGATGAACGAAGTGAAGGACCGACTGGATACCCTCGACTTCTGTCAGGCTCTTGGTATCACCAAAGAGGAGTTTGATCGCCGTATGGCCACCATGAAGGATCGCAATAAGAATCCTGGTTACTCGCGATTCACTGAGCAGTTGTTTATGAGTCAGCTCAGCGACAAGGACTTTAGCGTGTTCCAGGAGAAAATGTATCGTTTCCCAGGCTTCTACATCCAGAAACGAAGTGTGCGACAGTATACATATAATATGGGCGCGCATGTGCTTGGCGATGTGGCTGAGGTGTCGCCTGCCGATATCGAGGAGGACGACTACTACCAGCCTGGCGACTATATCGGCAAGCTGGGTATAGAGCGTTCGTACGAGAAACAGCTTCGCGGACAGAAGGGTATACAGATACTGCTGCGCGATGCTCACGGACGTATACAGGGCCGCTATCAGAACGGAGCACTCGACCAGCGTGCCATACCTGGCAAGAACCTTACACTGGGTATAGATGCCGAACTACAGGCACTTGGCGAACGACTGATGGAGGGTAAGATAGGTGCTATCGTGGCTATCGAACCATCAACGGGTGAGGTGCTGTGTATGGTATCATCGCCTACGTATGATCCACGACAGATGGTGGGCCGACTGCGCAGTAAGAACCATCGCGCCTTGCAGATGGATGTGTGGAAACCACTGCTTAACCGTGCCATCATGGGACAGTATCCTCCAGGTTCTACATTCAAGACCACACAGGGCTTGACGTTTATGACCGAGGGTATTATCAACAGCCATACCATGTATCCATGTGGACATGGATTCAACTTCAAAGGTCTGCACGTGGGATGTCACGGACATGCTGCACCACTGCCGCTTGTGCCTGCACTTAGCACATCGTGTAACGGATTCTTCTGTTGGGGATTGTATCACATGATCAACACCAACATCAGTAAATACGGATCAGTTCAGAACGCCATGAACACCTGGCGCGACTATATGGTATCGATGGGATTCGGCTATCGTCTGGGTATCGACCTGCCTGGCGAGAAGCGTGGATTGATACCTAACGCCATGTTCTACGACAAGGCCTACAAGGGCTCGTGGAACGGACTTACCATCATATCAATCGCTATCGGACAGGGTGAGGTGAATGCCACTCCGCTGCAGATAGCCAACCTGGGCGCTACGATAGCCAATCGTGGCTATTTCTACACACCACACGTGGTTAAGCAGGTACAAGGCGAGAAACTTGACACGACTTACACACGCAAACACTTCACCAAGGCTAGTCGCGAGGCTTACGACTACGTGGTGCAGGGTATGCGTTCATCAGTACTTGGCGGTACATGTAAGGAGTTGGGTAAGTACGACTTCAATGCCTGTGGTAAGACTGGTACGGCACAGAACCGCGGACACGACCACTCTGTATTTATGGGATTTGCTCCTATGGAGAATCCCAAGATAGCAGTAGCAGTCTATGTGGAGAATGGTGGATGGGGTGCTACCTACGGTGTGCCCATCGGCGGACTGATAATGGAGAAATATATTAAGGGTAAACTATCTGAGGCTAGCGAGGCTAAGGCTCGCGGCATTCAGGAACGCAGAATAGCATATGGCGCAGGCGATAGGTAACAGAAAAGAAAAAGGAGTGATCCGTTCGCTCGATTACTGGACGATAATCATCTACATCGCCCTGCTCACCTTCGGATGGGTAAGCGTGTGCGGTGCCAGCTATAGCTATGGCGATACTGACCTGTTTAGTCTTGATACCCGTTCGGGCATGCAGATAGTATGGATTGGTACATCTATCGTGCTGGGATTCGTGATCCTGATGCTGGATGATCGCTATCTCGACATGTTTGCCTATATCATATTCGGAGTGATGCTCATATTGCTATTCGGCACTATCTTCAATCCGCATAGTATTAAAGGCTCCCGATCGTGGCTTGTGTTAGGACCTATACGCTTGCAACCAGCTGAGTTTGCCAAGTTTGCCACGGCACTAGCCCTGGCCAAACTAATGAATACCTATGGGTTTACTATAGCCAAATGGAAGGACTTTGCCATTGTGCTGGGTGTGATCTTTGTCCCTATGCTGTTCATTGTTCTGCAGCGTGAGACGGGTAGTGCGCTGGTATATTTCTCGTTCTTCCTGATGCTATATCGCGAAGGTATGCCAGGCAGTATCCTCTTTACTGGTGTAGCTATGGTGGTGTACTTTGTGGTAGGAATCCGATTTGCCGACACCATGCTCAGCATCACGCCCACGTCTGTAGGTAAGTTTGCTGTGCTTCTGATGATACAGATATTCTCGGCCGGACTGGTATATGTGTATTGCAATGACAAGCGCGACACTATCCGTATGATACTGGTAGGTCTTGGTGCCACTGTGCTGGCACTTATCTTCGGACTGTGGATTATCCCATTCGATATTAACTATGTGGAGATGGTGCTCTGTGCAGCTTTGGTAATATATCTGCTATATAGATTCCTGGCCACACGCCTGCGTAACTATCTGTGGATAACTGCATTTGCAGTGGGCTCGCTGTTGTTCTTCAACGTGGCCGACTATGCTCTTAACCACGTGCTAGAACCTCACCAGCGTGTTCGTATCAACGTGCTGTTAGGACTTGAGGAGGACTTGAAAGGTGCTGGATATAACGTGCACCAGAGTGAGATTGCCATCGGATCAGGCGGATTGCAAGGTAAGGGATTCCTTAACGGCACACAGACCAAACTTAAGTATGTGCCTGAGCAGGATACCGACTTCATATTTTGTACAGTAGGTGAGGAGGAAGGTTTTGTAGGTTCTGCTGGAGTGCTGTTGCTGTTTCTGGCATTGATATGGCGACTAATCCACTTGGCTGAGCGACAAGTGCATAAGTTTGGCCGAGTGTACGGCTATTGTGTGGTGAGTATATTCCTATTCCATGTGTTTATCAATGTAGGAATGGTACTTGGACTTACCCCTGTAATCGGTATCCCGTTGCCGTTCTTTAGCTACGGAGGTTCATCACTTTGGGGCTTCACGCTGTTGCTGTTCATCTTCCTGCGTATCGATGCAGGCCGCAACCTGTTGCACAACTAAGCCCTATTACTTCTTACTTATTTCGATTCCTACATCCGTGATGCCAGGCATGGTTTCACGTTTCATGTAGTGCATCACGTAAACGTGTAGCGAGTCGCCTTCGTATAGTTCTACGCTATCCACTTTAAAACTATACTGATAGCAACTTATCCCGTTGCCCATCACATGCCCGTTCTTCTCTACAAGTGGACATTTTATGCGCTTGCGTTTGTGTTCTCCACGTGGAAAGATTTCTTGTTCTACAACTACGCTTATGCCTAGGAATGGTATCGAGTTGTCTGTGCGTAGCATGACCTGCTGTTGATATACACCCGGCTCTTTTACATGTGGTATGTAGAAGTGCATAGTGTCGGTGCGCTCCCATCCGTCGTTGTCCACATGCTCGTAGTGGCTGTATATCACACCGCGATGGCAGGCTGACACCATCAGTGCTGCCATCGCGAGTGCTATGATCATTGCTTTATTACGCATTCTTCTTTTCGTTTTGTTTGTTGCCCTGTGGCTTCTTCTTTTTCTTTTTCTTCTTGGCCTTGTCAAAGCGGCTGATGTCGCCACCTGCCAAGTCAACGTGTGGCTTTGCCTCTGGCTTCTTGCCCTCGTCGTGCTCGAGCGAAAGTGGTTTCTCGCCTCGGCGATTCATCTCTATAACCTCCTTTGCTCTCTCGGCAGTGATAGTCTCCAGATTGGCGGCTATGTTCTTGTCGGTAGAGTAGGTGCACATACCTGCCAGGATGTCGCTCTTAAACAGATAGTAGTCGCTATCCTGAGTCTGCAGCACAACCTCCTTGTTAGGCAGTAGCTTGCCTGCCTCTACGTAGTCGTCGACCTCGTAGTTAAGGCAGCACTTAAGCTTGGCACACATACCAGCCAACTTCTGTGGATTAAGTGAGATGTCCTGGAATCGGGCAGCATTGGTGCTTACGCTCGAGAAGTTCTTCATCCATGTGGCGCAGCAAAGCTCTCGTCCGCAAGGACCTGTTCCTCCGATACGTCCAGCCTCTTGGCGGGCACCAATCTGCTTCATCTCGATGCGTACGTGGAAGGCCACAGCCAGATCCTTGATGAGCTGACGGAAGTCTACACGCTCATCGGCAATGTAGTAGAAGATAGCCTTGTTGCCATCGCCCTGATACTCTACGTCACCAATCTTCATATCCAGTCCCAGTCCCTTAGCTATCTTGCGGCTCTCAATCATTGTTGAGTGCTCGCGAGCCTGAGCCTCACGCCATTTTTGGATATCGGTCTCGCGTGCTATGCGATAGATACGCTTGATGTCATCGGGCGACTTGATGTTAACCTTCTTAAGCTGCAGTTTTACCAATCGGCCAGTAAGTGTTACCACACCTACATCGTGACCAGGACTGGCTTCTACGGCTACTATGTCGCCCTTCTTCAGATCCAGGTTGTTTACGTTGTGGTAATATCCCTTACGGGTGTGCTTGAACTGTACCTCTACCAGGTCAGTAGTATCTGGATTACCAGGCACGTCGGCCAACCAGTCGTATGTATTTAGCTGCTTGTCCTGTCGTCCCACAGCCTGGTGACACAGACCACGGTCGCAACCTACATGTACGATATGTTCTTTAGTTTTCTCGGTCATATCTATTTCTGTAAAAGTAATACAATCATTTGTAGTGCAAAGTCGAAGAATACTATCTTTCCGTTTGCGTTCTGTCCTATGTCGCGTATGGCCAGATTGGTCAGGTCGCTAATAGGCAGTACATTATTCTCGTTCACAAATCGTGCAAAGTTCTTGGCAAAGTCCTCCTCGCGCTGAGTCATGTATACCAGTTCCTCGTCCTGGAAGTTGTACATGAAGTTCTCGCGAGTCATGCGCAGGAAGAATGTCAGCCATCGCTTCTGCTTCTCACGTCCCATGCCAGCCATCTGTTCGCTCCACTTGCGCAGATCCTTTATCTTGCGCTGGTAGGCTAGTCGCATCAGCATGATATACATATCCAGAAACAGCTCGTTTTCTGAGCCTACCTGCAATTCGTCAAGCGCCTTCAGCCAGTTGCCGTTAGCCAGTCGGGCTATGCGATGTGCATCGTCGGCACCTATGCCACGCTTTTCTATCAGAGCACGCTCTACGTCGTCATTGTCTATCTTCTTGATGTCGATGCGCTGCACACGACTGCGGATTGTCTCCAACAGCTTGTCAGGCTCCTCGCTCACCATTATGAATACCGTCTGCTGCGGGGGCTCCTCTATCAGCTTCAACAGCTTGTTGGCGCACTCTATGTTCATGCGCTCAGGCAGCCAAACCACGCTAACCTTATATCCTCCCTGACTCGACTTCAGACTGAGTTTCCTTACCAGGTCGTCGCTTTCGCCTGCAGTAATGATGGCCTGCTGATTTTCTGCGCCGATAGCCTGCATCCAGTCTTCCATCGTGAAGTACAGCCCTCGCATCACCAGCTCGTGCCATTCCTTGGCAAAGTCGTCGCTCACTGGCTTGTGTTCTGCACCCATCGATGGCATTTTGATGGTAGGGTAGGTGAAGTGCAGGTCAGGATGCTCCAGCTTGGCCAGCATTGCCTTAGCCGATGGAGTGCCGTTGTCGAGCAGATAGCATGCAAATGCCACTGCTAGTGGCAGCTTGCCGCATCCCTGTGGTCCACATAGCATCAGTGCATGTGGCAGTCGCTCCTCCTTAACCAACTGCAGCAGTCGCTCTTCAGCTTCCTTCTGTCCTATTACCTCGTCGAAACTCATAACAGTCTCTTTACAACCTCAACTACCGAATCAACTGCCGATACGGTATAGAAATGTATATTATGCACTCCGTGAGCATACAGATCGCGACACTGTGCTGTGGTCCATTCGATACCCAGTTGCTTGGCGTCCTCGTCGGTCTTGCACTTCACAACCTCCTTTGCCAAAGGCTCTGGTATGTCGCAGTGGAATGTCTTGGGCACTACTGTCAACTGTGTTAGCTTAGCCATAGGCTTGATGCCAGGAATGATGGGGATAGTGATACCCATGGCACGGGCCTTCTCCACAAATTGGAAGTATTTCTCGTTGTCGAAGAACAGCTGTGTAACTGCATACTGTGCGCCCAGATCCTGTTTCTGCTTCAGGTACTGCATGTCCATCTCCAGATTGGGCGCCTCCTCGTGCTTCTCAGGATAACAAGCCACGCCATAGTCGAACGCACGACCAGGATTCTTGATAGGTGTGCCATCGGCAAAGTATCCCTCGTTGAATCGTTTCACCTGCTGCATCAGGTCTGTGGTATGTGCATGACCTCCAGGTGTAGGCTGGAATCGGCTGTCCTCCTTGGCCTTGTCGCCACGTAGCAACAGCAGGTCGCTTATGCCAAGGAACTGCAAGTCGAGCAGCTCATATTCGATATCCTCGATAGTAGCGCCACTACAGATGACGTGTGGCTGTACTGGTATGTGGTATCTCTGCTGTATGGCTGCTGCTATGGCAATTGTACCAGGGCGACGACGAATGCGACGACGCTCAAATTGCCCATTCTCCAGTTCGCGATACACAAACTCTGAGTGATGGGTGGTGATGTTAATATAGGCAGGGTCGAATTCTCTTAGTTTGTCAATGTCGGCAAACAGTTTCTCAGTGCCTGTTCCTTTCAGTGGTGGCAGCACTTCAAATGAGAATCGTCTGGCCTCTTTATCTTGATGTATAAACTCTGTAACACTCATATTGGCTGCAAAGTTACAAAAAATTTCTTTATTACAAAACTTTTTTGTACTTTTGCAGCATGAAACTGAAGCAATTTGTCAAAGATTGGACTCTTCCGGTAGCGATAGCCGTAGGAACAGTGGTATATCTGCTGTTCTATTTCGTGCCTCAGCTCGATACTGCAGGCGATGTTTTGGGCGATGTTGTGGATACCATTTTTCCTATGATGGTGTTCTGTACCCTCTTCTCCACTTTCTGCCGTATCGACTTCCATCAGATGCGTCCTCATCGTTGGCATCTGGGTGTGCTGATTACCCAGGTAGCACTTGTTGCACTCAATGTCTGGATTATCTATGGCGTAGAGGCCAACCCTGCACAGAAGATACTGTGGGAGAGTGTGCTTACCTGTATTATCGGACCTGCTGCCACAGCTTGTCCTGTCATCACAGCCAAAATAGGTGGCAATATCAATACTATGACTGCCTTTGTGGTCATGTCGTCGTTTGCTTCGGCACTGATGATTCCTGCCGTATTCCCATTGCTCGAACGTGGTTCTGGACTAGATTTCTGGTCGGCCTTCCTAATTATCCTGCAGAAACTGGCTATGGTGCTTGTTGCTCCATTGGTTCTCGGGTGGGTTGTGCAGCACTATGCCAAGCGCCTGTGTGCATGGATTGTGGGCATTCCCGATCTGTCGTTCTATCTCTGGTCAGTACAGCTTTCTGTCACATCGGGTGTTACTGTCCGCAATATCGTTCGTAGCGATGCAGGATTGTCTGTATTGCTGATGATTGCCACCATGAGCATGATACTCTGCTTCGCCTTGTTCTTGCTTGGTCGCAGCATAGGTCGACGTCTTGGCGATGAGCTATGTGGCGGACAGGCCATGTTCCAGAAGAACACGGCCTTGTCTATTTGGGTTGCATATACCTATCTTAATCCTGTGGCATCCGTAGGAGCAGGTTGCTATGTTCTTTGGCAGAACATCGTCAACAGCCTGGAACTCTATGAATACCGCAAAAAGCATTCATAGCTTCTCCATCTCGAGAGATGCCCAGATAAATGGTCCCACGCCTTTAGCATCGTTGTCGCGAATAGGTTCGCTCAGGTAGTAGTCGAAGCTGCCGTCGCGCTTACTATTCTCTTTTACGCTGCCTTTAGGGTTAATTTTTTTCAGTGCTTCTTCTACCTCTGGTGTAGCAGCAGGACCAAGTCCGGCCACACTGCAACACTGGGTGAGTGAGATGGTTTTATCCGCATTTACACGGATAAAGTTATCGATGATGCCCTGATAGGCTTTCACGCCAGCATCACGATACTTTGTACCCAGATACCCCTTGTTCCAAGCCTTCAGCAGTACGTATGCAAACATTGATGAACAGGTAGACTCCAGATAATTGCCCTGACGTTTGGGTGAGTCCATCACCTGATACCACAGTCCGGTCTTCTTGTCCTGCCATTTTAGCACGGCGTCAAGATCTTTCTGCAACAAATCTATTACCTCCTGTCTGCGTGCATAGTTCTCTGGCAACACGTCGAGCACCTCTATCAGAGCCATCGAGTACCAACCCTGAGCACGTCCCCAACAATGCTGCGACAGTCCACTCTCCTTGTCAGCCCAGAAGGTCTTGCGTGTCTCATCATAGGCATGACGGTTCAGTCCTGTCTTCTTATCCAGAGTGCGCTCGTAGGTTATCTTCAATTGGTTCACAGCGTCGTCGTATATCTTGTTTACGGCGCCTTTCTTAGCCTCTTTAGCAGTAGTGGTGATAGGCGCAGTAAGACAGCGGAAGGGCAGTCCCATGAAGATGCCGTCCAACCATACCTGATAGGCGTAGATGGCCTTGTGCCAATACACCTTGTCGGCTATTGTCCTGGGCTGGTTCTGCAGTTGCTTCATCATAGTCTTCATAGCCAGCAGGTTCTTAGCCTCGGGCCACTGCTGATACATACGTGTCACAAAGTGGCCTGTACGAATGTTGTCGAGGTTGTATTCCAAGATGTTGTATCCACGGATGTCGCCCTTAGCGTTTATCATTGTGTCGGTATACTCCTGGCAGTAGTTGCGTATCTTCTCGCCGCCATATGCCAGATATGTGTCCAACATAGACTCCAGTTCTATGCCCATCACGTAGCTCCATCGTGGCTTCGATGCAAAGTCCAGCAGATAGCTTCTTGGCACACGCTTCATCTCAGAGTATGTCATCCACTCTGAGTAGTGCTTGTATGGCTTCTCCTGCAGCACCAGCGAACCGTTTATTATCAGGTCCTCATACTTCACGTCCTCGGCCTTGCCTATCTGGTATACTGGCTTGCCGTATACACCGTCAAACTTACAGTTGCGCACAGTGATGTGGTTCACTGTATACGACAGTGAGTCAGCCTCGTAGCCCACTATCATCACACCGTATTGTGACTTCTGGCATGTCACGTTCTCCATCAGCACGTTGCGCACTGTGGGGTAGTATCCTCTGCAGCAAATCTCCTTTGGCTCGTAGTCGGTGTTAATCTTCAGCACAGCCTCCTTGCACACGCCTACCTTTATGTTGCGCATGTTGATGTTTTCTATTACACCACCACGACACGAGTTGGTCTTTATGCGCAGCACGCGCTCCAGTTCTGGCGAATCCATCACGCAGTCGTGAGCATACACATTCTGGCAACCTCCTGAAATCTCTGAGCCAACTACCACACCACCATGTCCGTTCTTCATCTCGCAGTTGCGTATAATGATATTCTTTGATGGCATGTTGCGCTCGCGTCCATCGCGATTGCGTCCGCTCTTGATGGCTATACAGTCGTCGCCAGTGTCAAAGTAGCAGTCCTCTATCAGCACACGGTCGCAGCACTCAGGGTCGCATCCGTCGCCATTTGGTCCGTCGTTTATCATCTTTACTCGGCGCACTGTGATGTCTGTAGAGTGCAGAGGATGAATCACCCAGAATGGTGAGCGCAGCAGTGTCACGTCCTCCAGCAGTATGCCCTCGCACTTGTTGAAGCTAACCAACTGCGGGCGCAGACGATCCTTCTCTGTAAACACTCTCTCGGGCGAGCGTTTGCCTTTCTCGTCATACATCGGTATGCCGTCCTCGCCAGCCTGAAGCAGTCGTGGGCGTCCCATATTGCGCTGACTGGTCTGTCCCTCTTTCCATCCGAAACGCTTGTTGCCGTTCCATGGCCACCATGTATCGTTGCTGCCGCCACCGTCGATAGTTCCCTTACCGGTGATAGCTATATCCTTTGCCTTGAAAGCATATACGCATGGCGAGAGGTTGAAACACTCCAGTCCCTCCCACGATGTCTCGACGATGGGGTAGAGTGCAGGCTCGAACACAAACTCCAGCACGGCATTCTCCTGCACCTCCAGGTTTACGCCGCTCTTCAGCTCGATAGCTCCCGTCAGGAACTTCTGTCCTGCAGGCACTACTACACGTCCGCCGCCCTTCTTCGAGCAGAGGTCTATAGCTTTCTGGATAGCTTTCTGGTTCTTGGCAGCCGTGTTGTCGGTCTTAGCGCCATACTTAGTGATAACGTATGCCTTGTCGGCAAACTTAGGGGTGCGAATGCTCTGCTCTATCTGTCGATACTGAGCCTCGTTCCACTGCTGGGCTGTAGCCAACAATGGTGTCAGCATGCAGAGCATCACAATTTGTAGAAACTTCTTCATATTTGGTAAACGTTTTTAGTCCGTAGTCAACGAATTTGGTGCAAATATACAACAAAATCGCGAACTACGGACTAAATGTCGGATAAAAATCTAACGTAAACGTTTAACTTTTCAGTGCTTCGAACAGTTTGTCGAGTGCCTCGTCGGCATCCTTGCTCTCGTTGAGCAGGGTTACAAACTTCGAACCTATGATGGCTCCTGCAGCGTTCTGTTGCGCAGCTTCCAGTGTCTGCTTGTTGCTTATGCCGAAACCTATCATACGTGGGTTACGCAGATTCATAGCATTGATACGACGGAAGTACTCCTGCTTAGCATCGTCGAAACTCTTCTGTGCACCTGTGATGGCCGCACTCGATACCATGTATACAAATCCATCGGTATTGTCGTCGATAAAGCGGATGCGCTCCTCGCTTGTCTCGGGTGTTATCAGCATGATGATACGCAAGTCGTACTTGTCGGCTATCGGCTTTACTGTCTCCTGATAGTCCTTGAATGGCAAGTCTGGTATGATAGCACCGCTCACTCCGCTCTCCACACAACTCTTGCAGAAATCCTCTATGCCGTAGTGTAGTATCGGGTTCAGATATCCCATCAGCACCAGCGGTATCTCCACCTGGTCCTTTATCTCCTTCAGCTGTCCGAATAGAGTCTTTAGGCTCATACCATTTTTCAGTGCCTTTGTGGCGGCACTCTGTATCACAGGTCCGTCGGCCAGAGGGTCGCTGAATGGTATTCCTACCTCAATCATGGCTATACCGCGGCGTTGCATTGCCAGTATCACGTCGCCAGTGCCCTCTAGTGTGGGGCAACCTGCGCAGAAGTACAGACTCAGGAGCTTTTTGTCCTTGCTGTTTGCGAAAAGTTGATTGATCTTGTTGCTCATATTATTGCATTTTTACATTATTCATTTTTAAATCTTTACATTCTGAAGAAACCTTTTCAGCGACATGATGTCTTTATACCCAGGGGCTCTCTCAAATCGTGAGTTTAGGTCGATGCCTATGCACTTGTCGTGATGGAACCCGTTTACACGCTCTGCATCGTCGGGTCCTATGCCTCCGCTCAACAGAAATGGTGTCTCGCCTCTGTATTCGCTCAGTACACTCCAGTCAAACTTCTCGCCATTGCCACCCACGCTCTTGCCTTTGGTGTCAAACAGGAATGTGTCGGCCACACCCTCGTAGGCTTCAGTCAGCGCAAAGTCGGCTGCTGTGGCTATGTTGAATGCCTTAATCACCTTTCTTCCGTTCAACTGTCTGATGTAGTCGGGGCGCTCGTGTCCGTGCAGTTGTATCAGGTCCAGCTGATACTCGTCTGCAATACGCTTCACTTGTTCTATGTCCTCGTCCACAAACACACCCACGCGCTTGCAGTATATGGGCAGATAGTCAGGCTTCTCGCTCACGTATCTGCTCGACTTGGGCCAGAATATCAGTCCCATCATGTCTATGCCCAGTCGCTCCACCTCGCGTATGTTATCGGCCTCGCGCATGCCACATACCTTGATTCTCATAGTTTCGAGATAAATTCTTTGAGCGCTTGTCCTGGGTCAGCTGTCTTCATAAAGTTCTCGCCGATAAGGAACCCGCGGAAACCGGCCTTGCGCAGTGCCTTGACCGTATCTGGATTCGATATTCCGCTCTCGCTCACCTTCACGGCGTCCTTAGGTAGCAGCTCTGCCAGGCGGAACGAGTTCTCCACATCTGTTACAAACGATCCCAGATTGCGATTGTTTATTCCGCACATGTCTGGCTCCAGCTCAGCGTACTCCAGTTCCTGTTCCGAGTGCATCTCCAGCAGCACCTCCAGTCCCAGTTCGTGGGCAGTGTGCAGCAGCGTGCGGCATTCGTCCTTCTGCAGGTCAGCAGCTATCAGCAGCACAGCCGAAGCCCCGCACAGTCGGGCCTGAAACAGTTGATACTCATCTATCACAAAGTTCTTATACAGCACCGGTATCTTCACACCGCTGCGTCGTGCTATGCTTATAAACTCGTCGCATCCCCCAAAGTACTTCTGGTCTGTCAGTATGCTCAGCGCTGCAGCACCGTTCTTCTGGTAGCTCAGTGGGATAATGTCGGGCTGTCCGTCCTCCTTTATCCATCCCTTCGATGGAGATTTGCGCTTAAACTCGGATATTATGCCCGTATCCGATGTCGTCAGTGCCTGCTTCATCGATGCTGTGCTGAAGTCGAGTATAGCCTCCACCTGTCTGTGCAGCACCTGCGGAGCCACTGCCTGCTTAGCAGCTTCTACCTCCACGCGCTTGTTAGCTACTATCTCTTCTAGGATATCCATTTTTTACCTACGGATTATACGGATTTTACGAATTAAGCTCAACAAATTTCTTAAAGGTACGCAGGGCTGCGCCGCTGTCGATACTCTCGCGGGCGATATCCACACACTCCTCGATACTCTTCTGGCCCTTCTCCAGTACCTGTATACCGAATGCTGCGTTTGCCAGCACGATGTTTTTCTGTGCAGGCAGAGCACGGTTCTCCAGCACACTGTCGAATATCTGTGCAGCCTCCTCCTCGGTAGCACCGCCCACCAGTTCCTCGGGCTTAGCTATATCGAATCCCAGATCCTGTGGCTTGAATATTCGCTCGTACTGCTTGGTTGTCACCTTGAAGTCGCCAGTCAGTGAAATCTCATCATATCCGTCGATAGAGTTCACGATACCGTAGTCGATACCTATCTTCTGATACACCTGATTGTACAGTCGCATCTGGTCGAGATTGGCCACACCCAGCAACTGGCACTGTGGCTGCGATGGATTAACCAGTGGGCCCAGCAGATTAAAGATAGTTGGGAACTGCAGTGCCTTGCGGATAGGACCCACAAACTTCATAGCCTTGGCAAATAGCTGTGCATGCAGATATACTATACCAGCCTCGTTCAACGAGCGGTTTAGCTTGTCGATATCATCAGTGAACTTAATGCCGTGGTGCTGTATCACGTTCGATGCTCCGCTCACGCTCGTTGCAGCATAGTTTCCGTGCTTAGCCACCTTATAGCCTGCACCTGCAATCACGAAACACGATGTAGTCGATATATTAAACGTGTTCTTGCGGTCGCCACCAGTACCCACCACGTCTATGTAGCGATCGGCATTCAGTATGGCAGGTACGCCTGTCTCCAGTATACCGTCGCGGAAACCTAGTAACTCGTCCACTGTCACACCGCGCATCTGCAGTGCAGTCAGCAGTGCTGTAATCTGTTCTGTAGGATACTCACTCTGAGTGATACCAATCAGAATATTCTTCATCTCCTCACGAGTCAGTTCCTCGTGGTTCAGCATCCTGTTCAGGATGTCTTTCATTGTCTGTGCCATATCTCTTTTAATGTTTAATCTTTAATGTTAAAGGAACATCCAGTTCTGTAGCATCTTGCGTCCGTCGGGTGTCAGCACGCTCTCTGGGTGGAACTGTATGCCGCGTATGTTCATTGTCTTGTGGCGTAGTGCCATTATCTGTCCTTCGTCGCTTACGGCAGTCACCTCCAAGCAGTCGGGCAGATTCTCGCGGCTTACCACCCACGAGTGGTATCTGCCTATTGTGATGTTACGGTCTATACCGCTGAATATGGGGTCGTCTACTGTGATGTGGCATGGTGTAGCCACTCCGTGGAACACGTCTGAGAGGTTCTCCAGCTTTCCACCGAATGCCTCACCGATGGCCTGATGACCCAGACACACGCCCAGTATAGGTTTCTTGCCGGCATAAGTCTTGATCACATCTAGCAGCAGTCCTGCTTCGCTTGGGATACCGGGACCAGGCGAAAGGATGATCTTGCTATATGCCTCCAGGTCCTGCAGTTCAAACTGGTCGTTACGCAGCACCGTCACCTCTGCACCAAGTTCCTTCACCAAATGACTCAAGTTATATGTAAACGAGTCGTAGTTATCTATTATAACGATATTCATAAGAAATCTGTTCTTTTGTTCTTTTTATCTAAAGTTTCTCTGCCTGGAGTATAGCTTTGCGCAGTGCTCCCAGTTTGTTGTTCACCTCCTGCAGTTCGTACTCCACGTCGCTCTTGGCCACTATACCGCCACCAGCCTGGAACCATAGTTCACCGTTACGGCTCACAAATGTACGTATGGTGATGGCCTGATTCAACGAGCCGTCCAGTCCGATGTAGCCAATGCATCCGCCGTATGCACCGCGATTGTGTGGCTCGTACTCGCTTATCAGCTGCATAGCGCGCACCTTTGGTGCACCGCTCAGTGTGCCTGCAGGGAATGTGTCGATAAATGCCTTGATAGGATCAGCCCCATTGTCTAGCTCACCGCTCACACGCGATACCAGATGTATCACATGACTGTAGTACTGCAGATCCTTGTAGAAGTCCACCTTCACGCCGTGGCAGTTTCTCGACAGATCGTTGCGTGCCAGGTCCACCAGCATCACGTGTTCTGCGTTCTCCTTTGGATCGTTGCGCAGATATTCAGCCCCCTTGCGGTCTGCCTCAGCATCGCCCGTACGCTTGGTTGTTCCGGCTATCGGGTCGATGTAAGCCTTGCGCCCCTCGATACGACAGTGAGTCTCGGGTGATGAACCGAAGATACGGAATCCACCAAAGTCGAAATAGAACAGATACGGGCTTGGGTTGATTGATCGCAATGCACGATACAGCTTAAAGTCGTCGCCTTCGTACTTTTGGATGAATCGGCGGCTCAGCACTATCTGGAACACGTCGCCCCTCAGGCAGTGCTTAATGCCCTTGCGTATGTTCTCACGATGCTCATCGTCAGTCAGTGTTGAGCACACATCGCCCACAGGGTGGAAGTCATATGCCTTCACATTGGCTTTGTTCATCGCCTTCATCACCTCGTCTATCTTTGCCTCGCCGTCGAGCGATACTACCTTAAGTGTGTTGTTAAAGTGGTCTATCACTATCACCACCTTATATAATATGTATAGCAAGTCGGGAGCATCGTTCTTGGCCAGTGTCTCGTCCTTCACGTCTATGTCTTCAAAGTAGCGCACAGCATTAAAACTGGTATAGCCAAACAGTCCGCACATCTTGGCATCATCGCCCTCCACGTGTATGCGGTCTATTAGTTCGTGTATAGCCTTGTCACTGCGATACTCCTTGTTCACCTCATGGGTGAGTGTGCTGCCGTCGGGGTAGGTGATGGTTGCCTGTCCGTGTCCGATAGCCACGCTGGCCATAGGCTCTATGCCGATAAACGAGCGCGAGTTGTCCTTCTCATGATAGTCCGAACTCTCCATCAGTGCACTCTGTGGATATAGGTCCCTCAGTCGCATATATACTCCCACCGGCGTATAAAGATCCGCCAGGATCGTCTTTGATATTGTTGTATAATTGAATGTACTCATAATTCCCAATTCTCAATTAAAACTTTCCGTACTCACCGGCCATAGCCTTGTTCTTAAGATATGTCTCAACGTCCTTGTCACCGCGACCAGAAACTGTCAGCACCACCACGTCGTCCTTCTTAAACTGCAGCTTCTTCAGCGCTGCTATGGCGTGTGCGCTCTCGATGGCAGGGATGATACCCTCCATGCGTGTCAGCTCGTAGCCGCCGTAGATAGCCTCGTCGTCATTTATGCTCAGCACCTTGGTGCGACCCTTCTTGGCCATGTTGCAGTGCATTGGGCCCACACCTGGGTAGTCCAGTCCGGCACTGATGGTGAATGCCTCCTGTATCTGTCCGTCCTCGTTCTGCATTACCAGCATTTTTGCTCCGTGCAGTATTCCGGTTGTGCCCTTGTGTATGGTAGCTGCTGTGTAGTCAGTCTGCCAGCCGTGGCCACCAGCCTCGGCCAGTACTATCTTTACTCGTTCATCATTTACGTAGTGGTAGATGGTACCCGCAGCGTTGCTGCCGCCACCTATACAGGCTATCAGATAGTCGGGATAGTCGCGACCAATCTTTTTCTCCAACTGCCATTTTATCTCTTCGCTGATTACGCTCTGCATGCGTGCCACCAGGTCAGGGTAGGGGTGCGGTCCCATTGTGCTGCCCACAATATAGAAAGTGTCGGCAGGATGACAGCACCAGTCACGTATAGCCTCGCTGCATGCGTCGCTCAGTGTCATGTTGCCTGTGCGCACTGGGTGTACCTCGGCGCCCAGCATCTTCATGCGCTCCACGTTGGTGTGCTGTCGCTCCACGTCGGTAGCACCCATAAACACCTCGCACTTCATGTTCATCAGCGCACACACCGTAGCAGTGGCCACACCGTGCTGTCCGGCACCCGTCTCGGCTATGATACGAGTCTTACCCATACGCTTGGCCAGCAGTATCTGTCCGATGGTGTTGTTAATCTTGTGCGCACCGGTGTGGTTCAGGTCCTCGCGCTTCAGGTACAGTTGGCAACCGTACTGCTCACTCATGCGCTCTGCATAGTACAGCGGACTGGGGCGTCCTACATAGTCCTTCAGCAGCGCATGATACTCCTGCTTAAACTCATCGCTCTCTATTATTGGCAGATAAGCGTCCTGCAGGTCGTGCACACACTTGTAGAGTATCTCGGGCACGTAAGCGCCACCAAACTCTCCATAAAAACCTCTCTCATCAGCAAAATAATTCTCCATATATCTTTTAATTTTTATTTTCTAATCAAAAAAAGACTCATCGCTGTCGCGACGAGCCTTTCTGTATATTCTTACGTATGTATACACGGCTATGAGCCTCGCGACTTGTTAATCTCGAGAGCGCCACCACCAATAGTTGTTCTGTATACGTATCATAATGTTCTTTTATTATCGTTGATTATAACATTTCGGCTGCAAAAGTATATATTTAATTTCAAACCGCCAAACTTTTTGCCCATTTTTTTAATAAATTGTTAGCAAATGTTGCTTTTTGCTTACAAAAACGCCTCGCATCATCACAACATGAGACATTTCACCCCTCGAAAAGCTACTTTTTGTATCATGAAACTATAGGAAATGTTACAAAATGCGATGAAATGGTGCATTTTGGAAGATTCTGCACAATAATCCGCGCATTCTGCTGAAGGACTTTGTCCCTTTTTGCCGTAACTTTGCAACCGAAATCCCCAAGTGACGCGACAATTAAAAGATTTATTCAATACATAATTAATTATTAAAAAACAAAAGTTATGAAAAAGTTTTTGATGTTTGTGGCTTTCGCAGCCATGTGTGTTACTGCTAATGCGCAGGAGGTTAAGATGACAAGTTATGCCGATGAGGATATGGTTTTCCAATATCCCGCCGACTGGAAACCTACGGAAAATACCCGCGAGGATGTCGCATTCGAAGGCAAGGACGGTGTGAGCATGGTCGAGGTTTCGGCCCGATACGGTGAATTCGATGCTGATGGCGTGAAGGAATGGGCTGCAGAGAAAAAAGAGAGGAAGGCCATCTGGTCATTGAAGGGCGGAGATGTTGTGACGAACGGAAACATCAACACCATCCGCTTTACTGGCGTTAAGGAGACTTATGACAGTGTAAAGGGCTTAGTGAAGCAGAATATCGTATGCATCTCGTTCGCTGTGATTAGCAACGGTAATACCCTGGCTGGCGATATCACGTATCTGCAGAAGGACGAGGCTAAGATGAAGCCCGTAGTGGAGAAGATTCTTGCATCGCTGAAGGCTCAGTCAGAAGATTAAATTAATCCTAAACCATTATAATCATGAAGAATATATTGAAAACTATAGTAACGTCGCTGGTGGCAATGTTTGCACTGGCAACGGTAGCTGATGCGCAGACTACGACGATCGACCTGGGTGGACTGGGTAAAGCTTTCGGTATCAAGTCGAAGAAGGAGAAGGCTATGGAAAAGATAAAGCCGACCATTCCGCAGCCTGAAAAAGGTAAGGTGGTGACCGTGAAGTGGAACAAGAACAAGGTGGGCCAGTGGGACCCATCGACGCTGAAGTTGACTTTCAACCAGACCTACGACGAGGGACAATATAAGGGCCAGAACGTAACTTTCCAGTTGGACCCACAGACAGGAAAGTGGACAAACATTGCAGGCAACGTTATCGGACAGATGAGCAACGACGGCACAATGCAGACGCCAAACCTGGGCACCATCAAGCTGAACCAGAAGACCTATGAGGTAACGATGGGCGGCGAGGTGATAGGTAACGCTAGCGTGAACGATGCCAGCTGCTACGGATTTACCATGGGTGAGATGAGCGGTGGCTACGTTAGTCCGCTGCTGATGGCCTACGTATTCCACGGCATCATGCTTTCGAAGGATCAGGTTAGCAAGCTGAAGGTGCTGCGCCAACAGGCCGACGCCGAGGCTGCCGCACAGGCTGCTGCACAGGCAAAGGCCCGCGAGGAAGCTGCAAAGAGAGCCGCTGCACAGCGTAGCAGCAGTAGCTCGTCGAGCAGCAGTTCGAGCAGTTCAAACCAGACTAAATATACGGCTGTCTACTACAACGGCCAGAAGTTCAAAGTTGATGTTTATAATAGTTTTCATGACGATAGGAGTAACCAGATGGGCAATATATCCTACAGCGGTTCCGAAGTAACAGTGTATTCAAAGAAGGAAGGTGCAGTTGCCTGGATAAAGAGCGACGGTAGAGTCTCATTGAATTCTAGATTTAGTTTTAGCGGGTCCGGCGAGGTGCGCGGCACCGAAATCTATCTCAAAGGCAGCAATATGTTCTAATTATCAATTATGACAACAGAACAAATTATCGGCTATGGAGTGATAGGGGCCATTGGTCTCGCAATGGTCCTTGGACTCATATAAACCGTGGTGTGTATCCCTTCTTGCTCTTAGCCACTTGGGCTGGTGTGCCGGTGCTGAGAACCTGTCCGCCCTGGCGACCGCCTTCGGGACCGATGTCGATAAGCCAGTCGGCCTGTCGGATCACGTCTAGATTGTGCTCGATGATGATGACGGTGTTGCCACGATCAACAAGCTGCTGCAGCACCTGCATCAGTATGCGGATATCCTCGAAGTGCAGACCGGTGGTGGGCTCGTCGAGTATATACATGGTCTTGCCGGTGTCGCGCTTCGACAGTTCGGTGGCTAGCTTTATGCGCTGACTCTCACCGCCAGAGAGGGTGGTGGAGGGCTGGCCCAGCTTGATATAGCCCAGACCAACATCCTGTATGCTCTTGATCTTGCGGAGTATGTCGGGCACGTTCTCGAAGAACTCTACGGCCTGATTGATGGTCATGTCGAGCACGTCGGCTATCGACTTGCCCTTGTAGCGCACCTCCAGTGTCTCACGGTTGTAGCGTTTGCCATGACAGTCCTCGCAAGGCACCTGTATGTCGGGCAGGAAGTTCATCTCGATGGTCTTGTAGCCGTTGCCACCACAGGTTTCGCAGCGGCCACCCTTTACGTTGAACGAGAATCGGCCTGGCTTGTAGCCACGTATCTTGGCCTCGGGCAGATTTACAAACAGCGAACGGATATCGCTGAACACGCCGGTATATGTGGCTGGGTTAGAGCGCGGTGTGCGACCGATAGGACTCTGGTCGACACTTACCACCTTATCTATATTCTCGATGCCTTCGATGCTGTCGTAAGGCATGGGGCGCTTTAGTGAGCGATAGAAGTGCTGCGACAGAATGGGTTGTAGCGTCTCGTTGATAAGCGTACTCTTACCCGAACCGCTCACACCGGTGACAACGATGAGCTTGCCCAGGGGGAACTCTACATCGATATGTTTGAGGTTGTTGCCGGTGCAACCACGCAGTACCAGACTCTTGCCTGAGCCTTTACGAGGCTTATAATCGGCGGGCATAGTGGTGAGTGCACCGTTAAGATACTGTGCTGTCAGCGTGTTAGTTTCCAGTAGTTTATCGGGTGTGCCCTGGAATACTACTTCGCCACCCTTGCGTCCGGCACGTGGACCTATGTCCACGATGTAGTCGGCACTGCGCATCATGTCCTCATCGTGCTCTACCACGATGACAGTATTGCCCAGATCGCGTAGCTCTTTGAGCGAACGGATGAGTCGTTCGTTGTCACGCTGGTGCAGTCCGATTGATGGCTCGTCGAGGATGTAGAGCACGTTTACGAGTTGCGAACCTATCTGTGTGGCCAGTCGTATGCGCTGGCTCTCACCACCAGAGAGCGAAGCCGACTGGCGATTGAGCGAGAGGTAGTCGAGCCCCACTTCGAGCAGGAAGTCGAGACGTGTTTTGATTTCCTTAAGTATCTCTTTTGCGATGGCGTATTCTGTCTTCGACAGCTTGTCGCCTATCTCAAGATTGTCTATCCAAGTACGCAGATCCTTCAGGTCCATCGATGCAAGGTCGGCGATGTTTCGGCCACCGAAGGTGTACGACAGGGCCTCGCGGTTTAGTCGCTGACCGTGACATTCAGGACAGGTGATCTCTGCCAGAAACTGGTCGGCCCACTTTTGGCCGGCACTAGAGTCATCGTTCTCCATCACACCACGCAGGTATTTTATGATACCATCGAAAGCCACGAAGTAGTCGCTGGATGTGCGCACCAGATCCTTGTCGATGCGCACGTCTTCGAGTGATCCGTAGAGCAGCTCGGTCATGGCATCGTCTGGGATGTCGGCGATAGGTGTGTTGAGGTCGCAGTCGAACTTGCGGAGAATGGCCTCTACCTGCCAGAATATCATCTGATTTTTATACTTGCCAAGAGGCACGATACCGCCTTCGCGGATGGAGGCCTGCTTGTCGGGAATAACCTTGTCGATATCAATCTCATTGATTACGCCCAGACCCTTACAGTGCGGACATGCACCCTGGGGCGAGTTAAATGAGAAATTGTTTGGCGCAGGGTCGCTGTAGCTGATGCCGGTGGTGGGGCACATCAGTCGCTTGGAGAAGTGCTTAAGCTGGCCAGTGTCCTGATCGAGAATCATAATCAGTCCGTCGCCCTGGCGCATAGCCAGCGAGATAGACTTTTTGAGTCGCTCTTCATCAGGCTGTTCGGGCACCTTCATGCGGTCTACTACCACCTCGATGTCGTGGTTCTTGTATCGGTCTACCTTCATGCCCTGCTTAATCTCCTGCAGTTCGCCATCCACACGTATGTGGAGATAGCCCTTGCGGCGCATGCTCTCGAACAGTTCGCGATAGTGACCCTTACGGCTGCGCACTACCGGTGCCAGGATGTAGATCTTGTGGCCGGCATAGTCGTGGGTTATCATGTCGAGCACACGCTCCTCAGTGTAGCGCACCATCTCTTCGCCAGTCTCAAAACTATACGCACGACCGGCACGAGCAAAGAGTAGTCGCATGTAGTCGTATATTTCGGTTGTGGTGCCCACGGTAGAGCGTGGATTCTTGTTGGTGGTCTTCTGCTCGATACTGATGACGGGCGACAGACCTGTGATCTTGTCGACATCGGGGCGCTCCATACCGCCAAGGAAGTTGCGGGCATAGGCCGAGAACGTCTCGATATAACGGCGCTGACCCTCGGCAAATATTGTGTCGAAGGCCAGCGACGACTTGCCGCTGCCACTTAGTCCCGTAATCACAGTGAGCGAGTTGCGGGGTATCTCTACGTCGATATTCTTAAGGTTGTGTACGCGTGCTCCGTACACGTTTATCTTTTCGTCTTCTCTATTCATTATTTATGTATCCTCTGAGCAAGTTTACGTCTTTGCGTATGTTGTATTCGATGCCGTCGGCACCGCGAGCCTTTACCAGTACAAAGTACACACCATCCTTTACAGGCTTGCCGTTGTAGGTGCCATCCCATCCGTTGTCTTTGGCAGGGTTGGTCCACTCGTAGAGTTTCTGGCCCCACCTATTAAATATATAAGCGTGGAACTCAACCAGACTCTGGTACTCCTTTACATCGTATTTGTCGTTACGGCCGTCATTGTTGGGCGAGAAGGCATTTGGCATGACGAGCTTGCTCTCGCTTACGGTTACGGCGATGGTGAAGGAGTCTACAGCCTCGTCGGTAGGATCGGGACGGAACACCAGTGTTACGTTAGTCTGTCCGGCCTGGGTAAAGGTGTATTCGGTGTCCTGCTCGTAGCGCACCATCAGGTCCTTGGCCTCGCCAAGTCGGCGGAAGTGCCACTCGTAAACAGGCGACAGTCCATCCACATTCTGCGGGTTGGCACGGAATGAAACAGCGAGCGGAGCCTGTCCCTGAAAGTCGGTAGATGTCACGGTCTCTACGCCATTATCATCGGTGTAGGTGGCCGTCGGCGAAATCGACGGGTAAGTGCTCTGTGCTGATGCCAAAACTGGCACAAACATCGCAAAAACAGTTAGTATAATCTGCTGAAATCTCATTTTTTCCTAATTTAAAGTGCAAAGTTACTAAAAAATTGATAATTCACAATCGATAATTGATATTTATTTTGTACTTTTGCATGCGAAATATGTAAAATTAGAAAATATGACGCGAGTTTTAAGATATTTTTTGTTCTTTGCCGCCTTCTGGATGTCAGTTAGCGTGGCAATGGCCCAGGTGGGTGAACAGGATATACGTGGACTGCACAAGGTGAAGAAGAAGGAGACTATCTTCGGCATTTCGCGTATGTATGATATCACCATCGAGCAGCTGTTGAAAGCTAACCCCGAAATGAACACTCCTGGCTACGAACTGAAAAAGGGCACGGTGCTTAAGATACCATATGCTACACTGCAGACAGAGGCCCCTGCGCCTAAACCTGTAGACGAGGACGTGACCGACGATCTGCGCAAGCGCACTATCCGACTGGGCGTGATGCTGCCACTGCACAATGTTAATGGCGACGGCAAACGCATGGTGGAGTACTATCGCGGAGTACTGATGGCATGCGACAGTATCAAGAAACTTGGCGTGTCGGTCGACGTGCATGCTTGGAATGCTGCCGAGGATGCAGACATCAACCAGATACTGACGGACGAGGCTGCCGCTAAGTGCGACCTGATAATCGGTCCGCTGTACTCGAAGCAGATGGACGCTATGTCGGCATTTGTTGAGAAGCATAAGATAAAGTTGCTGATACCATTCTCTATCAATGCACCGCAACTGGCCGACAACAAGTACATCTATCAGGTGTACCAAAGTCACACACAACAGAACTCAGCTACTATCGAGCACTTTGTGAAGGCATTTAAGAACTTCCACACGGTGATAATAGACTGCAACGACACCACAAGTCAGAAGGGTAGCTTTACGGCTGCACTGCGCCGACAGTTGGAGCAGGAGAACATGGAGTGCAATATCACCAATCTTAAGTCGGTCGAGGCTGACTTCTCGAAGGCATTCAGTCGCACTAAGCCCAATGTGGTGATACTTAACACTGGTCGTTCGCCTGAGCTGGGCATCGCATTCTCGAAGCTAAACGGACTGAAGGTAACCGATCCTGACCTGGTGATAAATATGTTCGGATATACAGAGTGGCTGATGTACACACGTGCACATCTGGATAACTATTATAAGTTTAATACCTATGTGCCATCGGTATTCTACTACAATCCACTTTCGTCATCAACCAAGCGCCTGCAGCAGAAGTTCCGCTGGAACTTCCATACCGACATGCAGAACAGTCTTCCACGATTTGCCATAACAGGCTTCGACCACGCTTACTTCTTCCTGATGGGACTGCACAGCGAAGGCCGCAAGTTCCTGGGCGAGAAGAGCAATCCCGATTATATACAGACACCACTGCAGTTTGAGCGCTATGGCAATGGCGGACTGCGCAACCATACACAATTGTTTGTACACTACTCGCCCGACAGTAGGGTAGAAACCATTAAGTTCTAAAGTATGAGGAAAGCAAAAGATATGAAGCGACTTATTTCCAGTTTTACATTTTTACATTTCCTCATTGCAACGGTAAGCGCCCAAGTGGGTGAATACCGCAACGAACTGGCTATCGGTGTAAACGGTGGTTATGTGATGAGCAACGTGGCGTTTGTGACTAAGGTTCCGCAGACGATGCTGGGTGGTGTGACCGGTGGTTTTACAGCACGCTACACATGCGAGAAATACTTCAGTAGCATCTGTGCAGTTACTGCCGAGGTGAACTTTGCACAGATAGGTTGGAACGAGCAGATACTGGACAAAAATGATCAGCCAGTACCACTGCATACAGACCCTACACAGAATCTGGCATACAAACGTAAGATGACCTATGTGCAGGTACCGTTGCTGGCCCGACTGGGATGGGGACGCGAGCGCAACGGTCTGCAGGCATTCATACATCTGGGTCCGCAGATTGGTTTCTACGTGAACGATAAGATAGAGTCAAACTTCGACGTGCACGAGGATGCATTCAATCCATCGAGCGCAGGCTATCAGTATGGCGGATTGCGCTCATCGAGCGTGGTGGCACAGGATACGATGGCTGTCGAAAACAAGTTCGACTATGGTATCGCAGTGGGTGCCGGACTTGAGTTCAGCAACCGTCACTTCGGCCACTTTATGATAGAGGGACGCTACTACTACGGATTAGGTAACATCTACGGCAACACAAAACGCGACTATTTCTCAAGATCAAACTTTGGTAATATCGTAGTGAAATGTACCTATCTGTTTGATATAATCAGAACAAAGAATTCTAAAATCAAATAAATAATTAATTATGTTCGAAAATCAACCCAAAGGTTTATTTGCGTTGGCCCTGGCCAACACTGGTGAGCGCTTCGG
>JAEEGI010007075.1_pt1 | contig 25213 bp, 23 predicted proteins | sample 8958751 | NCBI WGS metagenome assembly JAEEGI01 (sample SAMN16246545, study PRJNA631951) | gut metagenome | biome: gut microbiome; feature: rumen; material: KS-attached | host: Bos | place: Iran: Karaj | collected 2018-10
GCAAGCTCGCTAATGATGGTGAAAAAGTTACATTGGCTTAAGCCTTTTAACGAATGATAGAAAAAGGTCGGTAATCGCTTTTACCGGCCTTTTTTAAGCGAATATAATGACATACGATCAGCAGATATTAAGTATACTTACAAGTGTGGGTGATAAGGGCATTAGCGTTATGCAGGTGTCCAAGCATGTGTATAATATGAACTTGAGTTTTTTCTATACACCCGATCTCAATGAAATCCGTGCATATGTGCAGCAGTATCTGCTTAAGAATTCCAAGTCGCCTCAGTCGCTCATTGAGTCCACAGGCCGTCGTGGGTATTACCGTTTAAATACCCAGAACAACCCCGATGCTCGTCAGCTGATGTTGGAATTCGGTAGTTCTTTGTAAACTGTTTCGTATAGTTTCAGCAGTTGTTCGGCGGTTTTACGCCACGAGAACAAACCAGCTCTTTTTAGTCCTATTTCTTTTTGTGTCTCATAGTAGGCTTCGTCGTATTCCAGACGTAACATCTGTGCGGCAATCTCATCTGGATTCTCTGGGTTGATGAGAATGGCCTCCTTGCCACCAATCTCTGGCATCGACGAGGTGTTCGAAGTAATCACGGGCGTGCCGCATGCCATCGCCTCAAGGAGTGGAATGCCGAAGCTCTCCCTGAGCGAGGTGTACAGAAAGGCAAAGGCGCTGTTATAGATGTAAGGCAGATCGCTGTTTACGATATAACCTGGCATCACGATATACGGTCTGATGTTCTCAATGTTGTTTCGTTCAATAATGCCATTCAGGTAGCTTTGGTCTAAATCTGCCATCAGCAACTTACGTCTTACGGTCGATTCCTTCAGGTATTTCGAATAAGCTATCAGTGTACGCTCTGTATTCTTCTTGGGGTCGGTGTTGCCCAGAAAGAAGAAGTAACCTGGCTTTTCTATATACGATTGGTAGATATCAGCCACATCCCTCAAAGGTTTGAACCAATCATTATAGCCATTATAAATCATCGCCATCCGCTCTTCGGGGATGTGTAGTTTGTTAATGATATTTTGTTTCTCGAAGTTCGACACTGTGATGATGCGACGACATTTCTGCAGAATCTTAGGCACCACCTTACGTCGGTACAGCCATCCTAGGTTCTGATAGATAGACTTGTTGTTCTTATCTCTTGGTTCTAGGAAGATAATGTCGTGCAGCGTCAGTATCAATGGAACGTCGCAGAATATCGGCGCTGTATTACTGGTGCAGTGCAGAATGTCAAGATGGTATTTCTTTACAGCCCTCGGAAGGGTTATCTGCTCCCAAACTGGATAAAAGCTTTCGCCGATAACGATGATATGTACGTTTTTGGTATCCTTCAGGCATTGGTCAATACCTGGTGCCACAAACACAAAGTATTCGTTCTGCGTGTCTATCTGCTGTAGCTCTTTAATCTCTTGCAGAACCACGTAGTCCATACCGTGCTTGTTACGGCGGAACACTCTTTGTGCTTCGATACCTATTCTCATATCTGCTTGATGACTTTTGCTGGTACCCCTGCTACAAGCGAGTGGGGTGGTACATCCTTGGTTACTACTGCACCTGCTGCCACTACGCAATGGTTACCTATTGTTACACCAGGCAGTATCACGGCATTCGCTCCAATCCATACGTCATCCTCGATGGTTACGGCATTGGTGCTTACACCTTGCTCGTCTATTCGTTTGTTGGTGTCGTCAAAATTGTGGTTCAATGCTGTTACGGTAATGCCTTGCGCTAAGTTTACATGGTGACCAATCTTTACCGGACCGATAATCGTATTGTGTAGACCTATTCTGGTGTAATCGCCAATCAGCACATCGCCCACAGCATTATTGATGCAGGCAAACGATTCCACCACCGAATATTTGCCAAGTGAGAATTTTCGGTAGGGTGGAGTGTCCATTCTGGCCGAACGGTGAATCACCGAGTGTTTACCTCGGTGCTGGTATAATGGAGCCAATAATCTTACAAACCAGCGTGGTCTTGTCTGCACCTGGTTCATAATCACCCAATCAATCAGCTTTTTAAGCTTGGGACTATTTTTTAAATTAGCTCTTACGGTTTCGTTGTCCATCACTTTCTATCAGCGTCTTCCATTGCTCAGCAATCACGTTCGCATTGAAACGTTGCGATATCATAATTGCCTCGTTCGATTTTAACTGCCAATCCATGTAGGTGGCTTCCTCCAGTCGTTTGGCAAGATCGTCAACATCACCATTCTTAAAGTACATGCCGAAATCGCCCAGTATCTCTTTGCTCGATGGTAGGTCCGACGAAATCACTGGCAGTCCGTGTGCCATTGCCTGTACCAATACCAGTCCGAAGTCTTTCCATCTCGAACTCGATACATAGATGCTGGCCTGCGAGTAGAACATCTGGATGTTCTCGGTAAAGGGATGTATCTTTATTCTTTTCGTCAGATAGCGATTCTCAATCATCTTGTTCAGTGCCTCTTTCTCTGGTCCATCTCCTACAATATCCAGATACCAGTCGGAATTGCGCTGAGCAAACTTGTCGAAGGCTTTTATCAGCAGGTCGAATCCCTTATGTTTTGGGGTTAATCTTCCTACTGCTAAGAATCGTTTATTCTTTCCTGTTGATGGAGCGCCTGGTTTGAGTGTCAGTGGATTTGGAATTACAAAAGGTGAGAATCCGTAGGCATGATAGTACATCTCCGAATCCTGCAGGTACAGCAGCACGGTCTCGTCCAGCTTCTGTAACTGTCGTCCGTAGTGGTATTTCAGTTCCGTTCCTAAATAAGGCGAGCCCTCTCTAAGGAATGCATTAAACGAGTTATAAATCCATCCAATGGCTTTTACATCGCCCAAGTCTCTTTTGATGGTTGCCAGTCGCATGGAGAGATATGAGTTTACTGCAATAATCGTGTCGAATTGGCCTTCTTTTAGTATTTTTACAACAGCTTCTCGCATCTCTCTGGGAAAAGAGCTGTGCGCATACAAATCAGAGGTGATGGCTGTTTTTGGCAGAGCGTTTTTATACAGATAGCTGTATGCGTTGTATAACATGCTTTTCCATTTTTCGGTTTTTCGAAAATGAGTAAACACAATCTTCACGGGATAGTCTTTCAACCCATACATCGATAAGTCTTCTTGCTCCGGTTCTTCAAAACTTACGATGGTCACATCATATTGTTTTGATAGCTCCTCGGCAATTACGGCAGTCACTCTCTGCATGCCGCCCGACTTAAAAATACTATCTGTTATAAAACATATTCTCTTCATACATGTATAATCAGCCAATTATCGTTGACAAAAGTACAAATATTTTTGGATTTTTCCAAATTTTATGCTTTATTTCTCCGAAAAATTGTTCATTCTATCAGTTGCTTCCACTGCGTAATGATATTTTTAATATCAAATCGTTGCGCAATAGCCATGGCTTCTTCCGATTTTGCCTGCCAGTCTATGTGAGTAGCCTCTTCCATCCGCTGTGCTAAATCCTCTATGTCGCCATTCTTAAAGTACATGCCAAAGTCGCCCATAATCTCTTTACTTGTTGGCAAATCCGATGAAATGATAGGTAATCCATGAGCCATTGCTTCAACCAAAACTAAACCAAACCCTTCCCATCTTGAGCTTAATACGTATATTTGTGCGTTCGAATAGAACGACTGGACATTATTTGTGAACGGATGAATGGTAATCCGCTTCTCTAAATGGTATTCTTTAATTAATTCCTTGTATAGCTTCTCCTCTGGTCCCTCTCCAACGATATCAAGATACCAGTCATTATTCTTCTTGGAAAACAGATAGAAAGCTTTAATTAGTATGTCAAATCCCTTGTGCTTATACGAAAAACGTCCTACTGCGAGGAAGCGTTTTGATGCTCCTTGAGATACTTCGCCAGGTTTCAATGTTAGCGGATTGTATATTATAGTCGGCTTGAAATTTCGGTTATAGTCGTAATACTTCTTGGCATCATGATTACACAATAGTATTACGTCACCAAGTTTCATGAATTGATACACATAGTGTCTACATCTTTTGGAACCAATATAATAATGTGAATCCTCCCCAAATAAGGCTTCAAACGAATTGTGTAACCAGCCTATCAGTTTTGTGTTAGGCAAATCGTTCTTAAGTGTGGCTAAACGGGCTGCTAAAGGCGCATGTACACCAATAATTACATCATATGCTCCCTGGCGTAGCTCAGATAAAAGTGCATGTCTTAATTCCGAAGGGTACGAACTATGGGCATATAAATCCGAACACCATTTTGCCGATGGTTGCAGTTTTAAATACAAACCACTAAATGCTTTGCAGATAAGAGTCTTGATTTTTCCAACCTGTGGATATGTAAAAAATCTGTAGTTAATATTTACTTCGTTAAGATGATAGAGTGTGGTATCCTTTTGCTCTGGTTTGTCAAAGGTTACAATGCTTACATCATAATCCTTTGCCAATTCCTTGGCAATCACGGCTGTTACTCTTTGTACCCCGCCAATACTGAAAATGCTATCAACTACAAAGCAGATTTTTTTCATATATCTACAAAAAAGCCTTATTACGTTGACAAAAGTACAAAATATTTTGGATTATTCCAAATTTTATCCTATATTTGCACAAAAATCAGTATTAATATGGTAAAGGAATACGATTATCTTATAGTTGGAGCAGGCATATACGGCGCAACTTTTGCATGTATGGCTCATCGCCAAGGTAAGCGTTGTCTGGTTATCGATAAGCGTCATCATCTTGGAGGTAATATCTATTGCGAGAACATCGAGGGAATCAATGTCCATAAGTACGGTGCTCATATATTCCATACATCCAATAAAAAAGTATGGGATTTTGCAAATTCCATCGTCGAATTCAATCGTTATACCAATTCCCCCATTGCCAATTATAAAGGCAAACAGTATAACCTGCCATTTAATTTGAATACCTTCTATCAGATGTGGGGTGTGCTAACACCTGCTGAGGCTCAGGCTAAGATTGAAGAACAGCGTCAGGAAGCTCTTGAAAAGATGAAAGCCGATGGTGCTACGGAACCTAGAAATCTGGAGGAACAGGCCCAACTACTGATAGGTAAGGATATCTACGAGATACTGATTAAAGGTTATACCGAGAAACAATGGGGCCGCAAATGCAGCGAATTGCCAGCATTTATTATCAAACGCCTACCAGTACGTTTTGTTCACGATAATAACTATTTCAACGATCGGTTCCAGGGAATTCCTATCGGAGGTTATAATAAACTGATTGATGGTCTGCTCGAAGGCGTAGATATTAAGTTGAATACAGATTTCTTTGATAATCGCCAGCATTGGGAGCAAATTGCAGATAAAGTGTTGTACACAGGGAAACTTGATGAGTATTATGATTATCGCTTCGGAAAACTTGAATACCGTACAGTTCGTTTCGAAGAGGAGATTCTTGATACACCTAACTATCAAGGTAATGCGGTGATGAATTTTACCGATGCCGAGGTTCCTTATACTCGCATCATCGAACATAAACATTTTGAAATGTTTGGCGATGATGTTTATAAATGCCCCAAGACGGTTATCTCACGTGAATACTCTACAGAGTGGCAGGATGGTATGGAGCCATACTACAGCGTAAACGATGATAAGAATATGTCGCTCTATCAACAATATAAGAATCAGGCCGATCAAAATCCCAATCTGATTCTTGGCGGTCACTTAGCCGAATACAAATATTACGACATGGCTCCAATTATGGAGAAGGTGATGGGATTATTCGGCATGTAATATAGATAATGATGAAAATACTTTTTTTAGTATATCACGGTTTCTCAGAAGCAAGTGGCATAAGCAAGAAAATTCATTATCAAGTGAAAGGGCTTCGTGAGAATGGTTACGAAGTTCACTTGTGCTATTATGATTTCTCTCCTAATGGTCACAGGTGTAGATTTGTTGATGGCGAGATGATTAAAGACTATGGGAAAAGTATTCTAGCCGGTTTTTATCAGCGTCTTGATTATGATTGCGTATATAAGTATTGTAAACAGCATGATATTCAATTTGTATATGCCAGATGTTTCCAGAATGCAAACCCTTTTTTGATTCGTTTTTTTAAAAAACTAAGAAAGTTGGGCATAAAGTGTGTGACGGAGATTCCTACATATCCCTACGATCAAGAATTTGTTGGTTTTCCTTATTTCTCTGGACGTTTCTGGCTTCGATTCGATAAAATTTTCCGAAACTCCCTGTATAAGCAGATGGATGCTGTTGTCACTTTCTCTGACGAAAAAGTGATATTTGGACAAAGAACTATTCGAATAAGCAATGGTGTGGATTTTCACTCAATTCCATTGCATTGTTATAGTCCATCAGCAGATGGTTCTATACATTTAATTGGTGTGGCTGAAGTTCATTATTGGCATGGCTTTGATCGATTGATTGCAGGTTTAGGCGAGTATTATAAAAATACCGAATCACCTCGTCAGGTCTATTTCCATATTGTAGGAGGAGTAGCTAAAAATGAGATGCATGGCTCAATCCATGCTCCTGGTTTTGCAGAATTGATAGCTCAATATAATATACAAGATCATATTATTTTTCATGGCCAATTATTTGGTGATGAGTTAAATGCAGTTTTTAACCAGTGTTGTTTCGCAATAGGTAGTCTTGCGCGTCACAGAAGTGGCATTTCTGTCATAAAGACTTTGAAAAATCGCGAATATGCCACTCGTGGTATACCATTTATATATAGTGAACAGGATAGTGATTTCGAAAATCAACCCTATATACTCAAAGCTGCTCCAGATGAATCGCCAATAAATATCATGCAGATTCTTGATTTTATAGATAATCATCAATTCAAGCCCGAGGAAATTCGTAAGAGTATCGAGCATTTGTCTTGGAAAAAACAGATGAAGTGTGTCATAGAAAGTGTTTAAACATAGGTTATAGTGGCAAAAGATAAGAAATATAAAATAGTATATTGTACTCCAGCATTGTATATGGCTGGAGGCGTTGAGCGCGTGTTAACGCTCAAAGCTAATTATTTTGCCGAACAATTGGGGTATGATATAACTATAATATTGACAGAAGGGAGAAATCTTCCTTTGTTCTATCCCCTTTCAGATAAGGTGAAAGTTGTAAATCTCGATTTGGGGTTTGAGGAATTGTGGCATTGTTCATTTACTAAGAAGGTTTTTCTTTATCTTAAAAAACAACGTCAGTTTAAACAAAAACTGCGAGATGAATTAATGCGTATAAGACCTGATATAACAGTAAGTCTGTTAAGACGCGAGATTAATTTCATAACGGGTATCAAGGATGGAAGTAAAAAGATTGGTGAGTTGCATATTAATCGTGCAAATTATCGTAATTTTGATGCACGCGAATCCAATTTCATTAAATCCTTATTTTCCAAATTTTGGATGAGAAATCTAGTAGGAAAATTACAACAACTTGACAAACTCGTTGTGCTTACTGATAAAGATAAAGCATCATGGGTTGAATTGAGTAATGTAGTTGCTATTCCTGATCCTTTATCTTTTCAACCTTCATCAAGGAGTGAGCTTGGTAACAAAAGAGTTATTGCCGTTGGGCGCTATTCGTATGAAAAGGGATACGATATGTTGCTATCTGCTTGGAAAAAGGTTGCACAAGAGTGTCCAGGTTGGCGATTGGATATTTTTGGTGATGGTGACAAATCATCCTTGGAACAACTAATTGAGAGCTTGAATATTGATAGAAACACCTGTGCTCTACATGGTCGTACTTCTGATATTGAGAAAGAGTATGTAGATAGTTCTTTGTTTGTTTGTAGTTCACGTTTTGAAGGATTTGGTATGGTTATCGTAGAGGCGATGGTATGTGGCTTGCCGGTAGTTTCTTTTGACTGTCCTTGGGGCCCTGGCTCAATTATTTCAGATGGTAGAGATGGCGTTTTGGTCGAGAATGCCAATGTGGATGCATTAGCAGATAAAATCATTCAAGTCCTAAGTGCTAAAGATTATATGCATGAGTTAGCCCAGAATGCTGTTGATAAATCAAAGAAGTATAGGTTGGAGTCTATTGCGTTAAAGTGGAAATCATTATTTGAATCATTGTAGATGGAAACAAATAAATATGATGTAACAATCGGGATACCTATGTATAATGCGGCAGACTTCATTCAACGTACAATGGAGTCAGCATTGTCGCAAACATATGATAGTATAGAATTTTTGGTGGTAGATGATGGTAGTACAGATAACTCTATTCAAAAGCTAAATACGATTAAAGATAGTCATCTTCGTGGTGGAGATATCAGACTTATAACTCTCCCTGAAAATCAGGGACCGTCATATGCACGTAATCTCATAATAGAGAAGGCACAGGGAGATTTTCTGTATTTTATGGATGCTGATGATCTCATCCGCAAGGATACGATTGCCTTAATGATGCATTATGTTCATTATGAACAAGCTGATATAGTATTCGGATCATTAGAGAAACTTGCTGTTTCGGGCGAAAGAATTCTATACCAATATTCTGAGATGCATTTTCATCATGAAGATGAATTAGCTAATTATGCATATCGACGATACGCAGGAATACAAGCGTCGGCATGTAATATTTTAGCTCGTTTATCAATTATTCGCGATAATTATCTTCGCTTCGTTAATTCCAATTATTGGGAAGATTTCGCTTTTGTTCTTGATTTGGTTGCTTACTATACACATGCGGTTCTTTTGGAAGATATAACCTATACGTATCTCTGTCGCCAGAATTCTTTGTCTAATTTCCAAACACGTAATCATATAGAACTATCTGAGATTCAAAGGAATATTAATGTTGCGAAATATATGAAAGATAACAGCACGCTATTATCTGGAAAGTCTTATTATCCGCAAAGATGTTTTGTAACTGTGATGACAGATTTTTATATAGCTTGTTATATACTTAAACATAGGCATATGATTGCTCCACAAGTGACGAATGAGGAGATTAAGAGTATGTTTGCTCATCCTGCCTCTTTTATCGACATTTGCGGCTTTTCTCATTCCAGAATGAAGAATTTGGTCCTGTATTCCATAGGAAAAATGCCTCCTTTTTTATGTGTTTCTGCTATTTGGGTTATAGGAAAATTTAAAAAGTTGATATAATATTTGGAATAATGACGGATTATTCGTATCTTCGCACACAGATAGAATGAGTGAATGATTATGAAAAGGTGGTATGAAAATTATCTCTCCATATATGGAAAACCTTTAGAGGAAGTTCCTGATGATATTCTTGACAAAATCAAGAAACAGTTATCTGCGATACAAAGTGAACAACCTTTGGTATCGATAGCTATCATTGCCTATAATGAAGAGAAACGCTTACCTGCATGTTTGTGGTCATTATCTGAATTGAAAACAAAATACCCCATAGAAATACTCGGTGTAAACAATAACTCGAAGGATTTTACAGAGCAGGTTTATCAGCGATTAGGTCTTACGTATTATAATGAAACACGCCAAAGCCCAGGTTTTGCTCGTCAGTGTGGTTTAGATCATGCCAAGGGCAAATACCTTTTTTGTGTGGATGCTGACACCTTCTATCCACCTAGGTATGTCGATTTGATGATGGAGAAGTTACAGAAACCGGATGTCTCATGTGTGAGTGCTTTTTGGAGCTTCTATCCAGATGAGAGGCATTCTGTTTTAGGACTTTTTTTATTTGAATTGATGCGTGATGCTTTCTTGTGGTTTCAGCATTTTAAGCGCCCAGAGCTTTGTGTGAGAGGAATGGTGTTTGCTGTGAATGCCGACTATGCTCGTCGTGTCAAGATTCGTACAGATATCCGTCGTGGTGAAGATGGATCCTTGGCTTTGTCGCTAAAGAAATATGGCAAAATAGCATTCTTATATCATCGTCAAGCTCGTCCTGTTACGGGCTATGGTACACTTAATGAAGAGAGTCTTTGGCGTAGTTTTCTTTTTCGAATGAAAACTCAAATAAAAGGAATCTCTCGTATTTTTTATAAAAAAGACTTCTACGAGGATAGTGAAGACAATTTAATAAAATAGTTCTTTTAGGTGATGGCAGAATATTTATGTAGTGTTACAATCGGTATTCCTGTATATAATGCTGAAAAATATATTGAACGTTGTCTGATTTCTGTACTGGATCAGACATTTGAAGATTATGAGGTGTTGGTAGTGGATGACCGTGGAACAGACAATTCTATACTGAAAGTAGAGGAAATTGCAAATAATCATGTTAATGGAAAAAAACTGCGAATAGTTCATCATGATAGTAACAAGGGGGTTGCTGAAGCTCGTAATACAATTATTGATGAAGCCTCTGGAAAGTATCTCTTTTTTATGGACTCGGATGATCGTATTTCTGAGGATGCTATATCGCTTCTTTTTGACAAAGCGGAGAATACAAATGCTGAAACAGTTTGGGGATCTTTTGTAAATGTGGAATTTGATACTGAAAAAGAATTTCCATCAGTTAATGGTTTAGGACGTTATCCTGATATCGAATTGTTTGGTCAGGATAGTTTGGCTTCCTATGGCTGTCAGGATATTAAGGAGCATCTCCAACAATCAATTTGGAATATCTTGTATCGTACAGATTTTATTCGGGATAATCATTTGCGTTTTAAACAGCATGGTTCTTTTGATGATGGTATTTTTCAGGCAGAAATGCAACCTCTTGTAAGTAGAGCAGTGTTAATGTCGAATGTTACATACTATTATTATCATCGCCCCAATTCATTAACCCATGTGGTTACTCGTAAAGGTTTTAGCATTAATGAGGCGATTAATGCCATGGATGCAATAGATTGTCATCGTGAAATATGTCGTTCCATATCGTCAAAACCATATTTTGACTGTCGTGTTACAAAAGTCCTAAAGGAAGCCTATTATATATCTATAGGTATTCTCAAACATAGAAATGAAATGGATCAAGAAGTGACAGATTCTCAGATAAAAAAAATAATGGTTTCTCCAGCTTCTATTAAGCAAATTGTAAAATTCAAGAGGTACCGTTCTGTAAATCTTTTGTTTTATTTCTTTCATTTGTTACCATCCTGTTTATTTGTAAAGACATTAGTGATGTTTGGAAAATGTAGAATATAACTTTTATATAACTGTGGTGGATTTATGAATATTATATATATAACTGATGCATTAGCACTTTGGGGGGGGATCGAAAAGGTCCTCTCATATAAAGCAAAAGAACTGTCCGAACGGTTTGGATATCATGTACGTATTCTTACAACTAATCAGGGGAGTCATCCCTTGCCATTTGAGTTTTCTGATAATGTCAGTTACGTTGATTTAGGTGTTAATCTTCATCATCAGTATAGATATAAGTCTTTTTCAAGACTGATCTTCATGTATCGTACAAGGAAACATTTTAGAGAACGTTTACAAGAGCAGATAGAGAATTTTCATGCTGATGTTGTTGTACTTGTTATGTTGAATTATGCCGATGTAATTAGTGAAGTCTTGAAGGATATACCATGGATTTTTGAATCACATTCAAGTTATTTCTCAGAAAAATTTGAAAGAAAAAGTCTTTATTATCGTATAAATTGTTATATTAACAAGTGGAGTTTGCGTCACGCCAGTGGCGTTGTCGCATTGACAAAAAAGGATGCCCTGAATTGGCAGAAAGTTAATCCTTTTATACAGGTTATTCCTAATATCGTCCGTCTTAATAATATAGGTACATTCAGTGATTGTTCATCATGTCATGTGATATTTGTTGGTCGTTTCTTTTATCAGAAGGGTATAGATAGCTTAATCGAAGTATGGAAATTGATTCATCAAAAACATCCTGATTGGTTTTTGGATATCTATGGAGAAGGAGAATTGAAGGATTATTATGCAAGTATAATTGAACAATTAAATATCAATATAGTAATTCATCATCCAGAAGCAACCATATTGCAACGTTATTGTGAGAGTTCAATGCTTTTATTAACTTCTGTGTATGAACCTTTTGGTCTGGTACTTCCCGAGGCGATGAGTTGTGGATTGCCCGTTGTTTCTTTCGATTGTCCTTATGGTCCTGCTGATATTATTACAGATGGGGTGGATGGCTTTTTAATTAAGAACCGTGATGTTCGGGCGTTTGCTGATCGGGTTTGTCAATTGATAGAGGATAAAGATCTTCGTATACGAATGGGGCAGGCTGCTGTCAAATCTTCACAGCGCTATCGGGCAGATGTTATTATGCCGAAATGGCAAGCATTGTTTGAAAGATTAAAAAAATAAGATAATTGTTTTGAGATGAAAACGTTTTTGAATAAATTAATAGTATTATTATCAAAGCCTGTACGTAGAAATATTATTTTCTTTGTATTTATATATATATTGGGTATAGCTAATGCTCTTATAGAAACTTTTTTGTTTGGATTTAAAATCCCATATTTCGTTTTTCTTTCTCAGATATTTGATGTTTATTTGCTTTGCTTATTTGTGTGTATCTTCCCTTTAAAGTATAGAAATTTTATTGTTGTATTTGTTTCGTTGATTAGTTATATATTATGTGTGATAAATATTTTTTGCGTATACCGGTTCAATGCGAAGTTGGGACCACAGATATATAATTTAGTTCTTGAAACCAATCCAAGGGAGGCTGGGGAGTTTTTTGATAATTATATTAATAGCAATGTCCTGTTTTCACCAGTTATTGTTTTATTCCTAATACTTCTGATGAATATAGTTGTTTATTTATGTAAGAATAGAATTCAACATATAGTAAATACTTCTTCTTTTGCTAAGTCTTTGGGTAATAATGTATGGGATGTTTGTATTTGCGTCATAGTATTATTTTGTAGTGTAGTATGTGTGAGTTCAAGAGCAAAAATGGTGAGAATCATGTGCTCTCCTGACATATTAACAGTTGATAAGTATGTCGATAACAAGACTTTAAATACTCCTGTACATAATATGTTATTTGCCATAAAGATGCATCAACTTTCTGAGGATGGTTTGAATGTTTTAGTTGATACGCAAGAAAAAGCGCGTGTGGATAGTTGTAGATATACTTCAAATAATATAGTTTTTATTATTGGTGAAAGTTATATTAGGAATCACTCTCAACTATATGGTTATGACAAGGAAACTACTCCATATCAATTTGCTAAAACTAAGACCTCAGGTTTTTCTAATCTAGTGTGTTTTGATAATGTCGTAAGTCCATCAAATTTGACCAGTATTGTATTTAAGAATGTTTTGTCTCTTCATAGTGTTGACGATTCTTTGACTAATTGGGAATCATTCCCTCTTTTTCCTGTTTTGTTTCGCAAAGCAGGTTTTCAAGTGACTTTCATTACAAATCAATATGTTCAGTCGTTAGGTACAGATGTGTTTAATTTTAGTGGAGGCTTATTCCTAAATGATACTAGACTTAGTAAACTACAATTTGATCACAGGAATGTTAAGGCTCATCGTTATGATGAAGACTTGTTGGTAGATTATGATTCATTGGCTCATTTTAGTAAGAATAATAATCTGATAATATTCCATCTCGCAGGCCAGCATTTTGAATTCTATAAGCGGTTTCCTAACCACATGAAATTTTTTTCAGTGCAAGATTATGCAAGGAGGACAGATCTTAATGATAGTGAGAAACAAATTGTTGCAGATTACGACAATGCAACAAGATATAATGATTATGTCTTAAACGAGATTATTCAACGGTTTGAAGAAAAGAATGCCATTGTGATATATATGCCCGATCATGGAGAGGAATGCTATGATGAAATACATAGAACAGGTAGAATGCCAGGAGGTACTTTTTCTTCTGCTATGGCAAGACAAGAGTATCGTATACCTTTTTGGATATGGTGCTCGAAGAAGTATATATCAGCTCATCCTCAAATTTATAATTCTATCATAAAATATAAAAATCGTCCTTTTATGACTGATGATATTTCTCATATGTTATTATTTCTTGCTGGAATTGAAACACCATATTATAATGATAAAAGGAATGTACTTTCAGATAAGTTCGATGTTTATCGCACTCGTCTTTTAGAGGGGAAGGTTGATTATGATAGGTTGGTTTCTATAGATTAATAGTTTTCTTTCCAAGTATAATAGGCCATTTATTTCTATAGATTATTATGGGGAGTAACACGATTTCTATGATGAGTGCAATGATGAGGCATTCGCTCCAATCGTATATGATGTTCTGATGATGGAGTATCTTTTCTATTCCAAAATCAATAACACCAATCATCATTCGGTGCAAGCCGAAGATAAGCATGGTGCCGGTTGAGATCAGTGTTATCAGTCTGCTTTTGATGTTGTTGAGCGACTTTGATAAGTATATGAATGCATAAACAGATACGAAGTTTACCACATAATATAATATAATGTGCAATGCAAATCTGTCTTCATTTATATGCCAATAGAATAAGATGAGGCTGAGTAGTAGGGCAGAAGTGCCGATGACGGCATCTTTTCGTAGATTATGTGTTTGGAGCCAACCTTTCTGTTGGAAGAGGTTGCCCATAAAGAAGAAGCAGAGGCAGCGTATCAATCCGTGATAGGTAATGTATGGGGCATAGTGATAGTACTTGTTGGTACCATAGAGAATCATGGTGATGATGGAAAGTATCAGCATGATTGCTTTACCATGTTTGCTCTTATTGAGCACATCTGTTAGAATGTGCATGATGAACAGGGCTATCAGGAACCAGGTTACACCGTTGAGTTCGCAGGAGAAACTACTGTTCAGTTGCCCTAATAGCGTGCCTGTTATCGGTTTGATGGCATCTGTAAATGTTATGCCTCCATGTTCTATGTAGAATTTGATGAACCAATATGGGTAATATAGCACATTATATATTATATAAGGTATCAAGAGTGCGTAGCCATATTTCTTAGCAGACTCTTTGACTGTTAGGTCCTTCTTCTTAAGATAGCCGGATACAAAGAAGAATGTTGATAGGATGACAGAGGCCAAAAACTGTAGATAAAAAGTGTCTTCTTGCTGGGGTAGGTGGCAGAATACCACTACCGTCATGCAGAATGCTTTTGCCCAATCTATCCAATTAATTCGGTTCATGTTGCAAAAGTACAAAAATATAGGGAGTTATTGGAGTTAAAGGGAGTTAAAGGGAGTTAAAGCACAATAGTTTTGATGAAAAAGAGGTAATTTTGCACAAGATATGGCTAAGCAAAGGATAGAATACATCGATGCGATGCGAGGATTTACGATGATTCTCGTAGTATTTGCGCATGTGTGCCATTTCTGTTTGGGTGATTCGAGGATGGGCTATAATGCGGTGTTTATTCTCTTTCGTTTGCCATGTTTTTTTATGATTAGTGGATGGCTGTTCGAGTCGGTAGCCCAGCGTCCTTTCAAAGAGGTTGCCAAACATAAGGCGATGGTGCAGTTACTGCCCACCTTTATTTTTCTGTTACTTTTGGCGCCGCCACCCGAGTTCTTTCATCAGTTGGGTACGCTCAAAGGCGGCTATTGGTTTACCTTCACGCTTTTTGAGTATTTTATTCTCTACATGCTGATGAATCGTATTAGTAGGAGGTGGACACCACTGATGGCTGTGGCGTTAACTATTGGTGCATTTTTGTATGCCCGCTATTACGATAGTCTTCGTTCTGCAGCTGATGGCTATCAATTGTGGTTGATTGATGCATCTGGTTTTTTGAGCGTAACCACCTGGCGTTTGTTCCTATTCTTTTATTTCGGAACCTGTATCAGACGGCATTTTGATGCTTTTATCCGATGGACGGATAAACCTGTGGTGATTGTGCTGATAACGATAGCTTTTGCTATGATTGCTTCTACCTTGCATCATGACAATCTCATGTTCGAGATGTTCAGGTTCTATGTGGGGGGCATTACAGGCATGGTTATGGTGTTCACGTTCTTCCGTCTTGCGGCTTCTTGGCTCAAACGTTGGCATATCTCAAAGCCTTTGCAATATGTTGGTACGCGAACGTTAGATGTCTATTTGTTACACTATTTCTTCCTGCCGCGATTTCTGATTGCTTATTCGCCGCAATTGGCCGCTTATGATAGTCGTTTCATCGAGTTTTGGGTGATACTTGCTGTATCATTCGTTGTATTGGCGCTAACCTTGGTAGCCAGCTATGCTATCCGCCTGAGTCCTTTCTTAGGGCATTATCTGTTTGGCGTAAAGTACGATAAGTCGATCTAAGTCAGGTTTTGACAGGTGTAATACCAAAGCTTGTGCCACCAGTTATGGAAGGTAAAACCGTCGCCCATCATTTCGCTCAGGATATACAGGCCTTCTTCCTCCAATGGTTCAACTGGCATGTGATTAGTGTCAAGATTAAATATCTCTTTCATCAACCACATAATTCCTTGTGAAAAACGAGTCAATCCTAATTCTTTAATCTCACCATCAATAGTATTTTGTGAGAATTGGAACTGTTTACTTCTGCCATCACCAAAACGGAGAACATAGAACAGGTCCATGAGGTTGCGCATCTGTAAACGCTTCTCTAAAAATAAGTTATACAGATGAACTATCTGAAGAACAATCGTCATGGCATGCGAGGGAACAGTCAGTTCGCCTGCTTGGCGAAACATCAGGTCGTTATTCTGCAACATCCATTTTTCGAGTCGGGTGTTACGTTGAGATGATTTGCCTGCATGCAGTTCTGTATGAATGCGTACATTGATGTCGGTCCATTGGTTCAGGTCAATCTGATTCTTATAGCCGAATACATAGAGATCAACCCCCTTGGTATAGCGAAGTGGTTGTAGCTCACGGTCGTAGAAACGAACCAGGCCAGGTCCTGTAACAACGGATGAACGTAGATGGTGTGAATGTAGCTCTTCTTGTAGCGTAACCAGTCTGCGACTCCTGCCGCGATTTTGTTTTTTTGTTTCCTCTGCCTCTGCCATCCAGTCGAGCGATAACTCTTGGGGAGCCACCAAACCGTAGTCGAAAAGCTTGGTGATACCATGATAACAGATGCCAGCAACCGTGTGACGCTTGGCAAGTTCGAACAATTTCTTCCATTCATCGGGCTCAGGAAATCTGCTTACACAATCCAGCTGGCCCACAGAAACCTGCATTAATTCGAAAAATAGTTTCCTTATCATGATAATCGATGGATGTACTTAATGATAACCAATGTAATTCCTAATGCCGATACCGATGATGCAATACATCCCAGTACGGCATAAACCATCATGGCAAAAGCATTGATGGGGGCAAAACCACCTAGAAGCATACCACAGAACAATAGTGGGAGAGAGGCTAATGCTAATGCAGAAAGGTTGGCGATAGTTGGCGACAAAATGGCTAACAGACTGGTGCGCATAAAAGGTACCAGGGCTTGCCACTGCGAAGCACCATTACCTAACATAAAATCATATTGGCCACGGTTACGCTGCAGCATCGTTACAAAATTACCGAGACCTCTTACCAGCATAGCTGCCGAATGTCCCAATAGTACCGCCATGACAGGTATAAACCAACGGGCAGATATATGATCAATAGGTAGAACTGCTACCAAAAGCCATAGTCCAATCAATAGCACGCCAACAAATAGTCCTGCACTTGTTGGGAAAAGATAACTTTGGATGGTCAGCTTGCATTTGTTGATAACCAGAAATCCTGCCCATACCGCCATTACCAATAACCATCCAATGGATATCCAGATGTTATCTACCTTATATACGCCCCATGCAATCAGCGAAAAGATGAGTAACTGCACAAATCCTTTCGTTAATGCCACGGCGAGTGGTTTCATGGTGGGGCGGTCTAACAAATAAAGTGCTCCGAAAGGTAGAATTAGTAGCAAAAGTGCTAAAATGGTATGTAGTATCAATGTTGTAGTCATATCTGAAACTGGTTTAAATCAATTACATGATGGGCATATGTTATAAGTTGCGGGTTGCGACTGGCTATCAAAACGCATTTGCCTTGTGCTGCTTGCTGTTGTAATAACTGTAGCATTTTGGGCGTTAACTCTGGCGAGAGGTGCGAGGCTGGTTCGTCTGCCACCAGAATCGGCTTGTTGGTTGCCTCTGCTATAGTAGCCTCAGCCAAACGTAGTACCTCTTCGGGCAACAATGGCTCTGTCTCTGGTATTTCTGTTGCAGATGGCAATATGCCATTCCATACACCATATTCGTCTGCTTCTACTTGTGGCGGTTGCGGTTGGTAAAGTTGGTTACGCAGCAGGTCAATATTCTGAGGCAGATAGCACATCATCTTTCGGAATGCAGGCGCAGATTGTACAGTCAACAATTCTCCATCCACACTCACAAAACCATCGGTTACAGGTAGGAATCCCATTAGGGTACGCAAAAAGGTAGACTTGCCCGAACCTTCTGGGCCCGTGATGCATGTGATTTTTCCATCGTCCGCTATAAAGGACAGGTTCTTTACCAAAACCTTTCCCGAAACGGCTATTGTCGCGTCTTTAACCTCTAACATATTAAATTGTTTGTGCAAAAATACAAAAAAATCTCATCATGCCATCAGTTATTACTCATTTTTTTGTAACTTTGCGCCAAAATTATGAGCATAGAAAAAATTAACGCAACAAAACAGTGGCGTCTACCTGCTGAATGGGAGCCACAATCAATGGTGCAGCTAACTTGGCCGCATGCAAAAACAGACTGGGCACCCATGCTCGATGAAATCACTGAGACTTACGAAGAAATGGCTCGCGAAATATCAAAACGTGAAACCCTTTTGGTTGTAGGCGAACCCTCCAACGACACTTGGGCTCGCGACCATGGTTTCATTACATTGGTTGATGATCAAGGTGATGCTCGCTTGTTGGATTTCTGCTTTAATGGTTGGGGCGAAAAGTTTGAGTCTGAGTTAGATAATGCCATTAATCGTCATATCTATGATGAAGGTAAGGTTAAAGGCGAATATGTGGATTGTCTGGATTTCGTACTCGAAGGAGGCTCGATTGAAAGCGATGGTCAGGGTACCATTTTTACCACTTCATGTTGCTTGTTGGCTCCTCATCGTAATCAGCCGATGACGAAAGAAGAGATCGAAGCGCGATTAAAGCGCGACCTTTATGCAGAGCGTGTGCTTTGGATTGATTATGGTCATCTGGTGGGTGATGATACCGATGGACATATCGATACGTTGGTCCGTATTGCTCCTAACGACACCTTATTATATATAGGATGCGATGATGAGACAGATGAGCACTATGAGGATTTGAAGAAGATGGAAGAACAGCTCAAGACCTTCCGTACCATGGCTGGTAAACCCTATAAGTTGGTGAAGTTACCTATGCCACGAGCTATCTTTGACGAAGGTGAGCGTCTGCCAGCTACCTATGCTAATTATTTAATAATGAATGGCGCTGTATTAGTGCCTACTTATAACCAGTCCGATCTTGATGCTGAGGCTCTGAAATTGATTGGTGAGGCTCACGAGGGTAGGGAGGTTGTAGGTATAGATTGTAGAAGTATCATTAAGCAGCATGGTTCACTCCATTGCTGCACCATGCAATATCCAAAAATATGAGAGAACTGAGAGTAGGTTTTTTGCAGCAGCATAATACTGCTGACACCAAGGACAATATCCTGAGATTGGGTGAGGGTATCACCGATCTGGCAAAACGTGGTGCACAACTCATTGTACTGCAGGAGTTGCATAATACGCTTTACTTCTGTCAGACGGAAGATGTGGATCTGTTCGATCTAGCTGAGACAATTCCTGGTCCATCTACAAAGTTGTACTGCGAGCTGGCAAAGAAATGTGGCGTGGTTATTGTTGCTTCGTTATTCGAAAAACGCGCCCCAGGTTTATATCATAACACAGCCGTAGTCATCGAGAGTAATGGCGAGATTGTAGGTAAGTATCGTAAGATGCATATTCCCGATGATCCTGCTTATTACGAGAAGTTCTACTTCACACCTGGTGACTTAGGATTCCATCCTATCCAGACCTCGGTGGGTAAATTAGGTGTGTTGGTATGTTGGGATCAGTGGTATCCTGAAGCTGCCCGTCTGATGGCGATGCAGGGTGCCGAGATGCTCATCTATCCTACTGCTATTGGTTATGCCGATAATGATACACCCGAAGAGCAGCAACGTCAGCGTATGGCTTGGCAGACAGTGATGCGTGGCCATGCTGTGGCCAACGGTTTGCCAGTGATTGCTGTTAATCGTGTTGGTTTCGAACCCGATCCTTCAGGTCAGACTGCTGGCATCCAGTTCTGGGGAACCTCGTTTGTAGCCGGCCCTCAGGGTGAGATTATCTACGAGGCGTCAACTGATGATGAGGAGAGCATCGTGGTAGAGATGGATATGGACCGTTCTGAGCAGGTGCGTCGTTGGTGGCCCTTCTTGCGTGATCGCCGTATCGATGCCTATGGTGACATCACGAAGCGTTTCATCGATTAAAGGTAGGATTGTAAAAGGTAAAAAGATAAAAAATTATAAGACTATGTCAAATCAACTTAGATTCCAGGTTGTAGAAGAGGCTTTTAAGAAAAAAGCTGTAGAGGTTAAAACGCCTGCAGAGCGTCCCTCAGAGTATTTCGGTAAGTATGTGTTCACCCGTGAGAAGATGTATAAGTATCTGCCCATTACGGTGTACAATAAACTGATTGATGTCATAGATAATGGCGCCCGTTTGGACCGTTCGATTGCCGACGAAGTAGCCGAAGGTATGAAAAAATGGGCACAGGAAATGGGAGCAACCCATTATACCCACTGGTTCCAGCCATTAACCGAGGGTACTGCCGAGAAGCACGATGCTTTTGTGGAGCACGATGGTAAGGGCGGTATGGTAGAGAACTTCAGTGGCAAACTGCTGGTTCAGCAGGAACCTGATGCGTCAAGCTTCCCTAATGGCGGTATCCGTAACACCTTTGAGGCGCGTGGCTATTCTGCCTGGGATCCTACATCGCCTGTATTCATTATCGACGATACACTCTGTATCCCTACTATCTTTATTGCTTATACTGGTGAGGCGCTCGATTATAAAGCACCATTGCTTCGTTCGCTGCATGCTGTTAACAAGGCTGCTACCGATGTTTGTCAGTATTTCTACGACGATGTGGCTAAGGTGCAGGTAAACTTAGGTTGGGAGCAGGAGTACTTCCTGGTTGATGAGGGTTTGTATTCGGCACGTCCTGACCTGATGCTTACTGGTCGTACCCTGATGGGACATGAGAGTGCCAAGAATCAGCAGATGGACGACCACTATTTTGGAACCATCCCTGATCGTGTGCAGGCTTTCATGAAGGATTTGGAAATCCAGGCACTCGAGTTGGCTATTCCTTGTAAGACCCGTCATAACGAGGTAGCACCTAACCAGTTTGAGTTGGCACCAATCTTCGAGGAGTGTAACTTGGCTGTCGACCATAACATGCTGCTGATGTCGCTGATGAAGAAGGTGGCTCGTAAGCATGGCTTCCGTGTGTTGCTGCACGAAAAGCCTTTCGATGGCATCAATGGTAGTGGTAAGCACAATAACTGGAGTCTTTCTACTGATAGTGGCGTACTGCTCCATGCGCCTGGTAAGACACCTGAGGAGAATCTACGCTTTGTAACTTTCATTGTTGAGACCCTGATGGGTGTATATAAGCACAACGGACTGCTGAAGGCTTCGATCGTCAGTGCCACCAATGCACATCGTTTGGGTGGAAACGAGGCACCTCCTGCTATTATCAGCTCATTCTTGGGTAAGCAGCTCACAGAGTTGCTCGATCATATCGAACTTTCGGATAAGGACGACCTCTTTACTATTAAGGGTAAGCAGGGTATGGAGATCGATATTCCACAGATTCCGGATCTGATTATCGATAATACCGACCGTAACCGCACATCGCCATTTGCCTTTACGGGTAATCGCTTCGAGTTCCGTGCACCAGGTTCGTCGGCAAACTGTGCATCGGCCATGATTGCACTTAACTCGGCTGTGGCTGAGGCTTTGCAGAACTTCAAGCATCGTGTGGACAAGCGTATTGCCAAGGGTGAGAGCAAACTTTCGGCTATTGTAGATATTCTGCGTGAGGATATCAAGACCTGTAAGCCAATCCGTTTTGATGGTAATGGTTATAGCGACGAGTGGGTGGCTGAGGCTGCCAAGCGTGGTCTGGATGTCGAGAAGTCAACACCAAAGATTATTGAGCACTATCTGGATAAGGACAGCGTGAAGATGTTCGAGTCGGTAAAGGTGATGAATCGTAAGGAGTTAGAGGCTCGTAACGAGGTGAAGTGGGAAACCTATGTGAAGACTGTTCAGATTGAGGCTCGTGTGATGGGCGACCTGTCGATGAACCATATCATCCCTGTGAGCACACACTATCAGAGTCAGCTCATTAAGAATGTGCAGGGCATGAAGGATGTATTTGATAAGGCTGAAGCCGAGCGTCTCTCTGCTCGTAACATGAAGTTGATTAAGGAGATTGCTGAGCGTACCGAGCGTATCGAGCAGTTGGTTGATGATCTCACAGAGGCTCGTCGTGTGGCTAATCGAATCTACAATATCCATGAGCGTGCCATGAGCTATCATGATACTGTTTGTCCTAAGATGGATGCCATCCGTTATGAGATCGACCATCTTGAGATGATTGTTGAGGACGGTCTGTGGTCATTACCCAAGTACCGTGAGTTGTTGTTTATCAGATAAATAAATCGCACAAAAATGAAGAAACTCTTAACTATATGGATGCTCTTGGTTGCTTTCGTAGCAGCCAAGGCCCAGATGATGGATCCAGTACACTTCACCACTCAGATGAAGGACTTGAAGAATGGTGAGGCAGAATTGGTATTTAAAGCAACGATTGATGCTGGTTGGCATGTCTATTCTACCGGCTTGGGCAATGATGGCCCTATTTCAGCTACGTTCAATTCTGTAAAGATGGATGGCGCACAACCAGTTGGAAAATTGCAGGCTCGTGGTAAGGAAATCAAGCAGCATGATAAACTCTTCGGGATGGAAGTGCGGTATTTTGAGAACGCTGTCACTTTTGTACAGAAGATTAAGTTTACCAAAGCCAAGTATGATATCGAGTGCTATGTGGAGTATGGCGCTTGTAATGATCAGGCTTGTCTGCCACCATCCGAGGTTGTATTCAAACAGGGTGGTAAAAGTCCCATTGAGGAGTCTTCAGAATTGAAAGAATCGCCCGATGGGGATACTGCCAAAGTTGAAGTACCAGTAGATACTGCAGTTGTCGATACAACGGTTGTTGCAAATGATTTGTGGACACCTGTTGTTTCTGAATTGCAGGCTTTCAATGGCAATGCGGCTCCTACCGAGAATATGGCTCTGTGGTTGATTTTTATTGAGGGATTGCTGGGTGGTTTCATTGCTTTGTTCACACCTTGTGTGTGGCCAATCATTCCGATGACGGTATCTTTCTTCCTCAAACGTAATAAAGATCGTGCTAAGGCTATCCGTGAGGCTACTACCTATGGTGCCAGCATTGTGGTTATCTATGTGCTGTTAGGTTTGGCTGTTACTCTGCTGTTTGGGGCCAGTGCGCTGAATGCTTTGGCCACTAATGCGGTATTCAATATCTTCTTCTGTCTGTTGTTGGTTGTCTTCGCCGCTTCATTCTTAGGTGCTTTCGAAATCACCTTGCCTGCTTCGTGGTCAACAAAGATAGATGAAAAGTCTGAGAGCACCACTGGTTTACTGAGCATTTTTCTGATGGCATTCACCTTGGCTTTAGTGTCTTTCTCATGTACTGGCCCTATTATTGGCTTCCTGTTAGTGGCAGTATCTACGCAGGGTAGCATTGTGGCACCAACTATCGGTATGTTGGGATTCGCCATTGCATTGGCCATTCCATTTACACTCTTTGCCATGTTCCCCTCTTTGTTGAAGTCGGCTCCTAAGTCAGGTGGTTGGATGAATGCCATCAAGGTAACCTTGGGCTTTATCGAGTTGGCTTTTGCACTCAAGTTCCTGAGTGTGGCTGATTTGGCCTACGGTTGGCATATTCTCGATCGTGAGGTGTTTCTGTCGTTGTGGATTGTTATCTTCGGTCTACTTGGCGCATACTTGTTGGGCTGGCTCAAGTTCCCGCACGACGATGATAAGCATCGTACCAATGTACCACAGTTCTTCTTGGCTATGGCTTCGTTAGCTTTCACTATTTATATGATTCCTGGTTTGTGGGGAGCACCTTTGAAAGCCATTTCAGCTTTTGCACCACCTATGAGTACACAGGACTTTAATCTGCAGAAGACGGTGACCGAGGCCAAATACAAGGATTTCGAACAGGGTATGGCTGCTGCCAAGGCTGAGCACAAACCTGTGATTATCGACTTTACTGGATTTGGTTGTGTAAACTGTCGTAAGATGGAGGCTGCTGTATGGAGCGATCCTCAGGTGGCTGATATCCTGAATAATAAGTATATCTTGATATCGCTTTACGTAGACGACAAGACACCACTCGCTACACCTATCGAGGTTGAGGAGAATGGCCAGAAGCGTACCTTGCGTACTGTGGGTGATAAGTGGAGCTATCTGCAGCGTGTGAAGTTCGGTGCTAACGCCCAACCGTTCTATGTGCTATTAAACGAAGAAGGCCACCCGCTAGCGGGCAGCCGTTCTTACGATGAGGATATTCAAGGTTATATTGAATTCTTGAATAAAGGCGTTAGATAACTAATGGGCGTTATTTTTTGTTTTATATTTGTATTTTTATATCAAATATGAAATTTGAGAATGAGGATGGTTCTAATGACTATCCTCATTCTCTTTTTTTCTATAAACTAGGAATGAAGATGGGTTTGTAAACTTTCTAAAATTAGGTAAATGTGACATGAGCTGTATTCCTATTGTAATTATGAAAACAAAAAATATCGCAGAAAAGAATGACATTGGAATAGCTAACTTATCTGCAATTATCATTAATGGTGTTATCGCAAGAGTGTGGTAAATGTAATATTGCATAGTTAATTCTCCTTGATGAGCAGTCCAAGTGTTAATTGGACAGATGTTAATAAATGCGAGTGACATTGGAATAGCTAGAAAAAATACTGTTATTCTATTTAATGCTCCATATATGGTCTTGTATGGTGTAGAGTGTATCAAACTACCTAAGTGATTATGAAAAAAAAACAATATGAGAGTAATCGTAAATAAGAAAATAAGGCTTAATGGTCTATATTTTTTTGGTAGAATTATATTTCTACCTATTGGTGTCCGATAAAAACGATGCGTAACGGTTATAAAGTGAGCGGTAGATGGAACCGAAGAAGCTGGACTTACGCCGTTTGTTGGCATCGGACAGCGTACTACGGCATATCATATGGTCGATTCCCAGATG
>JAEEGI010007078.1_pt1 | contig 25204 bp, 21 predicted proteins | sample 8958751 | NCBI WGS metagenome assembly JAEEGI01 (sample SAMN16246545, study PRJNA631951) | gut metagenome | biome: gut microbiome; feature: rumen; material: KS-attached | host: Bos | place: Iran: Karaj | collected 2018-10
AACTTGAACAGCGTTATAATACTGCGTTGAACAATCGACATCCTCAGTCAGTGTGTTCGTGCCGTTGGAATACTGCTTCGTGGCACCCTGCGGATACTTTGGAGAACTGTCGCTAGGAGGCTGGGCGCTCATACCGATGGCTGTTGCCATCAAAACCGTTGCTGTAAGTAAAAACTTCTTCATAAACGTAGTTGTTTTGTTGTTAATAATGAATATTTGTGTCCAATCCCAAGGCAGGTAGATTCTGCCTTAGGATTGTTTTATTGCGAATTAGTGACCGCCTGGCCAGCCACCTCCACCGGGGCCAAAGCCACCACCTTGGTTACCACCGGTGTAAGCCGAGATGTTGACACTGGAGCCGCCAGTGACTATGGCATCGATATAGCCAGCGCCGCCGAAGATCTCGGTACCGCTACTGACGGTGACACCGCTCTTCAATGTTGGCTGTGAGGCTCCGCTGACGACCATCGTGCTGCCGCCGCTGGATGGTGTCTGGAAGGCCAGCACATCGTTGCCGACGGTCAGGGCATACCAGGTGTTCTTATTCCATGAGTTGGTAGAGTAGCACGACTGTGTGAGGCTGGCACCGCTCTCCAGTCCGCCGATGGCAATGATGGTTCCCCCCTGGACGTACAGTTGTTTCCGCTGCTCGCTATTGGCGTCGATGGCCACCTCAGGACTTGATGTTCCGATGACATATACCAGTCCGCCCTTGATGTAGCAGTTGCCATTGCTATCGATGCCGTCGTTACCGGTAGAGCGGGCATAGACGTAGCCGCCGCTGATGGTCAGGTCGCCGGCAGTGCTTAAACTCTTTGTATCATCGCTGTACGACGAGTTGATGGCGTCGTCCGTGGCATTCACGGTCACCTGACCGCCCATGATGTTAATATTAGTCTTGCTCTCGATGCCCTCGCCGCCGGCACCTGTGGTGGTGACGCTGATGATGGCATTGTCGCTGACAGTGATGGCACCGTCAACCTTGATACCCTTGGGCGATGACTTATAGTCGCTGTCGTAGCGGTCGAGCTGGCTCGACGAACTGACTGTAGAGATGGTGCCGCCCGACGATGCCACAACGGCATTGCCGCTGGTATTGATGGTCGCAGTACCACCTGTAATAGTAAACGCTCCGTCAACGCTGATACCCTTGCCGCCGGCACCTATGCTGGTCAGATTCTGTGTGCCGCCGCTGATGGTCATATTGCCGTCGGCACTGAGGCAGCTCGATGCCTTGGTCTTATTGTCGTCGCTGTCCCATGCGCCGCCGCCAGTGGTTTTTACGTTGATGTCGCCGTCGCTAATCTTCATGTCGCCATCGGCCTTGATGCCCTTGGCGGCTGCGGCTGTCACAGTGATGTTCAGCGTACCAGCCTCCAGATAGACGTTTCCACTGTCCTCGTCATCATGATCGGTGGTCTCACCCGTCGAGGTGTCGCCGCCCAGGTCGCACTGTATGCCGTCGTCACCCACGCCGCTGATGGAAACGGTACCACTCTTCATCAGGAAGTACTCTTCGCAGTTGATGCCGTCGCCCACAGCCTTGGTGATGTTCAGCGTCAGGTTCTTCACGCTGATGTAGTCTCCGCTCTTGATGGCGTGCTTCGTGTTGCCAGCCACGTTCAGCGTGCCTTTGCCCTGCAGTTGCAACTGTCCCTTGCTGTAGATGCAGGCCTTCTGGCTGCCGTCGCTACCGTCGGTCAGCGTGTTCTCCGTGCCGTTCTTGGCGCTGAGCTGTATGCGCTTCGAGTTGGTGATGTTGATGGCGGCCCCCGAGGGGTTCGTCATCGTCAGTCCTGCCAGCGATATGGTACACTTGTACGAGCCGTCGAGTGTCAGCGATCCGTCTGCCGTCGAACCGCTGAGCACGTAGGTGATCTCGTCGTTGTCGATGGCCTCCGTATTTGTCTGCGTGATGGTGACATGTGCGCCGCTCACTTCTGCCATGACGTAGCTGGAGACGTTGTCGGCCATCGTCACCGTAGCTGTCGAGCCGTTATATACGATGTTTACTGTGTTGGCTTCCACTCCTGACTCCTGACTCCTGACTACTTCAACACTCGTGATGTCGCTGATGGTGAACACATCGTTGCCGACGGTCAGCATGGTGCCGCCGGTGAATGTAGCAGGCGAACTTTCTGTCACCTGCGATGCCTGATACTCTTTCGTGCCGCTGCTGGTCGTAATCTTCAGCGTCTGTCCTGTGGCTGCTATCGTCAGCACGAGAGCTATCACGGATAATAATAATTGTTTCATTTCACAACGATTTTATAAGTCTTGCTGTTCGTCTTTACAATATACACACCCTTTTTCATCTGCGCCTTCGTTACCTTATGGCCTTGCAGGTCGTAGAACTCTGCAGAATTGTCCATTGTCCATTGTCCATTGTCAATTGTTTCAATGCCCGTCGTCTCACTCTGCGTCGAGAAGTACATCTTGCTCAGGTCGGCCAGCGCAAATGTCTCGTTGCCGATGGCGAGCGTCGAGTTGTCGAGGTTAATCGTCACTGGCAGCGACGATACATCCACGGAGGTCTTTGAGCCGTCTGTCGTCTCAAAAGTCAGGTAGGTGTAGGTATCTTCCGCCTGCACGGCCAGTCCGCCACCCACCAGCGTCATTAATAATAAAGCAATCTTCTTCATCTATCTTATAATTTTTTAATTTTATAATCTTGTAATTTTTCAAGGTGCAAAGGTAATATAAAAATAAGGTGTTCGCCAAATTCATTCAGCGAACACCCCAATTTATTCAGTGAAAAAGACATGAGACGATGCGTTTAGTGTTAAACAATTATAATTGTAGATAGGGTAGTAGGGTAGAAGTGAAAATATGTAGTAACTTTGTAGTACCAATATTGAATGTTGTGCTTATGAGGCGTATTTTACTACTGACAATGACGGCTGTGATGCTCGTGATGTTGGTCTCTCTCCGGGCCTTCGCCCAGATACCTTATTATGCAGGAACGGCGGGCAAAGGAAGACTGTATGGCTATACCTCGCTGAAAGTGCGGCCCGGCATCAACCACCAAGAGACCTACACCACCTTCCAGTATGGCTTGGGCGATCACTTCGACACAGGTATCGACCTCTATACGGGGCCTGATTGTGCTTATTGGGGTGCGCTTGTGCGCTTTGGCGTGAAGCCCAGCAAGTGGTTCAATATTGGCGCAGAGGTTATCCCGTCATTCAATCTCAATGATAGTTTCAAGTTCTCCTACCTCACATCCGGGCTCTACCTGAACGGGGCGATTACAGGCGATGGCCGTCTGTTTTGGTGTTCGAACACCTGGTGGATTGTCAATGACGGTGCAGACGACGCCTATTCCAACTACGAATATCTGGGTTACACCATCCCTCTGAAAAAGAACCGGTCTCTTACCCCGTTGATAGGTGCCGTCCACTCCTGGCGTTTTAATCAGGATCCGGAACCCGCTGCCGGACTCTACTACACCTTCAAGAACTGGAACCTCTACCTCTGGGGCCACGACTTCCTCCATAGCCATCCAAGATTCGTCATCGGCATTGATTTCCTGATGTAGGCATAACAGTAAAAGATGCTTAGTGACAGAGTAAGTAATGCCTACTATATCCCCATAGAAGGCATCTCCAACACTGTGACTTGGCATCTTAATGAACCTTAGATAGCATCTTTGGCAGCTAATGCATAGCCATCACATCGTCTGGATAATATATCTTCGCGACATCAGGATTCTTAGGAGTCTCTCGCAAGAATAAGGCATAGTGTATCTCATGGCCTTTCGAGAAAGGCAATCCATTGGCTATGGTCTGAAGCCTAGTAAGTTCTTCCTTAGCATCAATGTGTTCTTGCCACTTGCATTCTCCCAATAACAAATGTTTACCATCAAATGATTCTGCTATTATATCCAGTTCAACAGGGATATATTGTTGTTTCTCTTCGTTGTAATAGCTGCCCCACCAGCGTCTTGCCATCTGATACATGATATCATCTGCGCCATGAGTGCTGACATAGTTTCTGCATAGTTCTTCCCATGCATGGCCATAAAAATCGTTTTCGGTTTTCTTAAATACGTCCAAAACAGCCTGACTATTACCCAACTCTATCAAAGAGTTATAAGGAAGAACATAACGATAATGAAAACGAAGTAAAGGATCGGAGATATGATACAAGCCCTTTTTACTCTTCTTTTCCTCCTCACCAAATGGGACTTCCTTACTTATAAATCCGAGTTCTTTTAATCTCGACAACTGCGGAGTTATATCTGTAGCCTGTTTTTCTGCCCGGGATGCAATCTCTGACATTTTATTTGCACCGTAGCCAATAAATGACAGAATGGATGAAGCCTGAACCGTATCACGCATTTCGTCATACAACAGTTTGGATGGTTCTTCGTGCAAGGTGCCCTCTGAGGTTAGCATCAGATTTTCTATGGCATCATAAAGGCTATCATAGTTTTCACGCAATTCCCAGTATCTGGGTACACCACCCCATATAGCGTACTCCCTAACAGCTTGTTCGGCATCACATTGTAGTGCCTGGCTAACAAATGATGGCGCAATAGGGCTCATTTTCATGATTTCATCTGCACGGCCATAAAGGGGTTCCTTACTATCAAGAACAAAGCCCTGCATCATCTGCTGAGAAGAGCCGCAGATAATCAGGTCGAATTTCAATTTCTTGTCATCGAGTAGCTTTTGGAGAATGGATGGCAGCGCAGGACAGCTCTTTACGAGATAGGGGAATTCATCAAGGCATACGGTGATACGGTGGTCTACAGATCTGTTCAGGCTGACAAAAAGCGACTCCCATGTCGGGTAGGTAGCCATGCTGAATCCTTCGATGCTCATATCTACGGTAGCAGAGAACAACTGACGCTGACTTGGTTCCGAAGTTCTGTCTGCCAGGAAATAGATATCACCTCGGCTAAAGTCCATCACTCTTTTTATCAGCGTGGACTTGCCAATGCGTCTCCGTCCATACACAACAATGAACTGAGGCTTCTCCCTTTTCAATGACTTTTGCAGGCGTTCAAGCTCTTTCTTTCTGTCAACAAATTCCATATCCCTAATTTTACGTCACAAAGATACGCTATTTCAGCATTTTAACCAAATCTTTTAGACATTATTAAGAATATAATTCTACTTTATTATAATTCTACTTTATATTTTGCCGGATTGATTGCTCTTAGCTTTACTATGGTCGGTTCAAGAGTTGGTGGCCTAAGTCGCGGTCGCGGCAGATGGCGACGATCTGGCGGATGATGGTTTCCATGCGAGGGACGGGAGCGACGAAGTAGGTGGGATAGTCTGGGCAGAGAACGACGAGGTTCATGCCGGCGATGCGGATGCCGTAGTGCGACTCGAGCATGTGGCGGTAGAGGTTCTGCTGGAGGCAATAGTGATAATAAGAGGTGTCGGGCAGGGTGATACCGTTGAGGCTGGTCTTATTGGCAAAGGCCTCGGTGATGGGCTGTCCCAGGGCGTTGACGACCTTTTTGCTGCGCTTCCAGTCGTAGATGGTGAAGGTGCCGTCATCGTTACGGCAGATCATATCGATGGTGCCAGCCACGTTCATCTCCAGGTCATACACGGGCCACTCCTGACGATAGGGATGGATGTCGTATTCACGGATGAAGCAGAGGAACTGCTGTTTCTCATGCTCCACAGAGATCTTTTCCGTCTTGCCGTTATAGCAGAAGGGACAGACGGTCTCAAACACACCATCGCGGAACCAGTTCTCCGTCTGTTCGTGGACGAAGGTGCCTACCTCGGCAGCCATACGGCCGACACGAGCCCACTTGTCGAGCGTTTCCTCCACGGGGATGCGATAGCGCTCCCACTGGCGCATGGCCTGCTGCTGGGCGTCGAAGGGCTCGAAGAAGTAGGCGATTAATGAACTGACGGGCAACAGTCGTCTCTCGTCTCCTGTCTCCTGACTCCCGACTCCTGACTCCTGACTCCTGTCTCCTGACTCCTGACTCCTGTCTCCTGACTCCTGACTCCTGTCTCCTGACTCCTGACTCCTGTCTCCTGACTCCTGACTCCTATAAATATACACATGTTCCTCAGCCTCAAAGTCGATATGGCTGTCCTGTTCGTAAAGGCCGGCATCGGTAAATGCCGCCATCTTAGCTTCAATATTTCTCATTTCGGTACAAAAGTACATTATTTTTTAGACATAAGGACATAAGAACATATATTTTTTTGTTTCTTTTGTTCTTTTGTCCAAAAAAAGGATTATCTTTGCACCGAAAAGATGAATAACGAGACAATCCAACTCAGGGACCTCAGCATCGGCTATCAGACGAAGCATAGCGTCAAGACGGTGGCTGCGGGTATCAACGGTGCGATACGCAGCGGAGAGTTGACGTGTCTGCTTGGTGCCAACGGTGTGGGTAAGTCTACGTTGTTGCGCACCCTCGCTGCCTTCCAGCCGCAGATTAGCGGGGAGATATTGATTTCGAGGAGTGAGGAGTGTGGAGTGAGGAGGGAGATTACCTCTTTTACGGATAAGGAGCTGAGCAAGGTGATTGGGGTGGTGCTGACGGAGAAGCCAGATGTCAGGAATATGTCAGTACGTGAGTTGGTATCCTTGGGGCGCTCGCCCTATACGGGGTTTTGGGGCACCTATACGGATGAAGACCTCCGCATCGTGGATGAGGCGATAGAGATGGTGGGTATCACGGATCTGATACGTCGTCCAGTCCATACTCTTAGTGACGGTGAGCGTCAGAAGGTGATGATCGCCAAGGCACTGGCACAACAGACGCCCGTCATCTTCCTCGATGAACCAACGGCCTTCCTCGACTATCCCAGTAAGGTGGAGGTGTTGCAGTTGCTGCGACGCATCAGCCGTGAGGCCGAGAAGACGATATTCCTATCTACCCACGATGTGGAGTTGGCACTTCAGTTGGCGGATACGATATGGCTGATGAGGAGACAGGAGTCAGGAGACAGGAGTCAGGAGTTAGGAGACAGGAGTCAGGAGACAGGAGTCAAGGGGCCTGTGACGATAGGATCGCCAGAGGCTTTGGCTGCAAGTGGCGACCTCGGACGCTTTATCGAACGCCAGAACATCGTCTTTGACAAAGAGACACTGACCATCAAAGTGAAGAAATAAATCGGACTCTCGTAAGCGCTTTCACAAAGCGTAGCGACTAAAAGAATTGAGGTTATGATATTCGGACACGGTGACGACGCCTTTCGTTATGGCGAACAGATTAAGATAGACTTCAGCTCCAACATCTATTACGGGGCTGACCTCTCAGGCTTGCAGGCACATCTGGCGAGCCGTTTCGGCATCGTAGCCCATTATCCTGAGCCTGAGCCTACCTCGTTGGAGAAGATGCTGGCCAAGAAACTGGGCGTGCCCGATAATACCGTGATGGTCACCAATGGCGCCACAGAAGCCATCTACCTCATCGCCCAACTCTATAGTGGCTGGGCATCCATCATCCCACAGCCCACTTTTACGGAATACGAGGATGCCTGCAAACTCTACAACCACCTTTTATCATATAATGCTGACGACGAACTTGAAGTGCTGCCCGAGGACCGTATCTACTGGCTCTGCAATCCCAACAATCCGACGGGTAATGTGGTGAACACACTCCTATTCAGGCACATCATCCGCCAGCATCCACGCTATCTCTACGTCATCGACCAGTCGTACAAGGACTACACGCTCAGTCCGATGATCCAGCCCAAGGATATGACCGACTGTTATAATGTGATGCTCGTCCACTCACTCTCGAAGACCTATTGCATCCCAGGCCTGCGTCTGGGCTATATCTTCAGCTCGCCTATCATCATCGACCGTCTGCGACAGATCCGTCAGCCCTGGACCGTCAACGCCGTTGCCATCGAGGCAGGGAAATATCTGTTGGAGAACGATCCCAAGATGATTCCCGATCTGCCAGCCTTTCTTGCTGAGGCCCAGCGTCTGCACAAGAACCTATCAGCTATCAACGGGCTGTTGGTGATGGACACGAACACCCACTTTATGCTCGTCAATATCGACAAGAGCAACACTTATGACCTGAAACAATGGCTTATCGACCACTATGGCATCCTCATTCGAGATGCCTCCAACTTCCGAGGGCTCGACAACCATTGTTTCCGCGTCACAACCCGTACCCCAGAGGAGAACGACCTTCTCGTCGAAGCCCTCAAGGAGTATGTTTCTTTATAATGTACCGTTGGTAGTAAGTGAGCATAAGCGTGGTCATCGGCAAGGCGATGATCATACCTAATACGCCTAACAGCGAACCCCATATCGACAGCGACAGGAGGATGATGGCCGAGTTGAGGCCCGTCACCCTACCCATGATCTTCGGCGTGAGCAACGAGTCCTGTATCATTTGCACCACCGCAAACACGATGAGCGCCATGAACAGAATGAACCAGAAGTTCTCGCCCGTATCGGCAGCCTTGACAATCGCCAGGAGGATGGTGGGTATGAAGCCCACCAACTGCAGATAAGGCACCATATTCAACAGTCCGATGAACAGTCCGAGGCCGATGGCCATGGGGAAATCGATGATGAGGAAGCCGATGCAGAACAGGATGCCAACGCAGAAGGCGACGAGTGCCTGACCACGGAAATACTTGTTCATGCCTTCCTCGACATCGGCCATCAGCTGAATGGCAAATGGGCGGTAGCTTTCGGGCAGCAGGTTGGGCCATCCCCCGCTGATCTTCTCATAGTCGAGCAGGATGAAGAGTGTGTAGAGCACCACCATCGTCATCGACAAGATGCTGGAGAGTACGCCAATCGACTGCATGATGACATCCCATACCGTTGGCACAGCCATCTTGACGCCTTCGATGAAGCCCTTCTGGGTGACGATTCCCTTGATCTCATCGACGGTGAAGTGTTCACGCAGAAATTCCTGGATGGCACGGGGGATGTTGCTGAGCGTTTGCGACTGGGAGAGATAGTCCACCAGCAGGTTCTTGACATGGACGCTCTCATCAATCATCGGAGGTATGACAAGGTAGGAGAGTCCTGTCAGTATGGCCCCCATGACGATGAAGGAGCTTAGGATGCCGAGGAAACGGTACTTCATCTTGCAGCGGTACTGGAAGAACTTAACCATCGGGAACAGGATGTAGGCGATGAGCCACGCCAGGAAGAAAGGTGTGAGCACACCACTCAACCTGTTGAGCAGCATGATGATGCCTACGATGATGATGACCCCTATCAGGCCACGCACGAACTTGTCGAAGTTAATCTCTTGACTAAACATATCTGTCTTCTTTTCTACTTTCTGCTGCAAAGGTAAGGAATTTATTTGAAATGCGCAATGCGTTGCGAATATTTTTTTGTGGCAAAGTGTTGCGTATTCGTCATAAATGCTGTTACTTTGCATCGCCAACACAAAACAACACAAAAATTCAATTATAGATCTTTGAGGAATCACCAGCTTGGGAAAGTTGGTGGTTCTTTTTTTGTTTTGCTGCGCAACGCGTTGCGTAATATTTCACGGAATGAATACGTTCTATATATGCAGAATCTATTAATTTTGCACATTATTAAATAAATCACCAGATTGAAGAAACGAGTATCCCAGCGCGACATCGCCAAGATCCTCGGGATTAATGTCTCGACGGTATCCCGGGCGCTGAAAGGACAAGGAGGTGTGAGCTCAGCCCTCAGACAGAGGATTGAGCAGTTGGCTCACGAGCAGCGCTACCGTCCGAACCCCTTTGCCGTCAGTCTTCGCTTCGACACCACCCGCACCATTGGTATTGTGGTGCCCGATGTGTCGTTCAACCCCTATGCCCATTTCGTAAAGCGGGTAGAGGCAGAGGCCCGGAAGGCTGGCCTGCTGTGTATCATCATGGATTCTGACGACAGCTTTGCTGGCGAGGTGGAGTGTGTGGAACTTCTCGAAAGTATGCATGTAGAGGGTATCATCCTCTGCCTGTCTCAGGAGACGACGGACTTCTCCCACCTGGAACGGTTGATGCGGAACCACATACCTTTAGTCCTGTTCGATCGGACGGCAGACATAGAAATCTCGTCTGTTGCCATCAATGATGAGCTGCTTGCCCGCCAGGCTACGCTACATCTGATCGATGGCGGAGCCCATCGCATAGCATTCTTAGGGGGGCCAAACCTGCTCAAACAGACTGCAGACCGCAAGCACGGCTATATCGAGGCCTTGCACGAACGGGGCATCCCTGTCAGGAAGGAGCTGGTGAAGTGTGGGTTCCTCAGTTTCAACTCCGGGCTGTCCGACACGTTAGAACTGTTGAGCCTGCCAGAGCCGCCAGATGCTATCTTAGCCACCAACGGCATGCTGACCATTGCATCGATTCAGGCTATCAGTAGCAAAGGCTTGCGCATACCGGAAGACATGTCGGTTATCGGGTTCATGAGCGACTGGGTGTCGGAGATGAACACCCCGCGTATCACGTTTGTGAGACACAGTCCGAAGGAGTTTGGTACACAAGCCTTCCAGTTACTGCAAGGGCAAATCAACGGCGATACCAATATTTACCACGTTACCGCCAATGCACGGCTGGAAGTGAGGGAAAGCACCCGGAAAGTGCTTTAAGATACCCCATCCTTCACCCTTCATTCTTCATTTTTTTCAAGAATCGCTTTGATATGTCGGCGATTGTTTGTATCTTTGTGCCAAAATTATCAATATCTCTAAATCATGTATAAAAGAATCAGACTTTTTTCTATGCTGATGTTGCTCTTCTGCGTAGGCAGCATTCAGGCACAGGATCGGCTCTATGCCGATGAGTTTCCACTTGGTGACGTCACCCTGCTCGACGGTCCGCTGAAGAAAGCCCGCGACCTGAACATCAAGGTGCTCCTTCAGTACGATTGCGACCGTCTGCTGGCACCTTATCTGAAGGAAGCCGGACTCACCCCCAAGGGCAAGAGCTATCCCAATTGGGACGGTCTCGACGGACACGTAGGTGGCCACTACCTGACGGCGATGGCCATCAATGCGGCCACAGGCAGCGAGGAGTGTCGCCAGCGTATGGACTATTTCATCAGCGAGCTGCAGGCTTGTGCCGATGCCAACGCCAAGAACCACCCTGCGTGGGGCAAGGGCTATGTAGGCGGTGTGCCTGGCAGCGACCGTGTGTGGGGTAACTTCAAGAAAGGTGACTTCGGGGCCTATTATGGTTCGTGGGTACCTTTCTATAATATTCATAAGATGTACGCAGGCCTGCGCGATGCCTGGGTGTATTGTGGCAACGAACAGGCCAAGCAGCTCTTCCTTGGCTTCTGCGACTGGGCCATCGACCTCACGGCAGGCCTCTCGGATAAGCAGATGGAGCGTGTGCTCGATACGGAGCATGGTGGCATGAACGAGGTGCTGGCCGATGCCTATGCCATCACGGGCGAACAGAAATACCTCGACGTGGCCAAGCGCTTCTCGCACCGTCGGCTGTTGAATCCGCTTTCACAGCGACAGGACTGCCTCGACAATATGCACGCCAACACCCAGGTGCCAAAGGTCATCGGCTTCGAGCGTATCGCCGAACTCTCTGGCGATGAGGCTTATCATACGGCAGGTGCTTACTTCTGGGATATCGTCACGGGAGAGCGTTCGCTAGCCTTCGGTGGTAACAGCCGTCGTGAGCACTTCCCCAGCAAGGAGGCCTGTAAGGACTTTGTCAACGACATCGACGGTCCGGAGAGCTGTAACACGAACAATATGCTGAAACTCACGGAGGATCTGCATCGTCGTAATCCTGAGGCTCGCTTTGCCGATTTCTACGAATTGGCGATGTTCAATCATATCCTCTCCACCCAGCATCCAGAGCACGGCGGCTACGTCTATTTCACCTCAGCCCGTCCCCGACACTATCGCAATTACTCGGCTCCCAACGAGGCCATGTGGTGCTGTGTGGGTACTGGTATGGAGAACCACGGCAAGTACGGACAGTTCATTTACACCAAGAAGGCCGATGCCCTCTTTGTGAATCTCTTCGTCGCTTCAGAACTGAACTGGAAGGAAAAAGGCATCTCCCTCCGTCAGGAGACCACCTTCCCCTATAGTGAGTCTAGTAGGATTACCATCACGGAAGTTGGTAATCATAATTCTCAATTCAAATTGTTGGTCCGTTATCCTGGTTGGGTAAAGCCCGGACAGTTCGCTGTGAAGGTGAATGGTCAGCCCGTGAGCATCATCACTGGTCCCTCCTCTTACGTCGCCATCGACCGTCAGTGGAAGAAGGGTGATGTGGTGGAAATCTCCTTCCCGATGTATAACTACGTGAAGTATCTGCCAAACCTGCCGCAGTACATCGCCCTCATGCATGGTCCCGTCATGCTGGCGATGAAGACTGGTACGGAAGACCTCGCCATGCTGATTGCCGACGACAGCCGCTTCGGACAGCTCGCCGTGGGTAAGAAACTCCCCACCGACCAGGCGCCTATCCTTATTAATAATAACATCGAGGACATCGCCAACCAGTTGAAGCCCATCGCAGGAAAGCCGTTGCATTTCACGCTCTCTACCAAGATGGTCAACGAGATTCGTAACGAACTGATGCCCTTCTTCGAACTCCACGACAGCCGTTATATGATGTACTGGCTCGCCCTCTCAGAGGACAACTATCAGGGCTATCTCGACAATCTGGCCAAGCAGGAGAAGGAGCGTCAGGAGTTGGAAGAGCGCACGGTGGATAAGGTGCAGCCTGGTGAGCAGCAGCCCGAATCAGACCACTTCATGGAGACCGACGAGTCGTTTGTAGGCAACTCCAACGATGTGTTCTACCGCGATGCCAACAACGGCCACTACTTCAGCTATCTGATGAAGACAGACGGACAGACCAACCTCAGCTTGCGACTGAAGTACTGGGGTGTGGGCGAGTGGAAGAGCCACGAGTTCGACATCTTCGTCGACGACGTACTCGTGACCTCCGTGAACAACACGGGCAAATATCGTATCTCAGAATTCAAGTACGAGACTTACCCCGTGCCGGAGGAGGCACTGAAGGGTAAGCAGCAGGTACGTGTAAAGTTTGTGGCGAAGCCCCACCGTCAGATCGGTGAGATCTACGAGGTGAGGCTCGTCAAATAATATCTGTAATTACTTCTCCCCCTAAGTTAGGGGGAGCTAGAGGGGGTCTGAACAAGGGCATATCTGAGGCGGATCAGACCACCCCTAACCCCTCCTACTCAGGAGGGGAAAGGATTACTCCTTAATCGAAGGGAGCAGCACTGACGCAGCGCAGATTCTTCTCCAATTGCGCTGTGCTGCTGGCACCCACGAGTACAGACGTGACACCACGCTGGTGGAGAATCCAGGCCAAGGCCATCTCTGCCAGCGTTTCATTTCTGCCCTCCGCCACCTCATTATAGTATTGCAGTTTCGCCAACAATTCCGGTGTCAGCATCTCTTCCCTCAGGAATTTTCCTTTCGACATCCGCGAGTCTTGTGGGATGCCTTTCAGATAGCGGTCTGTGAGCAGTCCCTGAGCCAGGGGCGAGAAGGCGATGAATCCCACGCCGTTGTCTGCACAGAAGTCGAGAATACCCTCATCCTGTGGCTTACGGTCGAGCATATTCAGACGCCCCTGATAGATGAGCAGGGGTACATCGTGGGCCTTCAGATACTCATAGCCGAATTTCAGCGGCTCCAAGGGCCAGTTTGAGATGCCCACATAGAGCGCCTTCCCCTGACGGACGATGTCCACCAGTGCCTGCAGCGTCTCCTCCAATGGCGTATTGGGATCGTACCGGTGGCTATAGAACAGGTCCACGTAGTCGATCTTCATCCGTTTCAGGCTCTGGTCGAGCGAAGCCATCAGGTACTTGCGTGAACCCCAGTTGCCGTAGGGTCCTGGCCACATATCGTAGCCAGCCTTTGTCGAGATAAACAACTCGTCGCGATAGGGTCGGAAGTCCTCGTCCATCAGGCGTCCCATCGTCTCTTCGGCAGAGCCGTAGACGGGGCCGTAGTTGTTCGCCAGGTCGAAATGCGTGATGCCGTGGTCAAAGGCATAATGGGTGATCTCCCGGCTGCGCTCGTATGGATCGACGCTGCCGAAGTTATGCCAGAAGCCGAGGCTCACCTTGGGCAGTAACACACCAGAGCGCCCGCAGCGCTCGTATTCCATTCCGTTCTCGTAGCGGCTCTCCTCCGCCAAATACTGTTTCTTCATAACCGTTAAGTTTTACCTTTTTCTTTTAGTCGCTACGCTTTGTAAAAGCGCTAAAGCGAGTCCTTTTTCACCTTTTTACCTTTCAAGCAAGTGTTCTATGAGTATCTTCACGCCGATGCCTATCAGGATGATGCCTCCGAACAGTTCCGGCTTCAGCCTGCGGGCGATGCTGCGTCCGAAGCGTGCTCCTAACTGATAGCCGATGAGGCTGAAGAGGAAGGACACCACACCTATTATGATTAACGGCAGCGTGAGTTGTCCGACGGCTGTATAGCCTGTGCAGGCGAAAGAGATGCCTACCGCCAGCGCGTCAATACTCGTGGCAACGGCTAACAGCAGCTGCGTCCGCAGTCTTCTGGGATTAAAATGCTGCTCCTCCTCTGGGCCGAAACTCTCCCACACCATCCTGCCGCCGATGAATCCTAACATCGTGAAGGCTATCCAGTGGTCATACGCCTCCATATATGCCTGGAAATGGCTGATGCCCAACCATCCTATCAGTGGCATCATCGCCTGAAACAGCCCAAACAGCACTGCCATCCGGATGATCCACCACTTTTCACTTTTCACCTCTTCACTTTTCACTCTTATGACTCCGCTGACGATCGACACCGTCAGGCAGTCCATCGCCAGAGCCACAGCCAGGAGGATAATATCAATCAAACTCATATCGCCGACAAAGGTACTTATTTTTTTAGACAAAAGAACATAAAAGCTTATTTTTTTAGACATAAGGACATAAGAACATATTTTGAATCCATCCTGATGGCGCAGCAATTATGTTCTTATGTCCTTATGTCTAAAAAAAGATAAAGTTCTTCTGTAATATGTCTTTTATTTGTTCTTTTGTCTAAAAAGCATTATCTTTGCACTCAAATTTGGATAATAAAAACTTTAAGCGTATGAAGACAAAGCATGTACAGTATGAAACGTGGGGCACTTGCTCGAAGATGATCGATGTGACTGCCGATGAGAACGATGTGATCCAGCAGGTGTTCTTCCTGGGCGGATGTAATGGCAACCTTCAGGGAGTCAGCCAGTTGGTGCGTGGACAGAAAATCGACGACGTCATCAAGCGTCTCGACGGTATCCGCTGTGGTACGAAAGGCACCTCCTGCCCTGACCAGCTCTGCCGTGCCCTTGAAAAACTGAAGCAAGCACCAGTAGAGGAATGAAAAGGTCTATATTGTTCTTGTCCGTGTTGTTGTCTGTCGTCACGTCGCTTCAGGCGAAGGGTGAGGCAGGACTCAAGCCCCGTCTCGTGGTGTGTACAGACATTGCGCCCGCTGATGTCGAGCCAGACGACAACGAGTCGATGGTGAGGCTGCTGGCCTATGCCGACCTCTTTGAGATCGAGGCCCTCATCACCTCCGTGGGCTGGAACTGCGACCCCTACCCCAAGGAGTGGGCTGAATACCTCCAGCGTGCCATCGAGGCCTATCGTCAGGATGTGTCGAAGCTGATGAAGCGCTCTGCCCAGCAGTCTTTCCTCTCGCTCGACGAAGAGAACGGCGCCCAGCATTTAGGCTACTGGCCCAGTGCCGACTATCTCAAAGCCCGTGCTGTGATGGGTAGTGAGCGTGGCGGCATCAAGGTCATCGGCGAGGGCAACGACTCGCCAGGCAGTGAACTCCTCATCCGTCTGGCTGACGAAGATGATCCCCGTCCCATCTACGTCGCTGCCTGGGGAGGTGCGAACACCCTGGCACAGGCCATCTGGCGCGTCAAACAGACAAGGTCGCCAGAAGCCCAGAAACGCTTCGTCCGCAAGTTCCGCCTCTATACCATCACCGATCAGGATATGCAGTACAGCATGCGGATGGATCGTGCCTACAGTTCCCACCAGTGGCTGCGGAAGGAGTTTGCCGACGATCTGCAGTTCGTCTGGGACGAAGGCACCTGGCAGGAGCAGTGCGAACTGGGCAAGCGCCACTGGGACCAGCATAAGAACCACATTCAGGGCAAGGGCGCCTTGGGCAAGGAATACCCCGATTACAAATGGGGTGTCGAGGGCGACACACCCAGTTTCCTCTATGTGATGCCCAACGGTCTGAACGATCCCGAGGATCCTCGTCAGGCAGGTTGGGCTGGCTATCACGAGCGGAGACTCTGTGCCGATTCGCTCACCACCGCCTGGACCAGTTGGCAGGAGCCTGTCCGCAGCATCAGCGTGGGCTATAAGACCCGCTTCTATCCTGACGAGCTCAACGACTTCATGGCCCGCATGCAGTGGGCTGACGAGGGACAGGGCAATCACAATCCCATCGTCCGCCTCGCCTCAGAGGTCACTCAGGTCAAGGCTGGCTCCATCCTCACCCTCGATGCCTCTGCCTCTTCAGACCCTGACGGCGACCACCTGTCTTTCCTTTGGTGGCAGCAGCCGGAGATAGGCACAGCGAAAGTGGCCATCGACCAGTCTGATCAGCCGATAGCCACGATTCATATCCCTGCCGAGGCCGCAGGACAGACGCTACACCTCATCTGTGAGGTTCACGACGACGGCCCCTTCCGTCTGGTGGCCTATCGCCGTATCATCCTCAGTATCATGCCGTAGCCATCATCGCCTTTATACGACGTTGATGGCCTTGCCGCTCAGGAACGAGCTGACGTTATCGGTAGCCACCTGAATCAGACGGCTGCGAGCCTCTTTCGTGGCCCATGCGATGTGAGGAGTGATGAAGGCGTTTGGCTGTTTCAGAAGCGGATGGTCTGCCTTCGGCGGTTCCTCGGTGAGCACGTCGGCACAGAAGGCGGCAAGCCTCCCTTCCTCAAGGGCCTCGGCGATGGCCTGATCGTCTACCAACGGTCCGCGTCCGGTATTGATGAGAATGGCCGTGGGCTTCATCAGTCGCAGCGTCTCGCCATTCATCATCCTTCGGGTGTTGTCCGTCAGCGGACAATGCAGCGACACGACATCCGAGGTCGCAAGCAGTTCTTCCAATGAAGCCTTTTCGATGCCGGCAGGCAAGGCATCAGCCGTTTTGCTCGTCAGCGCCTTCACCTTCATGCCGAAGGCGAGTGCGATCTGAGCCACACGACAGCCGATATTCCCCAGTCCTACGATGCCGAAGGTCTTGCCCGCCAGTTCCGTCATCTCCGTATCCCAGTAGCAGAAGTCTGGATTCGTGCTCCAGCGGCCCTGACGGTTAAGAATGGCGTAATGCTCCGTGCGGTTCGTCACCGTCAGCAAGTGCGCAAACACCATCTGCGTCACGCTCTCCGTGCTGTAGGCAGGTACGTTGGTCACGATGATGCCCCGCTCGTGAGCTGCCTCAATGTCCACCACGTTATAGCCCGTAGCCAGCACACCGACATATTTCAGCCGAGGCAGCTGTGCAATCACCTCCCTGTTGATAATGACCTTGTTTGTCAACACGATGTCCGCCTCGGCAGCCCTCGCCACCGTCTCGTCGGCCTTCGTCCGGTCATACACCGTCAACTCGCCCAGCGCCTCCAGTCCCTTCCACGACCGATCCCCAGGATTAGTCGTATATCCGTCAAGTATGACTATCTTCATCGCTTCTTTCATAACATTCTGTTTTTAGTTTCAAATCCAATTTGCCTGCAAAGATAATACATTTTTCTGAAACAACGGCACATTATTATAAATAATAGGACCCGCAATGCGAGTCCTATTTCATTTAGATCCAGATGGGTCCATGTCCCATGCAGCTCGTCGTTGTGATGGCCGTCAAAAACGCCGTGAGCGCGGCTACTACGACCTTCACCGCTATCTCAATCATCCGCTTCTTCATTTGCTAATCTCCTTTTCTTCTTTTTCTGTCGCTATTCTGCGCTTGTCTGGTATCTGTTTCTCCCCCTAAGTTAGGGGGAGCCAGAGGGGGTCTGAACCATCGCATTTCTGAGGCGGTTCAGACCACCCCTAACCCCTCCTCGCTCGGCTATGCCGCTTGCTACCGTAGGGACGCAAGAACTCAGGAGGGGAAGAGATTACCTTAGTTCTGATCCATCTCGTCATCGCCGTCGCCGCTGGACTTGGTGAACAGCTTGCTTGCAACCTCACTCGACTCACCATCCTTGATGGCGATAGCCTTCACGGTAGCCGTGTCACTCAGAGTGAATGCCTCACTGTAGAGCGTGCTCTCGGCCGTAGGCGCACTGCCATCGGTGGTGTAGTGGATCTCTGCGCCAGCAGGGCCGCTGATGCTCACTGAGGTAGTCTCAGTAAACGGAGTCGTACCGCTGATCGTGGGCGAAGCCAGTGCTGTAGACTGCGAACCACCGCCAGAGGTTCCACCGCTCTGGGTTCCGCCGTTCTGCGAAGAACCGCCGTTGTTGCCACCGCCGTTGCCGTCGGCTGCAGGTGCCAGCAGGTAGCTGATCGGGGTCTTCTTCTGGTAGCGCTTCTCCTTGCCTCCGACCATACGCACCTCACTCTCCACGACGTACCCGAGCTCGAACACACACTGCTCCTTGAAGGCGCGGCTGGTGAGCTTCTCACCCTTGATGTTCTCCGGGGTGAAATTGATCTTGATGCCGTTGATCATCGCGTCGGCACCGGCCTCCACAGCCTTCGCCAGGGTGTCCTTACCCAGCTTCTGTCCGTCGACGCTCGGTGAGAACGTTCCCAGACCGTCGAGCTTCACGGGCTGACCCTGTGAGAGCAGCTCGCTCATGCAGTCCACCACTTGTCCCAGCACCAGCACGCACATCTGGTAGTCGGCGATCTTGCCGTGACCGGTCATGTGCTTGGCGAAACCCTTCAGGTTCAGAGGCTCCTTCGAGTCTACTTCAGCGAACCACTTGCCGTAAGCAGCGTTGGCGTCATTGGTGTTCTGACGCAGGTTAATTACCATTGGAATGTTTGATCTTGCCATTTCTTTTGTTCCTTTCTTTTTTTAATTAAACATAAACTTTACTTTTCTCTTTGCAGCGATCTACATCGGGTCGCTACCTCCCGCCCTTCAGGTATCTATTTCCCCTCCTAAGTTCTTGCGTCCCTTCAGTAGCAAGCGGCAAAGCCGAGCGAGGAGGGGTTAGGGGTGGTCTGAACAGGCGCCATCATCATCTCACCTTCTCTCCTGAATTCATCTGCAAATTTACGAATTATTTTTAAATTGCACAAGCATTTATTCATTACGAATCACCTTCTATGAAGTTATATGAACTTTCGACAACTGAGGGCTTGATTTTTACGACAACTTTGACAACTTAGACAACTTTTTTCTGGCAGCACTGCTGCCTATGGCGACATGTTTGTCGCCCCGTAAATGTTGTCTTTGTTGTCATAGTTGTCGTTTATTAAATCATATTTGTCGTTAGTAAAATATTTGTCGTTTTCTTGCATATCTCAAGTTTTTTTTGTACCTTTGTACCATCAAACTATAAATCATTACATATCAATGCTACAAGGTAATCATAATTCTCCGCTCGGCTTGCCGCTTCCTACCAAAGGGACGCAAGAATTATCAATTCTCAATTCTCAATCTTTGGGCCGTACGCAGTTGGCCCAAATGTACTTTCCCTACATCCAGCCACGCTCAGCCTGGCTCAAACTCAAATCTCTGCTGAGTGAAGAACCCGATCTCGAGCACTTGACAAGACTCCGGCGTCGCACCTTCCTCCCTGCAGAAGTAAACATTATTTACCAACACCTCGGGCAGCCTTGAGCTGCCCTTTTATTCTCTAATTCGCTAATTCTTGATACCATAGACTAAACTCCGACTTTACTAAATCTAAACTCCAACTTTACAGGCACTAAACTTCCGCTTTGCCTTATCCTATAAATTTCGCAAATACGGCTTCTGTAGCATGTAAAGTAATTTCAATTCTTTCAAGATGCTGAGGTTAACAATTAACAAATTAACATTTGCTTTTGTCGATAACGAACAACAATTATCTATATATTATATTAATATTATTATATATTATAATATATAATAATATTACTTTATATGTTAATCCTATTCCTCAAATACCAATTGTTAAATTGTTAATTGTTAATGTCCGTTTTAGCAAATTCTGATTGGATTTTTTCTGCCGATAGAGTAATATCTTCCCCTCCTGAGTTAGGAGGGGAAGAAGTTACCCACGTTTTACTGGTTCTGCGCCTGAGCTTGTGCCTGGTTCACGCGCATCTGCATCATGAAGGTCTGCACGAACTGCATCAGCTGGCGGACGGTGACGATGGCACCTGCCATAGGCTCTGCAGCGTGGTCAACGATGTTGATGGCATACTCTACAGACTCCTTGTCGAGCAACTGGGTGAAGGGAACGTAGCCCTGCTCGTCGGCGAAGTTGAAGGCAGGCATTGCCCAGTAGTCAACACCGAACTTCTCGGTCTGCAACCTCATCGGAATCACCTGGTTCACACCATCGCAGGTCATCCTGGCACTCACGAGCTCGTTCAGCTGCTGGGTGTATCCCTCGATGGTTGCCTGGTCGGCATAGCTGCGGCGGGCATGAGCCATCTCATGCTGCAGTTGCATTGTCTTGCCGCAGTCGCTGATAGAGACGGTGGTGGTGAGGTCGTCATTCAGCGTGAGGATAGCTTCTAATTTGCCGCCTGACATCAGAGCAGTCAGCACATCGAGGATCCTCCCTGATGCAGTGAACTGTGAGAAGTCAATCTCCTTGTCTGTATATTTACCCGTAGCCTCCAGCTCTATCATGCTCTTGTCGTTATGCCCGAAAGAGAACTTCATGCCAGTTTCGTTGCCAACGGGATCGTTATCAATGTCGAAGAAGAGTTCGGTGGCGTCAGCGGGAATTTTACCGCCTGGAATTTCTTCAATTCCACTCGTGAGGACACCTGTGATGCAGATAGCATCGGTGTGTGGATTCATAAACTCCGACTCACCGCTCATCGTGACATTGTTCTTGAATACGCCCTTAAAGTCTTCGTTCCATCCTTCAGGAAGATTTGTGGCAATAGAGAATACAAAATCAGAGGGAACGAGGAACACAACAGCCGTCTCTTCATTGCCCAATCGCTTGGCAATCTGCTTATAGGTGTCACCACTAGCCTTCAGCGTGAGCTTATGCTTAGTTATTATCGCTTCTTTAGCCACTGTATTGATAATCATCTCGAAGTCGTCTGCCTCCTCTACGTCGAAGCCAGAGCCATTCTCCTTCATCGTAAAGCGATAATTAAACTCCGTCAGATCGACTGTGGCATACAGCTTGTAGCCCATCGCTGCCAGTTCGCTACCCTCTTCGACAGGCTTGACAGTCTCACGGATCTTCTGGGTAAACAGGGGGATGATCGCCTTCTCGAACTCAGGGTTGTTCAGCACAGTTGTGTTGAAAATCTGATTAATTCTGTTGGCAATCCTCCACGAACTGAAGTTCAGGTTCTCTGCCACTTCCTTCAGGTTCTGGCGGGTGTGCTGGATAAACTCCTTGCGATCCTTCTTGGCCTGCTCCTGCGAGGGATTGTCATTTGCGTCGTTAGCAGAACACGACGTAAATACACTTGCGCCGCAGATAAAGGTGGCGGCGAGCACCCAATTCATCATCTTTTTCATTGTAGTTTTTTATCTGATTGATATTTTGTGGTGAGAGGTGAGAGGTGAAAAACCACCTCTCCCCTCTTATTCTGCGGGCTGCGACTGCTGGAATCCACTGACGAGGCCCTGCACATACTGTAGCAGCTGGCGCACCACGATGGCGCTCTGCTGCATGGGCTCGGCAGCGTGGTCGATGATGTTGATGCCATACTGCACCGACTCGGGGTCGAGCAGCTCGGTAAAGGCCACATAGCCGTTCTCGTCGGCGAAGTTGAAGGAGGGCATCGACCACCAGTCAACACCGAACTTGGTGGTCATCAGGCGCATGGAGATTTCCTGGTTCACGCCCTTGCAGGTCATCTCACACTTGACAAGCTCATTCAGTTTCTGCGTATATTGGTCGATGGTCTTCTGGTCAGCATAGTTGCGGCGGGCTGTGGCTGCCTCGCGTGCCACCTGCAGGGCCTCCTGCATGTCGCTGATGCTGACGGTGGTCGTCAGGTCGTCGAGCAGCGTCAGCTTGCCCTCGTCAAGAGTGCGGGAAGTCATAATAGCTCCTATCACGTCGAGGATAGAGGCCGACGACGTGAACTGCGACAGGTCGAGGCGGTAGATGCCTCCCGTGCCGTCGCCGCTCTCCTTCAGTGCCAGGTCGAGCATCTTGCGGCCGTTCTGGCTCCAGCTGAGTGCCACGTCGCCCTTGTTGTTCACCTTGTCGCTGACAACAGAGAAGTCGAGTGTGGTCTGGTCGGCCTTGGCACCGAGGGCTGTCACGCCGGCGAAGTCGCTGGTGATGGTTCCGGCGACCGTCCAGGTGTCACGGTCAAGTTGAGCGTACTCGTGCCCGTCGGCCACGCTGACCTGGTTCTTGAAACTGCCGCTGAAGCCGTCGTGCCACTGTCCGCTGAGCCTGTCGGCGATGGAGAACTGGAACTCCGAGGGTATCAGCACCACGAGGGCCATGCCCGGCTGCTGGCTCATGGCGTGCTCGAACTTGTAGGTTGTGCTGCCGCCCGACTTCAGCGTCAGCCTGTACAGCCCTGCCTCCACCTGCTGCGTCGTGGGATTCCAGGCATTTAGGATGACCTCGAAGTCGTCGGCCGCCTCCACGTCAAAGCCATCGTTATTTGCATTCATCGTGAAGCGGTAGTTGAAGTCGGTCAGGTCAACCGTGCCATACGAATTGTACCCCATCTCTGCCAGCTCACTCCCTTCTTCCACAGGCTTGATACTCTGCTGCGTCTTCTGCATGAAGGTAGCGAGGACGGCTTTCTTAAACCCGGGGTTGTTGAGCACGTACTGGTTGAAGTAGATGTTCAGCGTGTTGGCAGCATTCCACGACGAGAAGTTCAGGTTTTCTGCCAGGTCTTTCAGCGTGGCTCGTGTGTGGGCCACGAACTCCTTGCGGTCCTTCTTAGCCTGCTCCTGCGAGGGGTTGTCATTTGTGTCGTTAGCAGAACACGACGTAAATACACTGGCGCCGCAGATAAAGGTGGCGGCGAGCACACAATTCATCATTTTTTTCATATTCTATCTTATTAAAAGTTTAAATTTTCGTTAAATCCATGGTCTCATAGAAGGTGCTGCCGTCTTCACGCATTCGGAGTGCTTTCCATTTCATCACGCCGTTCCCAGGGAATGTGACATCCCAGCAGCTGGGGATGGCAGGCAGCCCGGTATTCTTGTAATACATATAGAGCGCGCCGCCTTGGATGGAGTAATAGCTGAAATCGTCTTCCGACTGCTTCCACTCGCCGCTGGCTTCATCGAGGTAATAGAAGTTGTAGGTGCCGTCGTCCTTGTACTCAAAGCGGCATCTTGTGAAATCATCGTTCCAGTAATCGCCTTCCCACATGCCAATGATATCCGCGCTGTAGTCGGTGGTAATACGTACGTTATGTCCTGTATATTCATCATGGAACAACTCACCGTTAACGTTAATGGTGGTCTTCACATTAGCCCATGCGTCGTTGTCGGTAATTGACAGTATCTGCATTTCAAAGATAGCAGATATCGTCTCTGTTACTTGTCCGGAAAGTGTCACGACATCACCGTTGATCGCCACATCAAGCTCCATATCTTTAGCCAATCCGCCCAATTCTTCGTCTTCGCTCAGCACCATGGTTACAAGGCATTTGGTTGGAGATACGAAGTTAAGGATGACCTTGTCGTTGGTAATCGGTGGCTCATCGCTGTATTCTACAGATATCCACTTGCCAAGAATCTTCTCGGCGAGACCGTCGATGACGGCTGGGGCCTGCTTGCCGTAGAAATCGAGGAAGGGCTTCACGTTGTCATCGTCCAGATTATACTCGGTGATGTAGAACGTGGGCACCATCTCGCCCTGCTTGGCATTGGCGAGGGCGGCCTCCACGGCCTTGCGTGTCATGCCGAACGTGTTCTGCGCCATGATGCCCTTGAAGTGGGCGTTGCCGGCAATCAGTTCGTCGAGGAACTCCCCGTACACGTCGAAGGTGTACACGTTCTTGCCTTTCTCCTTGAGCAGGTTGAGGACGCTGCTGAGGACGCTGCCATTGAAGAATACGAAGTCGTCGTAATCGTTGATGACGGCTTCCACGTCGCTGTTGGCATTCTCGCTGACGGGATAGACCGTGGCCCCGGTCTTGACGGCCTTGAAGGCTTCGGCTCGCTCCGTAGCCGCGCCGTTCTGCATGGCAAAGACGGCCACGCGGTCGGCCTTCACCTCTGCGGCCAGCGCGCGCCCCGAGGCGGCATTGTCGGTGCCGAAATAGGGACATCCGGCCAATGGACTGCCGGCCTTGACGGGCGTGTCGAGGATGACCACGGGAATGCCGCGCTGCCGGGCATAGGCAGCCACCTCGGCATCGGCACTCTCGCCGTTGAGTCCGTGGGCGGGAGCATAGACGATTCCCTTCAGCCGCTTGCCAGTGAGTTGTTTCAACTGCTCCACGGCTGCCACCTGCTCCTGATAGGCATTCTCTGTCGTCGTGGTGTAATAGAGGGCCTCCACGTCGGCCTCCTCGCAGGCAGTGCGGAAGGCACTCTCCACTTGCTGCCAGTATTCCACATGGCCGTGCTTGCCAATCATGACGATACCCGAGGCACCGGTCTCTGCGTCAACAGGGTTGTCGTTGCTGCTTGTACACGACGTAAATACACTTGCGCCGCAAATGCAGAAGGTGGCGGCGAGCACCCAATTCATCATTTTTTTTATATTAAATTTTTTCATATAAAATTATGTACTTTTTGTTTAGATGTTGCAAATGTAGGAAAATAGTTTCAAATAAGGAGATATTTGTGGCTTAAAATTTGTTAATGCAAGAAACACCAGCAGCAACTCTGCTGAACGATATATAGAAAAGGGCGTGGAAGGTAAGAGCGTGCGTATCTAAGACGCAGGACATAGACAAATAAGAAACGGAAGCCACGCGATGACTTCCGTTTCCTTATTCTTATCTTTGGTGAACAGATCAATGATCTGTCACCTTGATCTCGGCGCAACCCAGTATCTCTTACCTTTGCATCAGACTATAGAAAATGTTCTAAATGTCTGATGTTAAACATCGTTATTGTTTAGTACATGCGGTTATGATTTCGTAGTTTTGCTAGGGATTATGGCCGTAGGGAGTGAGGGGA
>JAEEGI010007080.1_pt1 | contig 25201 bp, 23 predicted proteins | sample 8958751 | NCBI WGS metagenome assembly JAEEGI01 (sample SAMN16246545, study PRJNA631951) | gut metagenome | biome: gut microbiome; feature: rumen; material: KS-attached | host: Bos | place: Iran: Karaj | collected 2018-10
CAGGTCAGAAGGTTGTTATCGTAGATGACCTTATCGCTACAGGTGGTACAATCGAAGCAGCAGCTCAGCTTGTTGAGGAGCTTGGCGGTGAAGTTGTTAAAATCATCTTCCTTATGGAGCTCGCTGGTCTTAACGGACGTGAGAAGCTTGCAAAGTACGACGTAGAGTCAGTTGTTACATACGAAGGAAAGTGATATACGATTTTTGGGCAGTACATTTTGTACTGCCTTTTATTATTAAGAGGTATTGATGGAATTAAAAGAAATAGCATTTATACATACAGGCTTTACACAAAAGTTTGGGATACCAAGGCAAAGCGGTCTTGTTTTAGATGAAATAGGCTATATCGTATTTACGGAGGAGTTTAGAAATCCTACATTTATCGATGGTATCACAGACTATGATTATCTGTGGCTGCTGTGGGGATTTTCTAAGAACAAGCCTTTGGAAGGGGGCACTGTTCGTCCGCCTAGGCTTGGCGGAGAAAAGCACATGGGAGTGTTTGCTACCCGTGCGCCATATCGTCCCAACAACATCGGCCTTTCATCTGTAAAGCTTATAGAAGTAAAGCAAACTGAAAAAGAGGGCCCAGTGCTTGTTGTCAGCGGAGTAGACATGCTGGATGGCACACCTATTTACGATATAAAGCCATACATCCCTTATGCAGATGCTCATCCTGATGCCAGGGGCGGCTTTACCGATTCACTCTCTAAGGGGGCTCAGGTAAAGGTGGAATTTCCAGAGGCGCTTCTGGCAAAATTACCACAAGATCTGCGTCAGTCTGCAATAGATGTCCTCAGCCAGGATCCTCGAGCAGGTTATGATAGGGGCAAGAATCGTGACTTCAGGTTGGCTTATCATGGTTATGATTTGGTATTTGAATCTGAAAATGATTCACTGATAGTTAAAGAAGTTATCAAAATACTTTAGAAATAATTAAAATAAATATTGTGTTCTTAAAATAAATTTGATATATTAAAACTGTTCAAAACAATAGTGTTTGAACAGTTATTTTTATCTTCAAACATTTTTTATAAGGGGCTTGATGTCTGAAGATTTTCGACTTATTAATGGAGGATAACGCATGAAAAAATTTATTTCATGTGTTCTAGCAGTTTCTATGGTTGGAGGTCTAGTGGCTTGCTCAAGCTCTGAATCTAAAGAGAAAAATTACACAGTCAGCTATGACGGCATTGCCACAGGTGACGTTTCTTCTTCGGGCGTTTCAGTCCATGACCCATCCATTTTAGAAGTTGATGGAACATACTACATTTACGGCAGTCATATGACCGCTGCAAAAAGTACTGATTTACTTAATTGGGAAATGATTGGCGATGGTTATATGAAGAGTAATCCTGTTTACGGCCAGATTTATGATGTGGCAGATGAAGCTTTTGCTTATTCAGGATCAAAGGACAGTATTATCAAAACTGATGATGGTGGCACACATGTGTGGGCACCGGATGTTATTTACAACGAGACTACTGGTCTTTATTACATGTACTATTGTACAACCAGCACATTCAATGCATCAAACCTTTGCTTCGGTACCAGCGAATCACCAGAGGGACCATTTGAATGGCAGGCACCGCTGATTTATTCAGGCTTTAACCTTAGCAATGTGGATTCTACAGATGTACTTGACTATGTTGATGAGGACTATGTAAAGAAAAACTACATTAAAAGTGGTGGCTACAATTACGAAGATTATCCAAACGCAATTGACCCTACAGTATTTTATGATGCTGATGGAAGAATGTGGATGGTTTACGGCTCATGGTCTGGTGGTATATTCCTGCTTGAGCTAGACCCAGAAACTGGTCTTGTAATTCATCCAGAAGCAGATGAGGCAAACAATGTGGATCCATACTATGGCAAGAAGCTTCTTGGTGGTGGACACATTTCCATTGAAGGACCATACATTATGTATGATGCTAACACAGATTATTATTATCTGTTTGTATCTTATGGTACTTTGACTAGCAACGGTGGATATCAGATTCGTGTGTTCCGTTCTAAGACAGTGGATGGCGAATACGTTGATATGAATGGCGAATATCCAGAAAAGAGTGCTATGCATGAAAACTATGGATTGAAGCTTTCTGGAAACTACAAGCTACCTAGCTTGGATAAAGCTTATATGGCTACAGGTCACAATTCTGCATTTGTCGACAGTGATGGAAAGGAGTACTTGGTTTACCACACTCGTTTCAACGACGGTGGAGAGAATCATTCCCCAAGAGTACATCAGATGCTTATGAATGCTGAAGGATGGCCATGCGATTTACCATATCAGACTCAGGGTGAGACTGTTTCTGAAACCGGTTATAGCATGGATGAAGTAGAGGGAAGATACTATTTCATCAATCAGGGCACAGATATTTCAAGTGATATCGCAAATCCGATAATCATTTATCTGAATTCTGATGGCACATGTGAAGGCAAGGAAGTTTCTGGAACATGGTCGATGACAGATGGCACATACTATATGAACATCACAGTTGATGGTACAGATTATAGTGGCGTATTCTGCAAGATGCAGGATGAAGCCGGCACAGAATGCATGACATTCTCTGCTGTTGGAAGCAATGAGAGTGTTTGGGGAGTAAAATATTAATAAGGCTTTAAGGTGGAGAATGAAAATGGACAAAAACTTTGAATACAATAAACCATGGATTTTGCAGAGAGCGGATCCATATGTATACAGACACACAGATGGCAAGTATTACTTTACTGCCTCTGTGCCTGAATACGATAAAATTGTGTTGCGTGTAAGCAACACATTGGAGGGCCTTGCGGCCGCTGGGGAAGTGGAAATTTGGCATAAGCATGAAAGTGGCCCAATGTCTAAGCACATTTGGGCTCCTGAACTACATTATCTTTTTGGTAAATGGTACATTTACTATGCAGGTGGAGAGGTAGAGGACATCTGGAAGATTCGTCCATATGTCCTTGAGTGTCAGGGAGATGATCCTATTCATGACAAGTGGATTGAAAAGGGCAAAATGACAAGAGCTGATAGTGATGAGTTTTCATTTGAGGCATTCTCTCTCGATGCAACAGTGTTCGAAAATGATGGAAAATGGTATTATATTTGGGCAGAGAAAGTTAGCGTAGGTAAGCAGATTTCTAACCTTTATATTGCCAGAATGAAAAACGGATATACGTTAGAAACAGAGCAGGTTCTTCTGACTACACCTGACTATGACTGGGAGCGTCATGGCTATTGGGTAAATGAAGGCCCAGCTGTTTTGCAACGCAATGGCAAGATTTTCGTTACTTACTCTGCAAGTGATACAGGAATTAACTATTGCATGGGTATGCTTACAGCAGATGCAGATAGCGATTTACTTGATCCATTATCTTGGAAAAAGGAGCGTTATCCAGTTCTTGCTTCATCACCGGAACACGTGGTGTACGGCCCAGGTCACAATTCATTTACCGTAGATGAAGAGGGCAATGATATCCTTGTTTATCACGCTAGAACAGAAACAGAGATTGTGGGAGACCCACTTTACAATCCAAATCGCCATGCAATGCTTATGAAGTTTAATTGGCAGGATGGAAGACCAGTGTTTAATTATGATTGAAAACAGAGTTTGTGCAAGATGTCTGCTTAGAGATATGACAAGAGCAGATGCTGAAATGATTGAAAAATACAAAAATGAACTTAAAGCACAGGACCAGGTGGACGATGATGAATATGAGCGCCGCCTGGCCCTCTGTAAAAATTGCGTCCAGCTAAATGCAGGTACATGCATGTCCTGTGGATGCTATGTAGAATTAAGGGCAGCCATGAAGGCTGCCCATTGTCCACGTAAATCATGGTAGATATTTAATTGATTGGGCTATAGTTGATGGATACTCTGATATCCTGACCATAGTTACCAAATGTCTTACCAAACAGTGTGACACCACCAATGTGTTCTGCGTCGTCTTCAACGGCGATGCGGAAATCAAGTGGCTGTCCAGGTTTGAGCTTCAAATCGTCTATTGTAATATCTGAAATCTGAAGACCGTCAATATAAGTTCCAAATTTATTTACAACAAGAAGCTTTAAGAGACCATACTGATTCCAGTTTGGTGGCCACCAGTCAGGGGTAAACATTCCAAGTATTTCACCACCGAAATCCCCAGGGCTAGTCCACATACCAACTTTTTTACCATTAATAGAAAATGATATATCGCTAGGCCAATTGGTGTCGATTCCAGGTGCCTCAGATGAAATCTCAAATGAGATGGAAATCTGAGTGATATTGTTGTTGCTAGGAACAAGATTTGGCAAAGCATACTCCACGTAACCCTTTGTAAACCACAGGATATCTGCGTTGAAGTGATCTGGATGAGCAAAGTATCTCGCATCATCGATTTCACCAATAACAGATGCACTGTTTGCAAGGCCACAAGTTGGGCAAATATCGTATTTTGAAAACTGTCCCACTTTAATATCTGTAGTAGATACGTTTGCTAAATCAAGTGGTTTTTCTATTTCTATGACTATTTTGTCTTGAATTACTGAGCATAGCTTTGAATTGCCGTGACTGGCAGATTCGTTAGAAGTGGAGATGAGTCCGCATTCTTCAAGCTTTTTAATGTGACCAGTGAGAGCTCCGTTGCTAAGATTTAGCTGAGTAGCAAGCTGATTCATGCTCATGCGGTCGTTTTCCAATAGTATGTTTAGAATCTGAATACGAACATCAGAACCTAAAGCTTTAAAAAGCTCGACTCCATCATCCAGGGAAGTTATGTGTATCATAACGTTTCTCCTTTTTATGATTTCTTAAAATATTACTTTTAATTATAAAATTTAACAAAATGGGTGTCAATATAGTTGAGCTTTAGAATTCTATTATTTTAGCAAAAGATAAAATTATTAATGAAAATATACACTTGAAAGCCTGAATTGACAAACAATTTGTTAATAATTGCTAAATCATCCGTGTCTTTTTTGTGAATATTAAAAGAACATCCAAAATAGTTTAGAAAAAACTAAAATAATCATTGACTTGCTGAAGAGGCAGGTTATAATTAAACCATAATAGTTAACGAGCTTTTAGAAAAATATGTTGATTAACTACCAAGCCTCAGTTAATTGTACTATTTATAAAAGCTTGAAACAATTACAAACATTTCTTTTTTACAAAAGGAGGAGAAGAATGAAGAAGAAATTGATTAGTGCACTTCTTTGCACATCAATGGCAGCTAGTTTATTTGCTGGTTGCGGTGGCGCTTCAGAAGGTGGGGTAGATCCTGATGCTGCTACAGAAGAAGAAGCTGCTGAGGAAACAGCAGAATCTGAGGTCGTAACAAACACATTTGGTGATCCAAATGGTACACACTTAGAGATGTGGACATTCGTTGAGCTTCACGGTCAGCACTACGGTGTTATGGCTGAGGAGTGGAACAAGCAGCATCCAGACAACACAATCGAAATTACATGTACAACATATCCATATGGCGATATGCACACAAAGCTTCTTACAGCTCTTGAAGCTGGCACAGGTGCTCCAGATATCTGTGACGTAGAAGTTGGTCAGTTCCCTAACGTAGTTGAAGGTCTTGATCAGTGGCTTGTACCATTAAATGATTATGCTGCTGATTACCTTGATACAATGGTTACAGCTCGTATGGAAACATATCAGGGTGAAGATGGTAACTACTACGGAGCTCCTTACCATGTAGGTGCTACAGTAATGTACTACAACGTAGCTGCAATGTCAGAAGCTATGGGACTTACACAGGATGAAGTAATTGCTAAGATTGATGCAGTTAAGACTTGGGATGATTATGCAGCACTTGGTGAAGAGTACTTAGGATCTGTTTCTGAGGAAGGTAAGTACTGGACATCAGTTGATACAGGCGGTGTTGATTGGCTCTGGATTGCAATGGCTGAGTACGGTGATGACTGGACAGGCGGTTTCGACGATCCAGCAAACGTTCAGCTTGATTCAGTTAAGAACATGCTTTCAATGCAGCAGGATTGGTTAAAGTCAGGTCTTGCAGAGGTTTCTCCAGACGGACATGTTGACCTTGAGGCAGGCTTCCAGAACATTATGGATAGAAACATCGTTTCATTCCCTAAGGCAATGTGGTATATGTCACGTTTCACAAACTACATGCCAGATGAAGCAGGTAACTGGTACATTGCTAAGTGCCCTGTATTCGAGGAAGGTCAGATTTGTTCTGTAGGTATTGGTGGTACAGGTACAGTTGTTACACAGCAGTCTGAGAATATTGATCTTGCAGCAGAGTTCCTTTGCTGGGCAAAGATGTCAGAAGAAGGCGAGCAGCACATCTGGGATACACTTGGATTTGACGTATGTAACGCAGCTCTTTGGACAGATGATGCATTCGCACATGATGACAACAACCAGTACAACCAGTTCTTCATCAACTATCCATATGATGTATTAGCTGATATTGGAATGGACAACATTGGAAAGATTTCAGTAGTTTCTATCAGCCCAACAATCAATGAGTACTTCTGCACAACAACACTTAACGAAGTGCTTGAAGATCCAGATTACTCAATTGATGATGCTTTGCAAGAGGCACAAGACGCTATAGATATGGAACAATAGGAAATTTTCCCGTAGAATTTTAGGGGGGTGCCTGCTTAGGCCGGCATCCCATTTTTTAAAAGATGGAGAAAGGTGCATTATGAAAATCAAGAACTTTTTATATTCTCAGAAGGTGGCACCATACGTTTTTGTTTTACCTTTTGTATTAAGTTTTTTCTTCTTTTGGGTTTATCCTCTTATCACAGCTTTCACAATGAGCTTTCAGGATATTGGGGCTATTAAATCAGAATGGGTTGGGTTTGCTAACTATTCAAAACTATTACAGGATAAAGTATTTCATATTGCTGTATGGAACAGTGTGAAATACATGTTCTTTACATTAGTATTATTAATTCCATTCCCTATGCTTTTTGCAGTTTTGCTTGATAGTCATTTGGTAAAGGCAAAGGGTGTATGGAAGGCAATTTTATACATGCCAGCATTAACATCAGTTGTTATTTCTGGTACACTTTTCCGCCTGATGTTTACTGAGTATACAACAGGTCAGATGAATATGATTACAGCGGCTTTAGGCCTTGGAACATATAAATGGTTAAAGATGGGCTGGTCAGGTATGCTCGCCCTCTTAATCGTAGCTTGCTGGAGATGGACAGGTGTAAACATGCTTTACTTCTTGTCAGGTCTCAAATCAATCGACAGCTCTTTATATGAAGCAGCTGATATTGATGGAGCTACAGGTTGGCAGAAGTTCAAGTTCGTAACACTTCCTCTTCTTAAGCCAACAACAGTTTACGTACTTACAATTTCAGTATATGCCGGTCTTGCAATGTTCCTGGAGTCATACATGTTATGGGCAGGAAATTCATCACCAAACAATATTGGACTTACAATTGTTGGATATTTGTACAAGCGTGGTATTGAAAAGAATGATATGGGTTATGCATGTGCAGTAGGTGTAGTACTTCTTATCGTTGCTCTTATCATCAACTTTGCTCAGCTTATATTCAATGGAACATTCAAGAAGGGAGAGGATTAATATGTCAAAGCAAAAGACAATGTCTGGCACTCCTAAGAGAACGGTAGGCACAATACTTGGAACAGGATTTTTTGTAATCCTATGTTTAATCATTATTTTCCCTGTATTTGCAGGTTTACTTGCTTCATTTAGACCTGGTACAGAGCTTATTCGTAGAGGTCTTTCAATTGATTTGAACCCTTCTACTATGAACCTTGATAACTACAAATACTTATTCAGCGGCAATGCTGACAGTATTAAATACTTCATGTGGTACAAGAATTCGTTATTAATTACCATTATTTCGGTAGCACTTACTTTGATAGTTTGTTACTTTGTTGCATATGGACTGACAATGTATGAGTTCAGATTCAAAAATCTACTTTTCACAATCGTACTTGCAACAATGATGGTACCTTTCGAAATCTTAATGCTTCCACTTTACAAGGAAATTATTGCATTAAAGCTTATTGATACTTACACAGGTGTAATCATCATAGGTATCTGTGGCGCATCAACCATCTTTTTCTTCAAGCAGTACTTATCAGGACTGCCAAAGGATTTGCTTGATGCAGCAAGAATTGATGGATGTTCAGAATATGGTATTTCAGTAAGAATCATCCTTCCTCTTGCAAAGCCTGCATTTGCTTCAATGGGTATCCTTTGCGCAATGGGTTCATGGAATGCAATTCTGTGGCCACTCTTAGTACTTAAGGGAGCAGAGAAGTTCACACTTCCAATCGGACTTAATACATTGCTTACACCATACGGCAACAACTACGATGTACTTATCGCTGGATCAATGTTTGGAATTTTACCTATCTTCGTAATCTTCCTTATTTTCCAAAAGTATATTATTGATGGAATGACAGCAGGAGCAGTGAAAGGTTAACAGAGTTAACCTTTCACTGCTCCCACAACACAGCCCATCCCCGAAGGGGATATACAATGGCTGTGTTTTCCCGCTAGCCTGAGAGATGGTAGTGGCTAGCCATATTAAAGACTAAAAGGGGGACAAAATGGCAAAACTAGTTATCAATAATGAAAACAAGAAGAGCACCATTGCTCCAGAAATCTATGGACATTTTTCTGAGCACTTGGGACGCTGTATTTATGAAGGCTTATACGTTGGCGAAAATAGCGACATTCCTAATGTAAATGGAATGCGTACTGACGTTGTAGAAGCACTTAAAGAAATGAAGGTTCCAGTACTTCGTTGGCCAGGCGGATGCTTTGCTGATGAGTATCACTGGATGGACGGAATTGGTCCAAAGGAAAAGCGTAAGAAGATGATTAACACTCACTGGGGTGGAGTAGTTGAGGACAACAGCTTCGGTACTCATGAGTTCTTCGAGCTTTGTAGACAGCTTGGCTGTAAGACTTACGTCAATGCAAATTTAGGTTCTGGTACTGTTCGTGAAATGAGCGAATGGGTGGAATATATGACATTCAACGGTGTTTCTCCAATGGCTGATCTTAGAAAAGAGAACGGTCATGAGGAGCCATGGGTAGTTGACTATCTTGGTGTTGGTAATGAAAACTGGGGTTGCGGCGGAAACATGAGACCTCAGCACTATGCAGATGAGTTTAGACGTTATCAGACATACGTTAGAAACTACAATGGAAACAAGCCAATAGCAAAGATTTGCTGTGGTCCTAACGTGGATGATTATCATTGGACAAAGGGAGTTCTTGATACATGCTTTGACCACACACCAGAACAATTCCATGGATTCATGGATGGTCTTTCTCTTCATTATTACACTCTTCCAGAGACAGAGGACGATTGGAATGTCAAAGGAAGCGCTACAGACTTCACTGAGGAAGTATTCTATCAGACATTGAAGCGTAGCTACTTTATGGAAGAGCTGATTAACAATCATGGTGCAATCATGGATCAATATGACCCTGAAAAGAAAATCGGTCTTATGATTGATGAGTGGGGTATTTGGACAGATGTTGAGCCAGGTACAAATCCAGGATTCTTATATCAGCAGAACACAATGCGTGACGCTCTTGTTGCAGGTATGAATTTGAACATCTTTAACAAGCATTCAGACAGAGTAAAGATGGCATGTATCGCCCAAATGATTAACGTGCTTCAGTCAGTAATGCTCACAGATGGTGAAAAGATGATCAAGACTCCTACATACTATGTATTCAAGATGTATCGTCATCACCAGGGAGCAACACTTCTTGGCTCAGATTTACTTAACGGCGGAACAGTAGGCTCGGGCAAGAATGAACTTCCAAAGATTTTCGAGTCTGTATCAGAGGATGCAGATGGTGTTATTACTATTACCCTAACAAACAACTCTCTTGAATCATCAGAGGATGTTGATGTTCAGCTTACAAAGGATGGCGGCGCTTACAACGTATGCGAGGCTGTTTATGTAACTGGAAAGATGGCTGACCACAACACCTTTGATAATCCAGAGGTTGTAAAGGAACTAGAGTTTAAGGACTACAGCAAGACTTCAGAGGGATTGAAGGTTACACTGCCAGCTTGCTCAGTAGTCAGCATAAGATTAAAGAAATAATAATCTTCTTTTTCATATCCTTCCATAAATAAAAAACCAGCAATCAGGCTTAGCGGGGCTTGATGCTGGTTTTTATTTTATCTGTACATTAAAAATGACAGTGTAAGAGCAATGAAGTATGAAGTATTAACAATGATAAAGTTCTTAATTGCTGTAATAAAGGTTTTGGACTTTATCTGTTCTTTACGAAACACTCTTATATTACTTTCTACTAGAGGAAATGAAAGTAAAAAGATGAGAGCAACAATAGGAAGAATTTTTAATGCAACCATTGCTATCACTGCGGCGTAGCATAAGTAGTAAAGAGTAGCAAAAACACGTACGCCGTTTTTTTGCCCTATATAAAAAATAAGAGTATGTCTATTTACTGCAATATCTTCTTCCAAATCACAGGTGTTGTTGGCAACCATGATGTTAGAAGTTGTAAATGTGTTTATCAGTGAAAAGAAGATGAAGCTAACAAGTGACCAAAGCATAAAGTGAACAGATAAAACTCCATCTTTATAATCCAAAATAATATATTCATCAGGATTATTAATGTAAACCATTAAAAATGGAATAAACATGCCATAAGCAATGCCTGAAAATACTTCTCCAAGAGGGATTCTAGAAATAGGCATAGGACCAAAGGTATAAAAGATTCCCAGGCCAAAGCAAAGTGCGCCGAGTAAAAGAACTACAATGCCGGTTTTAAATGCTAGATATAGTCCCATTACAGTGCTGGCAGTTAGCATAACTATAATAAGTAAAAGTGCGCGTTCTCTTTTGATGGGAAGCATTTCTGGATAATCATTACTATCAATATAGTTGTTGATAGCAGTAGTGGCTAGGTCAAAAATAAAAGCTGCTATGCAAAAAATTACCATTAAAGGAATATTAATAGGTTGTTTTAGAAATAGCATGAACATTAATGTATTTGCAAAAGCAAATGTGCTGGTGATTTTTGTTTGAATCTCTACAAACTTTAAAAACTTCTTAATCATAAATCTCTCCTATACATAGATTAGGTGAATATATTATACGGTCAGTTAGGCTTGTGAAACTTGGCAATAATAACACAAATTTCAACAAAAAGATAGTGCAAAATGCTATTTGTGAAAATTTAAACAAGTTATATCTTGTCGTACACAATACGATGTGGTACAATTTGGTTCCGCAGCAATGCGACGGAGAATATTAAAGAAAAGAAATTACCAGGAAGGAATGAATCATGATTAAGATTGTTGTAATCGGAGCAGGTTACGCAGGCGTTCTTGCCACAAAGAAACTTGAAAAGAAGCTTCGTAAAAAGAAGCTGGCTGATCTTACAGAAATCACTATCATCGATAAGCACCCATATCATACAATGCTTACCGAACTTCACGAGGTAGCGGCTTGCCGTGTTGGTGAAGAGAGTATCAAAATGAATTTAAAGCAGATATTTGCCGGAAGAAAGGTAAATGTAGTTTTAGATGAAGTTACAAATGTAGACTTTAAGGACCAGAAGGTTAAGGGTAAAACACAGGAATATGACTACGACTATTTAGTAGTTGCAGCTGGTTCAAAGCCAACATACTTTGGTGTTGAAGGCGCAAAAGAAAACAGCTGGCCACTTTGGTCATATGATGACGCTGTAGCCCTTAGAGATAGAATTCACAACTGCTTCAGAATGGCAGCTGATGAAGTTGATCCTGCAAAGAGAAAAGAGCTTCTTAGCTTTTATGTTGTAGGTGCAGGATTTACAGGTGTTGAAATGGTAGGCGAGCTTGCCGAGTACACACCTATCCTTTGCAAGAGATTTGGTATCGATAGAGAAGAAGTTACTATCGTTGACGTTGATGGTTTATCTCGTCCAGTACCTATCTTGCCAGAAAAGCTTTCTAACAAAGTAGACAGACGTCTCAAGAAGATGGGTGTCGAAGTTGTTATGAATACAAGCGTTGTTGGCGTTGGCCAGGGCTCTATTAAGCTTAAGCAGAACGACAATGTTACTGAGCACGTAGCTGGAACAGTTATCTGGACAGCTGGTATCGAGAGCTCAGAAATTACATCAGAGCTTGCTTCTAGAGTACAGAGCGGCGGAAGAGGACGTATTCAGGTAGATGAATACCTTCGTTCAGTAGATTACGAAAACGTATATGTAATCGGTGATAATATGCTCTTTACAGCTCCTGGAGAGGAGCGTCCAGTTCCTCAGATGGTTGAGAATGCAGAGCACTCAGCAGCTACAGTTTCAAAGAACATTGTGGCTGAGATTACAAAGTCTGGAGAGAAGGAATCTTACAATCCTAAGTTCCATGGCGTAATGGTTTGCGTAGGTGGTCGCTATGGTGTTGCAAGAGGCGGATTAGCAAAGCATCAGATTAATTTTGCTTCATTCTTCGCTATGTTTGCAAAGCACTTTATCAATATTATTTATTTCATCCAGGTTATGGGATGGACAAAGATTATTAGCTACTTAAAGCATGAGTTCTTCACTATTAGAAATAATCGAAGCTTCCTCGGCGGACATTTTTCAAACAGAACACCAAGCTTTATGCTTGTTCCTCTTAGATTCTGGCTTGGATGTGTTTGGGTTTACGAAGGTGTTATGAAGATTGTTGAGGGTTGGTTAACAACACCAATGCTTGCAGGCTTCTTCGGTGGAGCAAACTCATGGTTTGATTCACTTCTTGGACGTGTTGATCCTGCAACAACAGACGCAGTTGCTTCAGCTTCAACAGAAGTAGTTGATACAGTAGCTTCAGCATCTACAGCAGTAGCAGATGCAGCAGTTAGCACAGGAACAGTTCTATTTGATTTCAACCTAAAGATATTTGAGCTTATCCTTGTTTCTGGAACTGATTTAGCATCATCAACTATTTCAGATATTGCATTTAAGATTCAGGTTCCATTTGTAGACTGGTTCGTAAACAATGCAGTATTAGCTTCTGATGGTATGCAGATGTTTATGCAGATCGTAATTGTAATTATGCAGATTCTCATTGGTCTCGGACTTATGGGCGGATGCTTCACATTCCTGTCAGCAGGTGTTTCACTTGTACTCCAGGCAATGTTCGTTACAACAACAGGATTATACTTGAATACATTCTGGATGATTTTTGCAGGTATAGCAGTGCTTATCGGTGGTGGTTACACAATCGGTATTGACTACTACTTAATGCCATTCTTAAAGAAGCATTGGAAGAACGTTAAGTGGGTAAGAAAGTGGTATCTATATAATGACTAATAATGTAGTAGATTTTGAGACTGCATTTGAACAAGTTAAAAAAGAGGTAGCAAAGCTTTTAACTAAAGGACCAAGCCTTATCAGCGGATACACATCCTATCTGACAGAGGCTACAGGCAAGATGATGAGAGCAAAGGCTGTTTTGGCATGCGCCATGGATGAAAATGATATGGTGCCTAGGGATGCAATTATTTTTGCAGCAGCTGTTGAAACTCTTCATCTGGCCACATTGGTTCATGACGATATCATGGACGATGCTGATACCAGAAGAGGTCAGATAACTCTTCAAAAGAAATCCGGCAAGCGAAATGCTGTGATTTGTGGAGATTATCTTTTGGCTTCAGCAATTAGAGAAATTGCCAGTGTAGATGACACAGATAAATACAAGGATTTTGATTTTTCAAAATATGTAGAGGCAATTGCTTTAGGGGAGCTTCGTCAGAATATCAACAACAGAAATTTTAGACTTGGAACTTTTAGATATCTATCTATCATAGATGGCAAAACAGCAGCACTTTTTGAAGCATCTTTCCATGCTGGTGCTATGGCTGGCAATGCCACAGAAAAAGAAATAAAGCTTTATCGTAGGCTTGGTCGATATACAGGAATTGCATTTCAGCTTACAGATGATTGCATCGATTATGAAGTGAGTGAGGACACTGCACTGAAACCAGTTCAGTCGGATTTTGAAAACGGAGTTGTCACACTTCCACTTATTCACACATTTGAAGAGGATGCTTCATTAGCTGATAGAGCAGAAAAGGGTCTCATTTCTAAAGAAGAAATTTTGAAAGAAGTATCAAAGCATGGAGGAGTTGAATATACTCATAAGACTGCTGAAAGATACTATCATAAAGGCGTAGAAGCCATAGAGGCACTTCAGCTCTCTGGCAAAAAGAGAGAGATTTTGGAAGGGCTTATTACAAAGGCATATGTTGGCCTTAAAAAGTGATATTTGGGTGGTTTAACTACCAAATATATATTTCATCAAAAGTTATTTAAGGAAAGGAATGAAACGATGAAAAAGAGTTTAGTAGCACTTATGTGCGCAGGTGCTCTTTCAGCTTCATTATTTGTAGGCTGCGGCTCTACAGATGAGGCTGCTACAGAGCAAACTCAGGCAACTGAGACAACAGAATCAACAGAGACAGAGGCAGCTCCAGCTGCTGTTGCTGCAGAAGGTGAGCTTCTCACAGGTATTGGTACAAGCGTAGCAATCGATAGCTCAGCAGACGCTACAGCAGATGCTGATGGTACAGCACAGGTTGACGCAACAATCGCTGCTGTAACAGTTGATTCAAATGGTGCAATCGTTGAGTGCGTAATTGATATCGCTCAGACAAAGATTGGTATCAGCGCTGACGGAAAGATCACATCTGATCTTGATGCTGAGTATCCTTCAAAGAGAGAGCTTGGCGATGATTACGGAATGAAGGTTGCTTCTGTAATCGGTAAAGAGTGGTATGAGCAGGCAGATGCTTTCGCTGCATGGGCAGTAGGTAAGACAGCATCTGACATTAGCAACATGGCTATTACAGAAGGAAAGGCTGGCGATGCTGATCTTGCTGCTTCTGTATCAATCCATGTAACAGGCTTCCAGGCTGCTGTTCTTGAGGCTATGGATTCTGCTGTAGCTGGTGGGGCAGTTGCAGGAGACAAGCTTGGTCTTGGTCTTACAACAAACATTGCAAAGTCTACAGACGCTACAGCAGATGCTGATGGTGTAGCTGAGGCTTACACAACAATTTCTGTTCTTACAGTAAATGGTGAAGGCGTAATCACAAGCTCACTTATCGATGCTGTTCAGGCAAAGGTTACTTTCGATGCTAAGGGTGCAATCACAGCTGATACATCAGCAGATGTTCCTAGCAAGAATGAGCTTGGCGATGGCTACGGCATGAGAGCTGCTTCTGCAATTGGCAAGGAGTGGAACGAGCAGGCTGCTGCTTACGCTGAGTACACAGTTGGAAAGACTGTAGACGAAGTAAACGGCACAGCTGTTGAAGAAGGACGTGCAACAGATGCTGATTTAGCAGCTTCTGTATCAGTACACATCACTGATTTCAACACAGCTATTACAAAGGCTGTTGCAAGTGCACAGTAATTAATTTACAATTTGTAATGTAGGGAGTGTATTTACTACACTCCCTCTATTTTTTTGTGAGTGAGTATAATATGGATAAGAAAAAGTTATTTGGATGTTTAGCAATAGTCGCATTGATTGCTTTTATAGTATTTATAAAGAAGTTTGGAGGCGACGGTCAGGGCAATGCTCTTACAGAAAAGACCAAGTATAATGCCACATTCTTAGATATATTCGATACAAGAACGGAGATTGTTGGTTTCGCCGATTCAGAAGAAGAGTTTGCCAAGATGGCCCAGGAGATTAAGGACCAGCTTATCATTTACAACAATCTTTATGATATCTATAACGATTATGAAGGTATAAACAATATAAAGACAATCAACGACAATGCAGGCGTTGCCCCTGTAGAGGTTGACCAGGCTATCATCGATATGCTTAAATTCAGCCAGGAGATGTACTATGAAACTGACGGCCGAGTTAATATAGCCATGGGTTCAGTGCTTTCTATCTGGCATCGTCACAGAGAAATTGGTATGGATGATCCTGAGCGTGCTACACTTCCTGAGATGGAAGAGCTTCAGGCTGCAGCAGAGCATACTGATATCAACAATCTCATTATTGATGATGAAAACAACACTGTATATCTTTCTGATCCAGAAATGTCACTTGATGTGGGAAGTACAGCAAAGGGGTATGCCGTACAAAAGACTTTGGAATACGCCAGAGAGCAGGGTATGAACAATATTCTTCTTAGCTTAGGTGGCAATGTCCAGGGCATCGGTGGTAGAATCGATGGTACCAATTTTAAGCTTGGCATTCAAAATCCAGATTTGGATGGTGAACAGGAATATATCAAAACTGTAGAGATTCAGGATGGACAGTGTGTAGTTTCAAGTGGTGATTATCAGAGATTCTATGAAGTTGATGGAAAAGTTTATTGTCATATCATCAATCCTGACACACTTTTCCCATCTGATACATTTGGACAGGTTTCCATCCTTACAGATGATTCAGGAAAGGCAGATGCATTTTCTACCGCAGTGTATAATATGACCTTGGAAGAAGGCCTGGAATTTGTAAATAGCCATGACGGAGTTGAGGCTATGTGGGTGGACCACGAAGGGAATATCTATTATTCCGACAATTTTGAAGAAAGTATTGTAGAGTAATTATGAAGAAAAACGATTTAAAACTAATAATAACAGTACTTGCAATAGCTGTAGTATTTTGGCTTGGAATGAGTCTTTATCAGAAATACAACACAGCAAATCAGGCTTATGTTTTAGTTACAATAAATGGTGTAGAGTACGGCAAGTATCCACTTAATGAGGATACTACCGAAAGAATAGAATTTGAGGATGGTTCTTATAATGTCCTTGAGATAAAGGATGGAGAGGCTCAAATCTCAGAGGCAAGCTGTCCAGATCAAATTTGTGTAAATCATATGCACATTCATTACTCGAAGGAAATGATAGTTTGCCTTCCTAATGGATTGATAGCTGAAATTGTTAACGGTGAGGAAAGAGATATTGATGGTTCAACCCATTAATAATCTTGAGGTATAGATTATGAAAACAAATAAGGTGGCACTACTTGGTTTATTTATTGCCCTTGCTTTTGTCCTATCTTATATAGAGTTTTTACTTCCATTTAGCATTGGTATTCCAGGCGCTAAAATCGGCCTGGCTAATCTTGCAGTGGTAGTAGCTCTTTTTATCATTGGAAAAAAGGACGCTCTAGTATTATCAATCATAAGAGTGTTATTGGTAGGGCTTACATTCGGCAATCTTGCTATGACAATGTATTCAATTGCGGGAGCAGCACTTTCCTACTTGATGATGCTGGTGGGCATGAAAACTAAAAAGCTTTCTATAACAGGCGTTAGCGTACTTGGTGGCGTTTTCCATAACGTAGGTCAAATCATCGTTGCAATGCTTGTTTTAGAAACTTCTGGATTAATTTATTATTTACCATTTTTAGTAATCATTGGAACTATTTCCGGTGTAGTAATCGGAGTTTTGGCAGGTATGATTGTAGAAAGGTTACGCAGAAACCTCAGGTTTTAAATCTGAGGTTTTTTTGTTACGCAAAAGATAGTATAATATAGTATTATATAAAATATTTTAAGGCGGTCTTATGAGATATATTAACATGTCCCAAATAGAACCAGGTATGAAGCTTGGTTCGGAAGTATTTGATTCCTATGGGCGAGTTTTGTTAGGTGGAAAAGCAGAACTTACCAAGGAATACATAGATAGATTGATATCACTTGGATTTGACGGATTATACATATCAGATGAGCTTTCAAAGGATATCGAAGTAGAACCAATCATCTCGCCAGTCTTGCGAGGTAAAGGTATAGATTGTGTCCGTAGGCAGGATATTGATGGATGTATGATAGTTGCCAAGGAAATGGTTGATGAGATTCTTGCAAAGGCGTCTATCACCATTGATATGAATGACTTGCGTGAGACAGATGACTATACATATTCTCATTCAGTCAATGTAGCATTGTATTGCTCCATTATTGGGCTTTCTCTAGGCTATGATGAAAAGGCTCTTGAAGAGCTGGCTTTGGCTGGACTTCTTCATGACCTTGGTAAAATGGCTATTCCTAGTGAAATCTTAAATAAAGAAGGACGATTGACTCAAGAAGAGTATCAGATAATGAAAAGCCACGCTCAGATGAGTTACGACATGCTGAAAGAACGATGGGATGTCACTCCTAATGTTAAGGTGGCAGTGCTTTTCCATCATGAAAATGTGGACGGTAGCGGTTATCCTAGAGGGATTACAGCTGAGGACATGACAGACTACACTAAAATCATCCATGTGGCAGATGTATTTGATGCGCTATTATCCAAAAGACCGTACAAAAATCCTTATTCTGCATATGAGGTTTCTGAATACATGATGGGAGCATGCGGAATCATGTTTGACAAGAATGTGGTTATGGCACTTCTCAAGCATGTTCCACTTTATCCTAAGGGTACTGAAATGATTATGTCAGACGGTAGACATTGTATTATTGTTGAAAACAGTGGCTTCCACAATTTACGACCAATCATCAGACTTATGGATGGCACCACAATCGATTTGACCGAAAAGGATTACTTAAATATTACTTTGGTTGCGGCAGCAAGTGCAGATTCTTTCTCTCGAGAATCAGAGGAAGAGCGTAATGTTATGATTCAAGCTTACAAACGTTATAAGGTCATGGTAGTAGATGACATGATGACTAATCTCCAAATGGCGAGGGGAATTTTGGAGTACTTCTACGACTTGACTCTTTTAAAAAATGGCAATCAGGCTCTAAAGTATCTGGAAAAGAATGAGCCGGTTGATGCCATTGTTATGGATGTTGATATGCCAGGACTTGATGGTGTTGAGACAGCCAGAAGAATCAAGGAGCAGTTACACTTGGATATACCGATTCTGTTTGTTACTACTCTAAATGATAGTGAAACAGTAAAGAGGTGTAGAGAAGTGGGCGCTGGTGGCTATATAGTTAGACCATTCCAGCCTACATTTATCAAATCCGAGTTAAAGAGAATTATCACAGGACGAGGAGATGCTGAATAATGAACGGGGTGTTTACTTTATCATACCTACTTAATGTGGTATGTGTAGCAATTGGGTTTTTCACATTTATTAAGCTGGTTTCAAATGACGTATATCTTAGCAGACACAGAATCTTGCCTACTATAGCCGGAATTATCACAGTGTACGATTTCTATTTGTGCATAATTCCATTCGTGCATAGTCAGGATACAGTGGATTTCTTACATTTGCTATGTGATATGTGTGCATTGGTCATCATGTTTATGATGTTTTTCTATTTCTTGTTTATAAAAACACCAAAAAATGTGGCCGTTATAATAACAATCGCAGTTACCATAATGATTTCATTATGTGTATACGATTTTATAGAGTACTATTTTGGAATTCCAAAGCAGGTTGATGGTGACATGTTGGCTGTACTTTTTGTATTCATGTCTTCTGTAATAGTTGAGTTGAAAACACCATCAAAGACATATTTTGACAGAATTGATATCATCGTTGGAAGATACATGCTTTTGGCGTTTATAGTTGCTATTACAGGCTATGTTCTACACGACTATTTCCTAGGAATGGATGCAATAAGATCTGTAGCATTTGCTATTGATTGCGTTATTTTCTTCTGGCTTGCTATGTCAAACAGAATCGAGGACACAGCAACAATTCTCAAATCTACAATGTTTGACAGAACAGAGCGCCCAATAGCTCTTGTGAATTCAGAGTTCTATATTATTGATGCAAATCAAAAGGCAATGGAGCTTTTTGCTGATGGTCAGGGAATTGGTTTTGCTTTCGAGGATGGAACCTCAGAAAGCAAATTTGTTCTTGCAGAAAACATGGTAAAAAGAGAACGAAATGACAGCGAGTATTATGCCGGTGAAAGATGGTATAGAGTACATTACGCACCTGTTGCAGAAGGACAGGAGGTAAAGGGATATATCATTTCGGCTGTAGATATTACTCAGGAACACAAAGAGGCTACAAATGCCAAGAAAGAAACAGCAAGAAAGAGTCAGTTCTTGGCACAAATGTCCCATGAGCTTAGAAGTCCTTTACATGCCATTATGGGTGTAAGTGATATTCTTGCCACAAAGAAGGATATCTCAGAAAAGAATAAAAATCTTATTTCTAACATTAAGAGGGCTTCAGAAAACTTGCTTGAGCTTGTAAATGCAATTCTTGATTACAGTAAGCTTGAGGCAGGAAAGTTCGAGTTTACAGAAAAACAATATGATGTGAATGCCAATATTGAGGATATGGCATATGCCACACTGTTAAATTTACAGTCAAAGCCTATAGATTTTAATTTAGCAATCACATCATCTTACCCTAGATATTTGTTTGGAGATGCAATTCGCGTCAGAGAGATTTTCCAAAATATCTTATCTAATGCGGTTAAGTTTACTGAAAAAGGAAACATTCATGCTGAAATTTCCTTTGATGAGTTAGAAGATGGCAGGGTGCGAATAGATTTTTCAATTGCAGATACAGGCCAGGGAATGTCTCCAGAGCAGCTTGAGGAGGTATTCAATGAATATGTATCATCTGCAGATGGAGTAGATACAGAAGGAACAGGACTTGGTCTTGCTATTACTCGTCAGATTATTGCAAAGCTTGGAGGTTCAATCACTGCAGAAAGTGATGGTATATCAGGCTCTGTATTTAAAGGATATTTCTACCAGAAGCAGTGCGGCGGCGAGCGTTTGATGGAGCGTGTTCTCAATAGAAGAACTCTCCTCAATCCAAATCAGGGATTCCATGGATTGCCAGATAAGGTTGATTACATCTATCCTAGGGCAAGAGTTTTGGTGGCTGATGATATGCGCATTAATCTTGAAATTATGCAGCAATTTCTTGCACCATGGAAATGTGAAGTTATCACCATGCCTGATGGTGTATCTGCAATAGAAGAAGTTAGTAAAAATCATTATGATTTAGTATTCCTGGATCAGATGATGATGCCAATCAACGGTTCTGAGGCATGCAAGAAAATCCGTGAGTTTTCAAATGTGCCAATAGTTCTCGTTACCGCAAATTCCGAAGAAAATGCGAGACATGTAGTGGCTGAATATGGTTTCAGCGATTTCCTGGCCAAGCCAATTCTTGGTGTAAAGCTTCAGGAAATCATAGATAAATATATGCCAAGGGATTTGGCAGAAAAGAACGACAGTGAGACAGTTGTTTCTGTTGTAAAGAGAAATCGTCAAAATAGCAGTGTATACCAAAAGACATTGGATACATTTGTAAAGGAAATGCAACCACTTCTGCTGAATTTACCTAACTATCGTAAAAACGATAAGGAAATGTTCAAGGTAAAGGTACACGGCATAGGTGGTGTTAGCAAGCAAATCGGCAGAGAGACTTTTGCAGAGCAGGCTCAGATTATGGAGATGGCAGCAAAGTCAGAGACATGGAGCTATGTTGATGCGCACATGGATGAATTCCTTAATGCATTGTGCGAGGTAGTAGAAGATGCTACAAAGGAGCTTACTCAGCTTGCACCAAATGGCATTGAGGAGCAAATCGAAATAATAGACAGTTCTGATGAAGATGTGACAGATATTCTAAAAGAACTGCTAACCGCTTTTGATAAATATGATTTAAACGCTATTGAAGAGTCGCTTGAAAAGCTCGATAAGAGCGAAAAGAATCAAGAAATAATGGCGCTTTATGGCACTTTAAGGGAGGCCTACGACAACCTGGAATACGAAGAGGGAACCCAGATTTTGGAGGAATATCTTCAGCTAAAATAATTGAGCGTGTTGCAATTCAATAATGTGTTGCGTTATACTCAAACAGGTTGAAAATTATTTTATGGAATAGGATGGTTTATGGGAGATTTTATTATTAGCTGCTGTTCAACAGCGGACGTGACAGAAGAGTTTTTGAAGGAGAAGGACATTGAACATATCTGCTTTCACTACTATTTAGATGACAAGCCATATGTAGACGATTTATTCAAATCAATGTCTCCTCAGGATTTTTATGGTGCTATGGTAGATGGCGCAATGACAAAGACATCGCAGGTTAATGCAGATGAATTTGCAGCATATTTTAGAAAGTTTTTAGAGCAGGGTAAGGATGTTATCCATTTAACTCTTGCCAGCGGTATTTCGGGGGTTATCAATTCTGCTAGAATTGCGGCAGATGAGCTCAGAGAGGAATTCCCTGATAGAAAGCTTGTAGTGTTTGATAGCCTTACAGCTTCAGCTGGTTATGGTTTATTCATGGATAAGCTTGCTACACTTCGTGACGAAGGATACGGCTTTGATGAATTAGTTAAGTGGACTGCTGATCACATTCAGAATCAGAACACATGGTTCTTCACTACAGACCTTACATTCTTTATCAGAGGTGGTCGTGTATCAAAGATTTCTGGATGGTTTGGTACAGCTCTCAACATTTGCCCACTTTTAAATGTCAACGATGAAGGAAAGCTTATCCCAAGACAGAAGTGTCGTGGTAAAAAGATGGTTAAGAAGGCGGCTCTTGCAGCAGTAAAAGAGCGTATCGAAAATGGTGACGATTATGATCAGAACATCTTCATCACTCATTCCGTTTGCTACGATGATGCCAGAGAAATGGCCGATATGCTTGAGGAAGCATTCCCTAAGATGAAAGAGAAGATTCGTATTTTCGATATTGGTCCTACTATTGGAGCACATACTGGTCCAGGTACAGTTGCAATTGGTTTCTGGGGCAGAGAAAAAGAGAGATAAATTATGAAAGAGAAAATTAAAAGCTTAAGACTAAATATTACAATATCTGCATTACTCAGTGTTATTATTGGTATTTTGCTTTTGATATTTCCAGAAAAAAGCTTAATAACAATTAGCCGAGTTATCGCGTGTATTATTGTTTTGGCTGGTGTATCAGTGATAATCAGCCAGATTTATGAATTTGGAATGAATGCACTTGGAATAGTTGTTGGAGCAATTCTTGCAATAATTGGTGTTTGGATTTTTAAAGCACCATCTTCAATTGTTTCTATCATTCCTATTGCTATTGGTGTTATCCTGATAGTACATGGAGTAATGGATTTAGGAATGTCAATCGAAGCAACAAAAGCCCATGCCCCTCGAGTTTGGATATCATATATTTTTGCTGTATTAAAAATGGCCCTTGGTGTCGTTTGTATTATGGCAGCTTTTAAGTTGGTAACGGTGGCTGTTCAGGCTATTGGTATCATGCTTATCTATGATGGAATTGCAGATTTTGGTATTGTTCACAAGGTTAGAAAAGCAACAGGTCCTTATGTGGACGGAACAATTACCAGAGAGGAAGATATATAATGGGTCAAATGGAATTTAAAATGGAACGCACAGGTCTCCTTGATATAGGAGATGTGCTTTCCATCACAGAATACGAGCTGCCTAATTCATATTATTATGTATTAGGCAGGTCTTTTGCTATGTCGGCAAATTACACAACTTTGGAACGTATTAAGGCCAAAGAGGGAAAAGTGGTAGATGTAAAAGAGACCCCTAAGGGGTTCTATGTTACAGTTGAATACCAGGATTCTTAAGGAGATATATGAATAATCAATCGCAGAATGCAATAGATATTGTTCTTGCAGAAAGCTTAAAAGAACTTGCTAAAACAAAGCCTATTGAGAAAATTACAATTAAAGAAATCACTGATAAGGCAGGAGTTATTCGCCCTACCTTCTACAATCATTTTCAGGATAAATATGAATTGCTTGAATGGATTACTGTCAATGAATTGTTTATGCCTATAGATCCTCTTTTATCCAATGGTATGTTGAAAGAGGCAATCACTTTCGTACACACAACAATGGAAAGAGAAAAGGACTTCTATAAGCGAGCTGCGCAGCTTGAGGGACAGAATTCATTCAACGAAATATATAATCGATGCGTAGCAAATGCTGTTCAAAAGTATATTGATGTAGAAAGCCTTGTTCAGATGGCTGATTATAAATGGCTCTCCAAGGAGCTTGTGGCAGAGTTTTTAGGTCATTCAATTAGCTGGATTACAATTCAGTGGATTAAACGAGGCATGACAGTACCAGTTGAAGAATTAACAGATGTTTACGTTAAAATGTTCCATAATTCGCTGATTGAAATAGTTTCAAACAAGTAGAATACAAATATATTACATTGTATCTTGCTAACAAACATGGTTTGGTGGTTGAATATTTTAGTAAATAATATTTAGAGATATTATTAAATATATTATTAGATATATAGGAACGGAGTTAGGAAATATATGAGCTGGTTGGAAAACCTGCTGATGATAGCAGGTATCTTATTAGATGTATTTGCCGCTATGGAAATACAGGGAGCTATGATTGCTCGCATTAGAAAGCGCACTATAGTTATAGCCTGTACTGTTGTGGCAGGGTTGGAATTGATTTTTTACTTTATTGGATTTGTTATTTGCAGACTTCTTGCCTTAAATGGATATATTGCTGATCCTATGAATTATGGCGAGATAGTAGCAGTTATAGTATTAGCTTTCCTTGGCATTCGTCTTATTGCAAAGGCAATCAAGAGAGAGTTCATTCAGGAAAAGCGCAAGGATGTACTTAGAGTTTGGGACTACATCAAAATAGTTGTTGTTTCATGTATCTATACAGCAGCTGCAGGATGTGCTTGCGGTCTGGTTGGTACAACAATCTGGCAGATTATCACTATCATACTTATCATATCTATATTGATGGTTTTAGCAGGCCTTTACACTGGTCTTCATTTCGGATTTGAAATGAAAACAGTTGCCTACGTAGCCGGCGCAGCTTTGTTATGGGGCGTTGGTGCAGAGATATTATTACACAGAGTTATAGAGATTATATAAAAAAGTGCTTACAGAAATCTGTAAGCACTTTTTCTATGCAAGTGAATTATATGGATCGATTTTCTTGAGAATAGAATCCTTTAAAAGCATTTCACTGCTTGATACTTTACTTTTTAGGAATTCGAGCTTTTGGTCTTGGCCGTTTTCTCTATAGTAATCAGCCAGAAGAGTGTATGTTTCGCTGATATCTGAACCAACACCAACGGCAAATTCTAGGATTTCAAGAGCATCCTTATGCAGGCCAGCCTCCTTAAGGATTTTAGCGTATGAATTAAGTAAAACACACACTCGGTCGAAATCCTCGCCGATTTGAGTCATGGTCTCAAAATTAGGTACTCCATACTCCAGTTTTAGATCGGTGTTTGATTTCCCAGTAAGGTTTAAAAGCTTGTGTGTAGACAATTCTTGAAGTTCATTTTCGATTTCAAGAACTTTTGGGTCATCAGTAAAATTTAATGGAAA
>JAEEGI010007089.1_pt1 | contig 25182 bp, 18 predicted proteins | sample 8958751 | NCBI WGS metagenome assembly JAEEGI01 (sample SAMN16246545, study PRJNA631951) | gut metagenome | biome: gut microbiome; feature: rumen; material: KS-attached | host: Bos | place: Iran: Karaj | collected 2018-10
ACTGCTTAACGTCAATGAAAAGAGTACCATCAGCGGACAGTACGCAAACGGTGGTTCCTACACAAGACCTGTTAAGTATAAGAGCAAGACCGCACAGACAATCTGTGAAGTATACTGGCCTACAGTCACCTGCATCTATCTCATAATCAGCTTCCTGACTTTCAGCTGGGGCACAACCTGGATCATCTGGGTTATAGCAGGTGTTTTCCACAGAGTTGTTATGATCAATTGTACAGAAGACGAAAACTAGGAGAAAAAAATGACTAAGATATATATAACAATAATTTCTATCATAACAGTCATAGCCGTTTTGTTCGGCTGTTTCATCCACATATTCAACAGAGGTAATTTTTCCCTGCACCCTGTGTCCGTCAGTTCGGGCAACTCCATCAGCGACGCGGTAGAGCTGTCAGGTGATATCGATACAATCAAAATTGATATGAACTATTCGGGTGTTACCATAGCTTACGGAAATGAAGTACGTGTGGAATATGACCTTCCCGAAAAACTTGTTCCCGAGATCGAGCTTAAGAACGGAACACTTTCCATAATCCAGAAAAACTCTGTCAGGCTCGGAAGTACCGGTTGGAATGATTATTCACTTACCGTTTACATTCCCGAAGGAATCACCCTCGAGAAACTGGATCTTAATCTTGATGCCGGAAATCTCGAAATTGCCGATATTCCCTGTACAGAAGCAACCGTTAATTGTGACGCCGGAAATATAGAACTTGATAATATGGAATTCACCACATTGAGAGTTGACGTAAATGCCGGAAACATTGAAGTGACCGATTGCTCTGCAGATACTGTAGATATTAATGCAGATGCCGGAAACATCCGACTGAACAGATGTACAATAGATGTTTTCAATGCAGATGCCGATGCGGGAAATATCGATGCCGACAATTGCACTATTAACAGCGGAGAAGTCAATACCGATCTCGGTAATATATCTCTCCAAGGCGAAATCGGTAATGTAAAAACACATACATCCCTAGGTCTCGTCGATCTGGATGATTAAAAAGTATTAATATGTCGTAAAGGATTTTAGTTTTACAATGGACAAAAGAAATAACCGGCTGACTTGTATTACAGCCATCATAGCGGCGGTACTGCTTTCCGTTGCATTCACCGCTTTATCAACGCTCATTCCCCACGGTAATATGAGCGAGGAGGAATACGGTATCCTCGGATATTTTACGGTAGCAGGATTGAACTTTATAGGAATGACAATTATCCTGGCTGTCAGTAAAAGACTTGATATATTGAAGAACACCCCCAAAGGAAGTTTTATCAACGGTATCAAGATAAGTATCATCTTAGTGATCTACTGCATCGTCACTTTCAGCATAAACCTGATCTCATGCATCAGATCACATTCGGGCACTGCCATGTCTCCCCTGTTCACAGCGATATTTATTTCGGCGCTCTTCATGGGCGCAGGTATAGGTGAGGAACTCATGTACCGCGGAATGATAATGAGCATGATCAGAGGAGCCGCAGGTTATAAGTCACGTAACGGACTTATCCTGGGAATGACCGTATCAAGCGTATTGTTCGGACTTACTCACTTGACAAACCTGTTTTCCACAGATGATGTCATCGGTACTTTCGGTCAGGTGATCTACGCCATAGGTGTGGGATTCTATCTCGCAGCCGTTTATGCAAGAACAGGCAATATCTGGTACAACATCGTTCTTCATTTTTTCGTGGATATTGCATCTTTCATAAAGACAATATTTACATCTTCTGAAGTCACGGTAAGTGAGATATTGGGTGGAGATCCAAAGGGCGTCATCATAATATCCGTAGTCTCAGGTATTGTCTTCTTATTCATGGGAATGTTCATCATAAGAAAAAGCAAAATGCCGGAGTTATCATAAGGCTGAAACAATAGGGACGGTTCTCTCTGACTTGCTCCTCCGGAGCAAGTCAGAGAGAACCGTCCCTATTATCTCATTGTCTCTTATCAGCGTTTAATCCTTATATCCGTCAGTGCTACCTGATCACCGGTTATCGATACATACACTTTCTCTTTCTTATTCTTCAGAGTCGTGGTATTGATGATGGATATTCCGCCGTTTTCGGTTTCGGTGATTATCTTATTCTTATAACGGGTAAATCTCACACCGCATTCGAAACCTTTACGGTTAAGTTTCTTCCAGTTATCCCAGTTTGTGAATCCCTTACCCTTATTTACTTCCGTCTTATTTTCAGCTTCGGATCCGCCGCTTTGCACCTCACCGTCCAAACGGATCATGGCAAATTCTTTATATCCTCTTCCCATTACTTTTCCGTCATCGGAAGTATACAGGAGCAGATACGGACAATGCCATACAAGATTCGATGAAGGAAGACTCATGGTATGGAATATAAGGCGCATACTGTCCTTTATCTTAACGCCTTCTGTATTATCGCTCCTTATACTGTCTATCTGGACATTCGGAATATCACTCTCCAGTCTGTTGATATAATTGATCTCTTCGGAGATTCTGGGTATATCCGTTTCGGGAACTCTCTTACCAGTTTTCTCCACTTCGATCGAAGATATGTGGCAATTCTCACCAGTCAGTCCGATATAGGCATATTTGGAACTGTCAGGAAGCGACAGAACAACTTCACTCCTGTATCCTCCTCCTTCCAGTTTTACCTGAACATGATCCCTGTTTCTCGCAACTTCTATGAAATAGATCTCTTCCTCATCCTGTTCTATTTTCTCAAGCGAGATCAGTTTCATATTTCTTGCTCCGGAGCATACAAAATGTCCGTCAAACCAGATCTCACCGAACTCTGTGTATCTGGTATCTTTGATTGCTCTGTCGGTATCGTGGACTCTTTCATCGAGAGAATCGAATAAGATAACGGCAGGACCGGAGAACGGATTCTCTTCATTCAAAGGACTTGCACTGAAAGCGATTATCTTTTTCTCGGGTCTGATCCTTATTCCGTACGATATGGCGCTTCTGTATTCTTCGCAGCTAAATTCATTCTTAAATATCGTATCTACATTTTCCGTCTCTTCCTTCATCTGATAATCGACATCGCTGTCGATCAACTGAAGCATGTAACTCGTATATAAAGGATCGTACTTAAATCCGGATTCCTTGATGAGTTCTTCTCTTACGACGGACTGCGGGAGCGGCTCTCTGTAACTGTTCCTGGTGGTCATGGAATCATATGCTTCCGCTACAGCGATTATCCTGGCAGATTCCGGTATTTCATTTCCCTTTAATCCTCCGGGAAATCCGCTGCCGTCATATCGCTCCATATGGTATTTTGCGCCGTATGACAGATGAGGATAATTTGAGATTCCGGACAGGATCCTCTCTCCTATCAAAGGTTCCTGTCTCATCGTATCGATCTCTTCCTTGGTAAGATTCTCTTCCTTTTTAAGTATTTCATCCGGAATTCCTATCTTCCCGACATCATGCAAAAGTGCTGCCTGATATATCTCCTTACATTCATCATCACTCTTCCCGTTCATCTGAGCCAGCATATAGGAATAATCCGCCACTCTCACCGAGTGACCTTCGGCATAATCTACGCGGGCATCAATCGCATTTACAAATGCTTTGATAGTCTGTTCAAAGAGATTCTGGATCTTTACCTGATCTGTTTTCAGATTCTCCATTTCCGTGTTCTGTGCCGCGGATATTTTGTCATTGATATCTTCATATGCGAATACATACAAAAATACCGAAACTATGGCAATCGAAATATTGATAAGAGACAGACCGTATAAAAGTGCCTGGACTCCGCCGGCTGCAATCGGAACCAATGTAAACAAAAGAAGTGATCTGAGTATTTTGGGACTGATCTTTTTTCTGTGCTGTATAATTACCGAAAGATCCAGTAAAGGTCCGGAGAATGCTAGTATGTAGTTAAAATAGAACAATGCCTCGCGATGATATACATTACCCGAATCGATGGTATAGACCCATCCCGTAAACAGATTTATGACAAGGAGCGCCATACTCACGGATGCAAGTGTTCCGGCGAGTTTTAACCTCTTCGGAGTAACGAGATTACAATCCGATCTGACAACTTCAGCCAGATACAGATTGAAAATAAAACTGATCACGGAATTCAGGAAAAATACGACAAAATTACTGAGACGGATCATCACATCTGCGATCTGCCCCACATCTCCGGCATACTTATACGCTTGCCGCTCGAATATCAATACGCAAAAGGTTGAGAACTCTATCGCTATGAGAATAGCTTTTTTTCTTGGAGACAAGACACGTGTAAAGATCAACAGAAATACCATCACGCAGCATACACCGCTGAGTGAAAGCATCAGATCAAGTTGAAAGTTTCGAAAGAATTCTAACATTTCCTATATTCCTGCAGATACAATCTATTTATGACGGATAAAAAAGGCTTTCAGCTGCTGAAGCAGTTCATCTTTTTCGATGGTCTTGAGGAAATACCCCTCCGGTCTCAGTGACAGCACAGCCATAACGCTCTCTTTATCGCTTTTCCCGGTGAGGAACATAACCGGAATCGATGCAGTATCAACATCATTCCTAAGCATTTCAAGTACCTGCGGACCGCTTGTAATAGGCATCTCATGATCGAGAAGAATGAGATCCGCTTTGTTTTTGCCCAGCCATTTGATAGCCTGCAGACCGGAGTTAGCCATGGATACCTTATATGGTCCCTTTAGCCATTCTCTTACAAGTGCAAGATAGTTCGGATCGTCATCAACGATCAGAATGCTCTTTTTGAAATCACCGGCATTCATCTTGTTCATAACATCCTGAACATCCTTGATGAATTGAGTCGCATCGATGGGTCTGACATATTCCTTATAAATGAGCTGTGCAGGAATTCTGTCTGTGATGTATTTAATGTCGGTTTTCTCTCCGATCACCGTTACGATCTTCTGATCATCATTCAGCTTATCTTTGAGGAAGATAAGTACATCTTCTCCGGGATGCTCCCTTTCTTCCGCATAAAGAGCTATAAGTGCGGAATCATCCCATCCTGAATTGATGTCATTTACGCTCCAATTTGCAAAAAAAGCATCATATCCCGAGTCTTTAAGTTTTTTGATCAGTACCCTTATGAGAAACGATTCTTTTTCTCCGGCTACCATTATCCGGTTATTAGGCATATATTCTCCTATTTATCCTGAATCAGTTTTTCCATCTCATCCCAATTGAGTGCCTTCAGATAAGTCTTGAGTTTTCCGAATACTTCTTCGTCCTTTTCCGGAAGCTTATATGAAAGTACCTGTTCGATTATCATCTCTGCCGAATCATAGTCCATTTCCGGAACCACTTCTCTGAGTGCTTTATACGCATCCTTAAGTTCATCAGGATTTACCGCAGGTTTTTCCTCTTTCTTTTCTTCATCAAGTTTGGATAGCTTAGTCAAAAACGCTCTGTGGAGTTCAAGCATCTTAGATGTGTTTTCATCTATGAACTTTTCGTCGTTCTTGTTGCCCGCTTCTTCCAGTTTCTCACACAAAGCAGACAATTCCCCTGCTCCCACAATTCTGGCTGAAGTCTTCAGAGCATGAACTTTGACGGTAAACATTTTGATGTCTTTGTCATTAAATGCATCCTCTATAACTTTGGAGGTCGCATCGATCGTATCGCGGAACATATGGATCGCCGTTATGTACTGAGTTATTCCTCCGGATGCTTTGATTCCGTCCTCAAGATTTATGCCTTCGACATCTTTCAGCCACTTAAGGTCATCGGGAATCTGAGTAAGAGCTTTTACCGCATCTTCTTCTCCCGGTTTCATCATGATCGCTTCCGGAAGATGCCTCATTATCGCCTTTTCAAGTTCGCGGCTGTCTATGGGCTTGGCAAGGTATCCGTTAAAGCCCTTTGATACGTAAAATTCGGATCCGCCGGACATGGCATTTGCGGTAAGTGCATAAACGGGAAGATCGGGTTTTATCTCTCTGATCTTCTCGAGTGTTTCTATTCCGTCCATTCCCGGCATCATATGATCGAGGAGTACTACATTGAATTCATCCACTCTGACTTTATCAAGAGCTTCCTCACCGCTCGTAGCCGTAGTTACAAATACTCTTGTTGCTTTCAGAAGTCCCTTGATGACCGTGAGATTCATAGGATTATCATCGACAACAAGTATATTCGCATCAGGAGCTATGAACTGAGGAACATAAGGCTTGCCGGATTCTTCTCCCGCAAGTTCGTCAAACACTCCAAGCACATCTTCTTCATCGAACTTTTGCGTACATACAAACGTAAACTCTGATCCTTCACCGTAGACACTTGAGCATTCAAGAGTACCGCCCATCAGCTCAGCAAATCTCTTGGAAATATCAAGTCCCAGACCGGTTCCCTGAATTCCACTGTTCTTCTCTTCATCAAATCTTTCGTACGCATTGAAAAGCTTACCCATGTCTTCCGGTTTGATACCTATACCGGTATCCTTAACAGAAAATGAGATCTTTACTTCTTTTTCTTCCTTGGACAGTATGGATACACTGAGTGTAAGACCTCCAAGATCCGTGTACTTAACCGCATTTGTCAGCAGGTTCATAAGGATCTGTTTTACCTTGGGCTCATCACCATACAAGTGAGCGGGAAGATCTTCGTCAATATCATAATCAAATGTCAGATCTTTTTCGTTACTCCTGATCCTGGTCATCTTGACAAGGGATCTGAGCATTTCAAATGTATCGTATCTTTTTTCGATTATATTCATCTTGCCCGACTCGATCTTCGACATATCGAGCAGATCGTTGACCAATCCGAGAAGTGATTCGGATGCATCTCTTATATCCAGAGCATAGTTGATGACCGACAAAAAGTATGGCTTGGGAACATCCGCCGGATCTTCTCTGAGTATCATCTCATCCATACCCATGATTGTATTAATGGGTGTGCGGATCTCATGTGACATATTTGCCAGGAATCTGGACTTGGCGGAATTAGCACGCTCCGCTTCATCACGTGCGATCTGGATCTCTTTGTACTGTCTTCTGATAACGGTTCCCGACATGATCCTCCAGACAATTAGTCCGCATATCAGACCGACCACTGCAATGAGCAGAATTCTCATACCGAGAAGTTCAGACAATCTCGGTTGCTTAACTATCGAGTATGTTGTTTCTTCGATCGCATTACCGGTAACCCCGTCGAGTACCTGTATATGCAGTGTGTAATTACCATACTTAAGTCCCGTATATTCCAGAGACGACAGTCCGCTTCTGGGCACCGTTATACCGGAATCTTCTGTACCTTCCAGATATACCCTGATCATAGGATTGGTCATTGTATAGTCAAGCACCGCCGGCACAATAGTGATACGTGCATTTGTCGAAGGAATCGTATAAACACCCTCCGCATCCGGTATGATTTCCTCTTCTCCTACGAAAATAGAGCGAACTCCCATTCTCAGATATGATACGGATTCAAAGAAATGATTAATATTTACTTTGTTAACTCCCGTTCTTCCGGAAATATAGAGATTACCGAATTCATCCATACAGCTGAATGAGTTACTGGTGGGGACACTGGTAAGACCGTTTGCGGTCGTATAAAGCTTGTAATCGGTGATCGTATCATTGATCATGTCACTGGCTTTGACAGAAAAGATACCGTACGAAGAAAGCACCCAGATATCACTGTGTTTATCAAAGAACATATCGAAATTATTATTGTACGGAAATGATGTAACCGTATGAAGCGAATCATTCCATAAATACTGGATCGAATTGGATGTGATAATCCAGATCACCCCTCTTGCTTCGTCTCGCCTGATCCTTAAGATGACATCACTCGATAATCCGTCATCTCTTCCGATGTGCTTTATTTCGGAGCCATTGATCACATATACACCGTCACCGTCGGTTCCGACATAAAGATTTCCGTCAGAATCCGATTCAACGGTAAGGAAAATGGTATTTTCCACACCATCATCCGAAGTGACGGTTTTAATTACCTTTTCGTTTTTGATCACCGCCAGTCCACCGTTAGTTCCTACCAAAACAGAACCGTCATCCGCGATGGCAGCACATCTTACCGAATTATCCGGAAGTCCGTCTTCTTCGGTGATCGTAGTCAATTTTCCGGAGGAATCCATATGAACAATACCCATTCCAGCCGAATATGTGCATATCCACAGATCATCATCCGTTCCCTCCAGAATGCATCTGATCCTGGCCGTTCCGAAATATTCCGATATATTTTTCTTGATCTGCTGATAATAGGGATTGATGATATGAAGTCCGGAATCGGTTCCTATATAAAGATTATTCTTATAATAGCAAGTAGTGTTAACCACTTCTTCTTCAAGTCCGGACAGTTCATAGAGATCGATAAAATTATTGGTTACAACCTTCATTACTCCCTGTCTTGAAGAAGCAAGCCAGAGATTGCCCTGATAATCCGACGTTATCATCTCTATGGCATTATGCATCGGTATATTTCTGAGCTCATGAAATCTTTGATCAATGTCCAGATATCCAACGGTGGAATTTGTCGCAACCCATATGCGTTCACATGCATAAGAAATACTGACTATACCCTTACCGAACGAAACATTGGTTTTTTTCATCCTTCCCGTAAGGTCTCCGAACATACCGTAATAAACGGTCCCTTCTTCGGTTCCGAAATAAACATATCCTTCGTTGCGGGGATCGGCAAAGATCGTCGTTATAGATTCATCTCCGATGTCATCACTTCTGTAGAAATGTTCAATCTCTTCGGAGCCAAGCATAAAGATGCTGCCGTTTTTGGTCACACCACATACATATCCGTCAGGAGTCGAGGTAAGTGTTGAGATGATCTCGTTATTGATCCTTTCATCATCAACAATTCTTAATATTCCGTTTCTGTCTATATAGGCCAATCCTGCCGTTGTTCCGATATAAATATTTCCGGCAGTATCCTCAGCGAAACTTCTTATCGACGAAGAAGGCAAACCGTCTTTATATGTGTAATGAGTACGGATATTGCGTTCTACTAAAACGACGCCATTGTCATTTGTACCGATCCATACTCTGCCCTTTGAATCTTCGAATATGGATCTTCCGCTTGTAAGGCCCTCGGATGAATCCAGCCTTTCAAAATTCAATCCGTCATATCTGATGATCCCGCTGTATCCGCCGATCCATACATAGCCGTCCCTTGTACCAAGAATACAATTGGCATCAGAGGTAGGAAGACCGTTTGTCGCATCATATAACTTCGCAGTATATCCTGCACCGTCAAGTTGTCCGGAAGCGGAATAACCTCCGCCTATCCGGCTTTCCGTCATTTCTTCGGACAGTGTCTCCGGCGAATGTATATTTGCGGCAAATACAGGTGCTGTGAATATTACCGAAGACATAAACACACCCGCGATTGCGGCTGCAAAACGTCTTCCTTTTTTTCTGTTGAATCCGATCATTAACGATTTCCTCCGTTAACTTTCCTGGTACTTCTTAAGTACAACCTTGATCTCGGGCATTGCATCCATAAATGCTTCAACTACTTTAGGATCAAACATCTTGCCGGAACCGTCGTTTATTATCTCAAGAGCTTTTTCTATGGAAAAAGCCGGCTTATATACTCTGGGTGAAGTAAGCGCATCAAATACATCTGCAACAGCCATGATCCTGGCGGCAAGCGGAATTACCTGACCATGAAGTTTCTCGGGGTATCCCTTACCATCCCAGCGTTCATGATGGTATGCAGCCATATTCCTTGCTTCCTTGAGGTAGTTTTCTCCGTTTACCGTATTGATAACTTTTTCGATAATCTCCTTGCCGTATATGGTATGAGTCTTCATGATCTCATACTCTTCATCGGTGAGTTTACCGGGCTTGTTCAAAACATTATCGGATATACTGATCTTGCCCACGTCATGAAGAGGCGCGGACTTAACAATATCCGACATGAATTTGGGTGTGAGTTTTTCGGAATAGTATCCCTTCTTTTTGAGAGACTCCGAAATGATCTTGACATATTCTGCTGTTTTGGCGATATGGGCACCCGTATCGGAATCCCTGTTTTCTACAAGATCCGCCATGGTGATTATCAGGCCGTTTTGCATTCTGTCCGAACTTTCGGCAAGATACCTTACGCTTCGCATCTGTTCCGTTGTTTCGGATGCCATCTTACAAAGCGAGTTGTACAGCTTCTCTATTTCATTGTTCGTTTGTATATCAAGCGATCTGAGCTTTCTGACCTTTTCATCGAGCGCTTTCTGATCGGATTCACCGATCGTAAAATCGCTGATTGCCTTAGCCATGCTTCCTATGGGATAGATCATATGATATTCGGACACCCACAGACCGTAGCCGAGTATAAGTGAGAAAAATCCCGAGAAAACGAGAATTGTTTTAAGCGCATATTTTCCGACATATTCGGAAGCATATGATAATGAGGCGTCGGCCCCCACATATCCCACCGTTACGCCATCAGAATTTCTAACGGGGCAATAGGACGAAATAACCCATCCGAACCTGTCGTTTGACTCGATGGGGTCAATAGCTTCACCCGCAAAAAGCTGAGGCAGATAAGGAATAAAGGCATCTTCGAATTCAACCAGTTCACCGTTTTCATATGCAGGATCATCTCCCGCATCCAGATCGATTATGAATACACAGCCCTCCTGCCTGATCTTGATAAGATACAGGTATTTAACTCCGGGAATGCTGTCCCTGATCCTGGTAAACTCTTCTTTGGTATCGTAATAACCGGGGGTATTCACTCCGCCCGTCAGGAAGGAATCCACCTTCTCGGGATCAACCACGGATGCAGCAAATTCCGCGGCATTTATTGCATTTTCCTTATAGTCTTCTTTCTTATCGTTGAAATACTGGGATATGTTTATTATGCTGAGGCCTATCGTAAGTGAGAATGCCGTAAGAAGGAGCATATAGGTCAGTCTTATTCTAAGAGAAGACTCATCTTTCTGCATACGGCCACGGATATCTTTGCACTCGGCTTTAGAAAGCGGCTTCTGTCTCCACTTGCTGTCAGCAATCTCTATTTTTATTTCCTCCGGAATAAACCACAATACCAGCATCGCAAGTGCAACGGAAACGGCTTTGTCGACCAGATTAAGACCGATATTTATGATCATGGAAAACAGGAAATAAGAAACCCCTTCTCCGCCCGAAAGAGTAGAGGCTGCGTTTGCCACGTCCCTGAACTGAGGGCCGCCCAGAAGAAGCCACTGAAAAATGGTGCCGAGAACGCCGGAAACACCGGCTATGGACAGTATAAGCCAGATAAAGTTTGCCTTCTTCTTGTGAAATTCATGTTTTATAAAATGTGATGTGCCCACGGCGATGATAACGCCGATAACCGTATAGTATACGGAAAAACTGTTGAACAGCGAACATAAAACATTAGTCAGGACAGCCGTTATCAGTCCGGGCAGCATCCCACCGAGTGCTGCAACAAATATGCTTCCGATGCAATCCAGATACAGCGGTATACCCGACATATCAGTCAGATACGCCAGAAGCACGTTGACCATTATTCCGCCAACGACCGCCACAAATCTATAAATGCTGTTTTTTTCGATTCTCAGCTTATTGATCTTCATCATTCCTCCGTACATACAAAAAATGCCCGGGCGTATTTTCTGCTAAAACAGCAAAAATCCGCCCCGGACATACTTTGATATCTGTCTATTCGGCATAACACAAAAAGCAATATTGAATTTCGAATCTATGGTACACATTCCCAGCTTCCCGCCTCAAAAACCGATCAATGCACACTACAAAATATTATAACACATTCTATAAATATCTTCATTGTGACAAAACGGTGTATTTTCGGCAAAAAGGCCGTATTTTGACAATAAGCCCCGGGCAAAAGAGCCCGGGGCTTGAAAATTAACATATATCTTCTTTTAAAACATCTATGATCGTGTCATTTTTGACCTTATTCATGCTCATCAGCATGCTTAATCCGATTACTCCGAAAACCGCTACGATAACGATGGGATACATAGGGTAATTTGGAACAAAAGCAAACAGATGCTCTTCCATTCGTGCATACATCAGGTAGCTGAGGAGTATCGAGACCGGGATTCCGAACAGGATAGCCTTAATTCCGTACAAAAATGTCTCAAGTCTTATCATCTTCCTGAATCCGCGCTCGTCCATTCCCACGGACCTGTACATCGCGAATTCTTTTCTCCTGAGGAGAATCCCCGTTGAGATGGTATTTACTATATTGGCTACGGCAATGAGAGTAAGCAGTGTGGTGAATCCGTACATGCTGACCTTTAGTATCAAAGTGATCGTATTCATGATCATAAGAGACTGGGTAAGATTCGAACAGCTATAGTACTCATACTTTCCTTCGGAAAACAATTTTTCTATGGCAGCTTCCACTGCATCTGCATCATCCGTCTCGATGCCGAACGACACTATAGGCCTGACATCCGGAAACACCTCTAAAGTGCTCCTTATTACTATAGATTCCGGCACAACAATTACTATGCTCTCTTTGGGAACAACCTCATAAACGTAGCTTCCGCCCTCATAGGGGATAAGATCTCCGACTTCCACCGCAGGGGGATTTCCCATAGGCTCGTCGTAGAAAAGAGACTGTCCGATGACGCTCTCATTAAATACAGGTTTATCACCCGGATTATGGAAATAGGAATTGATCAGAACTCCTCTTAAGACATCACCGAAATATTTGTCTTCCGACAATCCGTTTTTGGACAGAAGCTCTCTGAAATCATCGTCACTGATCACCAGAACTGCCATGGCACTTATGTCAAGACTCTTGTAATCATCGGTTCTGAACGAAGGATCCGTTATGGACGCATTGGCAAGTACAGTCTCTTCGACTTTTCCGTCAGGTCTGACCCCGGCTTTGAATTTGTAAGATATGAAATCACACATATATATATCTTTAACGCCTTCGATCCCGGCCAGATCTTCTGCCAGCATATCCTGTTGATCGTAATAGCAGGAGGCACTTACCTGATAAGGTGAGTCATAATCATATTTGTTTACCTTCTCAACACTTTCACAGAAATAGTCTATGGAAAGAAACAGGATGACCGATACGGTTATGGAAAAAGTAATAACCTTGGATTTTATTCCGTTTCTTTTGATGTTCTTAAGCGCAAGTTCTCCCTCATATCCGAGAATCTTACGAACAAGAGGATTTGTCCTGAGACTTCTCGCTTTAAATTTCACTGTATTTGTCTCTCTCAGCGCATCTATGGGCATTACCCTTGATGCCCTTACAGCAGGCGCAAGAAGTGATATCAGGATGGTAAAGCCGGAAATAGCGATCACCGCCAAATAAACCATGGGTGAATGGTAAAGCGGAATGCCTCCCTTCAAATTCGCTCCCTCATTAACCATTCCTGATGCCAATATTTTGGAACCCAGTACCAGAAGTGTTATCTTGCTTCCGATAATGCCTGCGAGTATTCCTAAAGGAATTCCGATGATCCCAAGGGTAAATCCCTCAAAATAAACCGAGAACCTTTTCTGTTTTCCCGTAGCCCCGACGCTGGCAAGCATTCCCAGATATCTCATTCTCTCCGCAAGAGACATTCCAAAGGAATTAACTATCAGCACCACTGAGGTAGCAACCACTATGCCAAGACCTATCAGCATCATGGAAAAGAAAGCTCCGAATCCTCCCATTCCTCTTCCAAAAGAAAAACAAGTTATAAAGTATTCTCGGTTCTTAGAATAATGTTCAATACCATATGAACTTACAATGTCATCAACCTGGGCATTTGCCGTATGGTCACATTTTTTAAGAGTAAACGCAACCTGTGTATTATCCAGCTCGGGAAAGTAATCCTCATCAAGACCGCGCAAAACATCATATCCCCTGGTAGGATAATTACCATGCGTGATTGCGGTAACGGTACAGGTTACGGTATCAATAGTTTCAAAAGACTCTTCTGAGCGATAATTACCGGCCCAATATATTATCTTGCCATCAATATCATAAGAGTATCTGTTTCCCTCTTCAAAGGTAATGGTATCCCCCACGGACAGGTTCAACCCGTTATCATCCAAAAACTCCTGCTCCACCGCAACTTCGGAAGACGATACGGGAAGAGTACCTTCGTATTCACAAGTCACTTTAGCATTTATATAATCTGCATCTCCGTGTACAACATTTCCTATCCTGAATCTTTCTTCGCCGTCAGTGCAAAGCCTGACAGCACTTATCGTAGGATCAGAGTCCATAATTCCCACAGATTCGATGCGAGGGTCATCTTTTAAAGAATGATATTGCTCTTCGGTAATTTTGTAGCATACCGTATGAAAATATCCGCTCAGATCCAACTCTACTTTACCGAAAAATTTAAATGCGGAAAACGCTCCGAGACAGATGGCAGATATCAAAGATGTTGCCATAACGATACCGAGGATCGTTACCACCGTTCGTTTCATATTTCCCCGTAGATGCCTCAGGGTAAGCTTGGCCATTATGTTCATACCGCACTCACCTCCACTCTGCCTGAGTCTTTAGTGATCCTTCCGTCCTCGATCGTGATGATGCGGTCCGCGGAAAGAGCGATCTTTTCATCATGGGTTATGATGATAACGGTCTGATTGTTCTCTTTGTTAAATTTCCTGAGAAGCGAAACTATCTCCTTACTGTTTTCACTGTCAAGATTTCCGGTAGGTTCATCCGCAAGAAGAAGTGCAGGATTATTCATCAGTGCCCTTCCTATGGATACTCTCTGCTGCTGTCCTCCGGACAGCTGATTGGGGAGATGCTTTAACCTTTCCTTAAGTCCGAGTTTTTCAAGAAGGTCCTTCAAGAGCTTTTTATCCGGCTTCTTACCGTCCAGAAGAAGCGGAAGTGTCATATTCTCTTCGACATTAAGGATCGGGATCAGATTATAAAACTGATAGATAAGGCCGATCTGTCTTCTTCTGAAGATTGCAAGTTTGGTTTCATCCAGCTTACTTATATCGGTGCCTGCGATATTGACCACACCGGAGGTAGGTACATCCACACCTCCCAGAATATGAAGCAGGGTCGATTTACCGGAGCCCGAAGGACCCACTATGGCAACAAACTCTCCCTGTTCCACTTCAAAAGAAACATTATCAAGAGCATCAACCTTTATCTCGTCTTTTCCATAGACCTTACAAAGGTTTTTAATCTCAAGTATTTTCATTCCAAAAACTCCTTTCTCAAACGCGCAGTATCTTACTGCCTGAGAACAGGTTAACAATATCACATTACAATACGGTGACTATTATTATTACAATTTTGTAATATTAGGGATTTGTTTTAATCGGTCAGATTATTGTCTTATAAAATCTCAGATTGAATGTACTTCCCTTGGGATCACTCTCCACAAGTATGTCACCGCGCTGGGAAGTCATGATGGTCTTGGCAAGTGCAAGTCCGATACCGACACTGTCCTTGGACGCGTTCTTGCCCTTATAGAATCTTTCAAAGATATGGGGAAGATCAGCCTCATCTATTCCGCATCCGGTATCGGATATGGTGATCTGGGTATAGAGATTCGTCTCGGATGTTTCGATCCCGAGCCTGCCGCCTTCATCCATATGCTCAATGCAATTTTTTATTATATTCTGGATTGCTTCCAGGGTCCAGTTTTTATCGCACGGGATCGAAATATCCGGTCCCGATACGTTTTTTTCTATGTTCCTGAGTTCCATCTGTATCTCAAATGCCTTCAAAGCATCGGATACAAGAACGGAACTTTTTATTTCGTCTTTCTTGATAAGTGCAGTCCCGGCATCCAGCTTGGACAGTTTTAGTAAAGTCTGAATAAGCCAGTTCATTCTTCCAAGCTGACTAGACTGTGTTTTAAGAAACTCTTCTCTCTTTGCTTCATCATCCTCATTCAGCAAAATATCGTTCATCACCATCATGGAAGTGAGAGGCGTTTTTAATTGATGCGAAATATCCGCAATAGCATCCGCAAGCATCTTCTTATCATTCGCAAGAAGTTCTTTTTGAAATTTTAATGTGGTGGTCGCTTTATAGATATTGGTCTTTAGAATAGAAAGCTCTCCCTCTTCCTGATCCGTTATATCCGGAACATCATTACCCGAGAGAACCTTGGACAGATATGTATTAAGGTCGTCTATATCCCTGTATCTTTTTACCGTATACAATGCGAAAACAGTGCATAATATTATCCCGGCCAAAAGCACTATGCAGCCTGCCACAGGTCCGCATAAGAAAAAAACTGCTGTAGCAGATAATGCGGTTACAATACAGGCGATAATTATCATCTTTAAAAAACCGTTATTCCTGATCATAGCAAACCTTTATTTCTCGATCATATATCCCATTCCGCGAACCGTTTTGATGATCTTCGGATCTGCGGGATCTTCCTCTATCTTATCCCTGAGTCTTTTGATGTATACGGTAAGCGTATTGTCGTTAACAAACTCTCCGCTTACATCCCACATATCCTCCAGAAGTTTATTTCTGGACATGACTATTCCTCTGTTTCCGACAAAATCAAGAAGCAATCTGTATTCAAGCGCGGTAAGTTCTATGTGCTTTTCTTTTCCGCTTTCCTTATCGGACAGATATACCTTAGCTTCCGCTGTATTGATGATCATATTTTCGATTTTGATGGTGTTGTCCGCAGTCGCAGAAAGATCCTTCGATCTTCCGCTTCTTCGAAGCACGGTTTTCACCCTGGCCATCAGTTCTCCGACTCTGAACGGTTTGCAGATATAATCATCTGCTCCCATCTCGAGTCCCATTACCACATTGACCTCCGCGTCACTTGCTGTCAGAAATATCACCGGAACGTCTTCTTTTTCTTTGATGAATTTGCATACATCATATCCGTTCCCGTCGGGAAGATTGATATCGAGAATACACAGATCATATTCACCTGTTTTCCATGCATTAAGGGCATCTGCTTTCGACTTGTAGAGGCAGGCCGAATATCTCTCTTTTTCCAGAGAATACTTAAGCCCCATTCCGATGGCATCATCATCTTCAACCAAAAATACTTTCATATAAACTCCTAATTTGTGACAGCAAGGACGCTTCATTTTTGTCACCCGGTGACAAAAATGAAGCGTCCACACCGTTACGTCCCAATTGTCATCCGATCATCAATATTTTATAACAGTAAGATCGCTCATATCCAAATCCTCAACATGTCTTGCAGGCTTGGCAAGAGGGAGTTCTTTTCCGGATCTGATAAACACGAGTACCTCATTAAGATCAGCTTGTATGTAATGATCTCCCTTTTCAAGAATTTCGGTATCATAGTCCGAATAGCTTCTGAATCTGATCATCCTCATATTCTCAGGAAGATATACATACCTGCCTGTTGCATTCTGCTCGTGCACGGGCGCGATCATGATGCTGTCACCCACAAGGAGCTGATCCTCAACTTCCCTGCACCTGTCATCACCTCTGTAATCAAACCACAGAGGTTTCATGTACATATCATTATTTTCGGCGGCATTCATAAATGCATTGCTTATGTAAGGAACAAGAGCATATCTGAGCTCTACCAGATTCTTGAAATCAGCTTTTCTGTTAAAGCGGTATAATTCCTGATCCCTGGTTCCGATTGCGGAATGATTTCTGAAAAGAGGAGTAAAGATTCCAAACTCCACCCATCTCATCATCAGGTCTTCGGTTGTATTTCCGCCGAATCCGCCTATATCTGCGCCTGCAAACAAAAATCCGTTCATGCTGAGTGCGGGCATCATCTGAATATTTAAGAGAAGGTGGCTCCACCTTGCCATATTATCACCGGTCCATATACCGCCGTATCTGTGCATTCCGGTATATGAAGCTCTGGAGAATAGAAGTATCTTCTTATCGGGAGCAAGTCTTTTGAATGCCTCCGATGCAGATCTTGTCATATTAACACTGTAGAGATTATGAACTTTGTCGTGTCTGACTTTCCTGCCGTCCAGGTTATGATAGAAGCTTCTGTAATCTTCGGGATTATTATCTATCGATCCCAATACATCCTTGAATTCAAAGAATCCCCAGATATCAAGTTCTTTCTTTTCAAGCTCTTTAACATGTTCGAACACTTTGGCAAGATGATCCTCGGAATAGAAGATGGCAGGCTCGTTCATATCATTCCAAAAGCCTTCCAGTCCCGCATCCAGAAATATCTTGTAATTATCACCGAACCATTTTCTGACATCGGAATTCAGGAAATCAGGGAAATGAACCTTTCCGGGCCATACGGCTGCTACCAGATCTTTTCCGTCTTCTTTTTTACAATAGTATCCCCTTTCCTTGCCCTCTTCATAAATATCGTAGCCTTCTTCGATCTTTACACCGGGATCCACATTGGGAACAAGGCGGATGCCTTCCGCCTTCATTTCCTTGACGAATTCAGGGAAATCGGGGAATCTTTCAGGGTTAATGGTAAAGACCTTGAAATCCTGCATGTAATCTATATCCATGTAGATCATATCAAGAGGAATTCCAAGTTCTTTGTAACGCGCTGCAACTTCTCTGATGTCATCTGCAGTCTTATATCCCCATCTGCTCTGTCCGTATCCGAAAGCCCACATGGGAGGAGTGTAGCTCTTTCCGATGAGTGCTCTGAACTCACGTACGATATCGAGGGGAGTCTCCCCGTCAATTACATAAAAGGTTGTGTCGTTAAATTCCGGATGAATTGTCATGACATTCATATCGGTATATCCGATGTCAAAAGTCACGCTTCCGGGATTGTCTATGAATACACCAAAACAATCCTTACCGTCATCAACAATAAGGAAGTTTTGTGAAGCATATAATGATGTTTTGTTTTCATCATGGGAAGGATCGTCAGAATTGTTGCTTACATAGATCCACCCTCTTTTATTGATACCGCGGATGGATTCACCGAGTCCGAATACCATGTCCTTTTCTTTAAGATCATAACTGAATGTTTCGGTATTACTGTCGAAAGAGAATCTTTCAGGGATGCCGTCTGTTTTCCCCAAGTTCAAGACGACAGCCCCCGTATCATAGGGCAATCCGAATTCATATTTCCTGATGCGATCTGTCATGTTATAAGCCTCCAAAAATACATTTTGTACGGAGTATATCCGATTTGCGATTAGTATACCGCTTCGGATTTTCACTTACAACAGATTATGTACTTTCGTATCGGCAACAATAGGCTTCGTTATATTTTTTCTTTTTCAATTTCACTTATGAAATATTGGAAAAGTGTATAGATAAATATTTAGAAGAACTTACGATTCATTGTAAGAACGAACCTCAGATAAAGCTCAAAAAAGATGCTCTCCCCGGAATGTTTTCTTACATGGATGAAAACAAAGAACTCTACGGCCTCTTGTACAAAAATGATAAGGCCGGAATCTTTCGCAGCAAACTTCACGAGATCATAAGTGCTCAGCTAGATGCCGCATTTAACAAATTCCCCAAGGAAATGGTTGCGTCCAAAGATATCACGACACAGTTTCTTTCCAACGGTTTTCCGGGTGTGACGGAATGGTGGCTCAGAGAATCATTTCCGTACACCTCAGAAGAAATGGCCTCCCACCTGTTTACGCTGTTTAAGCCTTATACCAAGTATCAGAAATGAGCATGATTAAATAATCGAATAAGCATCTAATCCTGTAAATCCGTGAGCTTTCGATGCCTTTTCGCATGCTTGCCTATCCCAAACGCATCAATTTCCGAGGATTTGCGAACATTCGATGCCTTTTCCCGCTCCGGCCATCTCTAAAAGCATCAACTTCTGAGGATTTGCGAGCTTTCGATGCTTCTTCACTTACTTCCCTATCCCAAAAGCATCAATTTACGTAGATTTGCTAGCTTTTGATGCTTCTTCACTTGCTTCCCTATCCAAAAAGCATCGATTTCCGTAGATTTGCTTACTTTTGATGCCGCGAAGATTTGGGCAGACAAAAATAGCATCAATTCTTTCTTGCTATCGCAGTAAACTCTCCGGGAAGATTCTCGTTTTCCCACGAGGGGTGCTCATTAAATCTCTCCAGGGTAAATCCGTTCCTGATGATAGAATTGATGATCTCGCTGATAGTGTACTTCCTATAATGGCACTTCGGAATCTGCTTTCTGATCTCCTCATCGTAAAATCTTGCGTGCGCCATCTCTCCTTCAAAGATGTCTGTGGAGAAATAACTCATGGTAGGTTGCTGAAGCCCCAGGATATCTGAGATCTTGGTGAACGGGTGAAAGTCGCTGCAGATCATCTTTCCACCGGGTTTAAGCAGTCCGTTCATAACATTCATGAAAGCATCTATGTCATGAAAATAATGAAGGATCCCGCCCTCCATAAATACCACGTCAAAGAAACCGGCGTACTTGTCCATGTCTATTTTCATGATATCGCAGATTTCAAATCCGATCTTTACGCCCGCAGCCTCAGCTGTTTCGACAGCGTATTTCTTATTATCTTCGGAAATGTCAAAGACCGTAACATCCGCTCCAAGCAGCGCAAGAGGTACTGCTTTCTTTCCGCATGAACCGCATATATTTGCAATCCTTACTCCGTCGAAGGAATCAAAATAAACCGCATGCTGTTTAAGCATTCTCTTAGGATCTTCCATATCCTTGGCGGCTCTTTCCGCAGGCGTTCCGGCAGTTCTTACCCAGAAATCGTAAGCGTCAAATTCCCAGGCTTTCTTATGCTGCATGCTGTAGTCTTCCATCTACTTCCTCCGCCTAATGTCAAAAAATCCTCTGTTCCCTTATCTGATTCTCTGTAACTGCTTTCCGAAATTATTCATATAGTAATCATACTCTTTGTTCCTTGCAAAAATAAACGCACTGTATGCATTCTTTTTTTCATTTCGTAAAAGTGAAAGATGATCGCTTCCGCACAAAACACTGAATCTGTGATTCTCAAATAATATAATGAGCGGAGCATTCGCAGAAGAGTCTGCTTCGGAGGTTTTCTTTTCCTGACCGGGATCGTCTATCAGGCGAAGCGGGATCTTCACTAGTTCGGACATGAAAAACTCCGACTCATCGGGCATTTCCACACCATCATTTTCCAGGTAAATTCTCACCCACTCTTCTCCTATACCTGCATTTGAGTACTGCTCGGCCGAATGAATAGTGGGAGAATACTCCGGAAGATTTATCTTCTTACCGTACACGATCTTTTTTACCGATTCAGGTGAAAGGAAAAACATCTCCGCAAGTTCTATTATCGAAGCACCTGCAGAATACCTGCTACAGATACTCATATTTCTTTTATTCAGTTTTTCTCTGTATCCGGATGCTTCTCCCCAGCCCTTTGTTTTTTCGCACTTGGGTATATAAATAGCTTTTCCATCCACATACTTTTGCACTTCTTTCAAAAGGCTTGCAGGGAGAATATCCTTGGCATTTTCATATTTCATTTTTGATCAGACCAGTTTGTTCATACGCTCTTCCAATTCATTTATGGACCTTGTAATGGACTCGCAGGATTCCAGATCGTCAATGGAAGCATGCCACATGAGTGTATGAAGTCCCTTAAAATACGCCATGCACAGAAAGCGTTCCTTAAAGTTTTTTATCTCTATATTTTTTCTTCCTGCATACTCATACAGTTTTTCCGGAACCAGAAGATAGGGCTTATTCAGGTCGAGGATTGCAAAATCCATAAGGAAGTCCATGATGCCTGCGCGTCCCCAGTCTGCGCAGTATGTCTTTCCCGCATCATCCACGATCATGTTGACAAAGAAAGTGTTGTTATTTGCAAGAAATCTCTGTCCTTCGCAGAAGGGAGCATACTGCATGATCTTTGCATATATCTTATCGAAATAATCTTTCTTAAGAAACGTTGTCTCATACATCTGAGTCCAGTTGTGCCAGTAGCCTTCCTGATCTTCGTTAAAAGTCTCGCGAACGAACTCTTCAAAAGTGGCAAAGGGTGCTTTATTGTCTTCGTCGAACTCACCGTAACCGGTCAGAGAAGAAATATCAGTAGCTGCAATCTCAAAGATCATATCAAAAAAGTTTTCATATCCTTTTTCGAACTCTTCCACTGAAAGCTCATTAGTGCATCTTCCCTTAGGGCTCATCTCAATTTTGTCCCCGGTCAGGTTCTTTATAAAAATATCTCTGTTCATTGTTATCATCCTTTCTGAGTTGTTATTAGTATCGGCGCCTTACAAAAAGAATGGTAACAAACACCCCGGCCGGTTTATATAGAAAGAACCATTATAATAAATATTTACCTATTTCAGTGAATATACTCAAAGCGCCATTACGTATATCTGGCATGGATTCCACTCGTCCCACATATTCGGAAACACCTCAAACTCTTTGAATCCGAGCGACAGATAGAAAAGATTGGTGGCATCATAATCCTCATACCGCCCCATTTGCACAGTCTTTACCTGCATAAAGGAGTATCCGGATCGTTTGGCTGTTTCTCTGGCCGTTTCAAATAGTTTTCTTCCGATCCCTTTTCTGTGATATTCTTTAAGCACTCCCATTACACATAGTTCGACCGTTTCCTTTCCGGTCTCTTTAAGGCACAGAAAACCTACCGGTTTATCCAAAATATATGCACAAAAAAACGGCTGATCCGCACTTTCTTTTATATACTGTTCCCTGGATTCCGGAATTCCAAACCAATCAGGTAATGCCTCAAGAATCTCTCGGGCAATACTCTGCTTTTTATCAGCTGATACTTCTTCTACTGTTATTTCGTCACACATCCTATATTTTCCTCTGGGCAATGGTTACTGTATAATCCTTCGTCGTATTTTCTGCTCCCGTTTCGTTAAATCCGTTTTTCTTCCAAAAATACTCAGCCTGCGGATTTCCTTTAACCCATCCGAGTTTGACATATAAATAACCTCTTTGGCTGAGTTTCTCACATAATTCAGTGATAATTCCCGATCCCACACCTTTATTTTGAACTGACACATCCGTCATAAAGAATCCTATAAATATAGTTTTGTCATCAGGGAATTCCCTGATCAGATCCATTACTGCTACCAAATCTTCGTTATCATAAAAACCTATATAGAATTTATCTTGCTTCCCCTTTCCCGGCGGAAGAGCCTTCATATCATCTCGAATACTTTCTTCGCTGACAAAAGGGGGACAGTATTGATAATAAAGGTTGTTTTTCTCACAAAGTGTCAAGACAGCAGGAATCTCATTTTCAGACAATACCCGTACCGCATACTTATCCGAAAAATTCTGTATCATGTATTCATCTCCCAATGCCGATAGATACTGCACAATGTCGGGGTTCCATGAAATGATCCGAGTAACTTTCTCACATGGAAATTCATTGCACACACCGCAAAAGCGTGCATTGTGTTCCTTACAGCATGCGTGTATTTTGCATCTCCCAGATTCTGCCCATTCCGGAACGCATCCGTCAGTTTCTATACATCCCGGGCATATTCCTTCTTTCTTTTTTGAACATCCGGTGCAGCACTCGCCGCAGGCTGTAACAGTTGTAAAGTCAGTCATAAAAATATTCCTAACATTTTATTGCATATAATACTTATAATGAGTATATCTGCAATCAAGATTTCGCCACATTTTAACAGAAATATTCGGCTATCATTTTGTCTATCTCATTTGTTCCCAGAGGATTTGCAGATGTTTCCTCTGTTATAATCAGATTTTTACCGAGTACGATCCCAGCATTCATCATGGATTTCATTTTAAATACGGCCTGACGTGCATACTCTCTGTCGTCCATCATTCCTCTGTGTTCCCAGTAGATTTCTTTCCGTTTTTTCACATCCATGATTGTGAAGTCCGGATATATCACCGTGCCTTTTGACAAGATCAGTGGACACTCATACTTGTAGGGAATATGTTTTTCCGCTAGTTTGTTTGCTATGTTCAGCTCAGATTTGGAGCGCACTCTTTCTCCGCGCTCAGTTACAAATACAGACATTTGCTCGGAAATCTCTTTTCCATCGTAATGTATGTTCATCCATTCTGCAATGAAATCCTCATCTGGTTTATCGATAGGATTTATGAATTCCTTTATTTCCGACGGAAGATCGGAATACAGCTTCCTTATCCTCTCCGAAATACCGTTTGATCTCTTCTGTAGCAGATTGAGATTTCCGATTTCTTCATTCAGCAATTTCAAAGCTTTTTGATTGTACGCTTTTTGAAGCAGCGCCCGAATGATCTGTTTTTCTGATTTGCGGATATATTTTCCGGATGTATCAGTTTTGTTTTTGCGGTTATAAAATTGTATTCTGCTTCCACTATTCACTACGTGTATGATACCGGCCGGAGCTTTCCGAAGTTCGCTCTCAATACGCATCTTGCAATCAGATAGCTCAAGACAGCGTCTTTGGGCCTCCTCATACAAACCGGATGAATGGAGCATTCCTGAGTAATTATTTCTGTTCATTTGAATTTCCTTTCTTTTTTCATCAACGAACGCACTTGATCCTATGTTCTCCGGACAGCAAAGAATCGAATAAGCATCAATTTCCGAGGATTCGCGTGGTTTTGATGCTTCTACGCTTGCCCGAACCCTCAAAATGCATCAATTTCCGCGGATTCGAGAGATTTTGATGCTTCTTCGCTTGCCCGAACACCCAAAAAGCATCAATTTCTGCGCTGTCCATGTTTTTCGATGCATCCGCAGATCTGCGCAGACATAAAAAGCATCTAAGATTAAAATGGTTGGGATTTTTGATGCTTTGCCGGGACGAAAGCTCTCGAAAAAGCATCGGAATAATAGCTTCTGAGGATTATTGATGCCTTGTCCGGGGATGGACAAGCGAATAGCATCAAAAGAAAGATTCTCAAAAGATTTCGATGCCCGAAATCACCGTCAATTGGGTTTCGGGCATCGTAAAACACATAATTCTATATTTGAAAGTAAATGATGCTCTGCCTCCAAAACATTTGTGGCACAGCAAAGGAATCACCGGGCAACCTGCCTTATCCTCCAAATGGCTAAGCAGGCTCACTCCAGCTCCACGGTCCCGGGAGGCTTCGAAGTAAGGTCGTATAGTACTCTGTTGACTCCTCTTACTTCGTTGATGATCCTGTTCATTACCTTCATCAGGATCTCATAAGGAATCTGTGCAGATTCCGCAGTCATGAAGTCGATGGTCTTAACCGCACGAAGTGCGACCGCATGGTCATAAGTTCTCTCATCGCCCATAACTCCTACCGATCTCATATTGGTAAGAGCCGTAAAATACTGGTCCGGCATCCAGTCAGGCCAATAGCTTCTTAAAAGCGCATGATCGGGATGTTCTTTGTCAATCTTGACGCCTGCTGCCTCTGCCGCTTCGAATGCATATTC
>JAEEGI010007091.1_pt1 | contig 25181 bp, 21 predicted proteins | sample 8958751 | NCBI WGS metagenome assembly JAEEGI01 (sample SAMN16246545, study PRJNA631951) | gut metagenome | biome: gut microbiome; feature: rumen; material: KS-attached | host: Bos | place: Iran: Karaj | collected 2018-10
CAAGTTCACCTGCCTGATATCGTCGATCGAGATGGCCGACAGGATAACCGCGGTCTATCACTACGGAGGCGGGCGGACGCTCAGTCAGACATATTCGCTAACCGACTATCTGGATTACATCGAGGCGCATTCCGGCGACTACGACGAAACCATTCTCGCCCTTGTAAGATCGCTGCGCGATCTCGGATACTACACCCAGACATATCTGTCGGATCTGCGAGGCTGGAAGCTCGGCACCGACCATGCCGCGGTGGCGTCGCCGGCAAAGACCTACACCTCTGCCGACATTTCCGCAGCCTCTTCGGCGGCAGCCGGGAAAGAGCCTTCGATAGGCACGTCCGCTCCTGTGGAAAAGGTGACATATTCCCTGCTCACCGACTCGGGCACCGGCCTCAACATATACGTCAGACTTGCCGAAGGGACCTCCGGAGCGCTGACAGCGACCGTTTCGGGCGTGTCAGACGCCTCCGTTGAGCAGCTTCCCGACGGACGCTGGCTTATCGGAATTAAGAACATCGCCGCGCATGAGCTCGGGACAGATTATACCATATCACTCTCGGTCGGCGGAAGTTCCGCCGGAACGGTCAAAATATCGGCGCTCGGATACGTCTGCACGGCACTGGGACTGGAAGGCAAGACCGACGGATTCCGCAACGCCGTGGCGTCGGTCGCTCTCTACCACGCTGCCGCCCGCAGCTACATTGACAAGTTCTATAATCGGTGAGGAAAGAAGAATGGAAAAATTTGAAGAGCTTGTCATCGAGGTGATCCTCTTCGACAAAGAAGACGTCGTCATGACCAGCACCGACAGCGAATTCGAGGAAATCAGCTGAGAAACCGCCCAGAGGATGACAATCACAGACACCGAAAAAAAACCTGAATTCTACAGCATCGCCGGCCTTCTGATCTCGCTCAGGGCTGTCTATGACGGAATGCTCCGGATCGGCGTGGATTTCCTTGCCGATGATAACGGCCCCGAGCCCGACATCCGGATCGTGATCACTCAGCGGGACATCGATGAAGAGCGTCTGCGCTCACCAGACGGAGGCGCGGGATTCTCCGACAGATATATCGAGACTCTCGCGGTCTGCCGGCGAATCTCCGAGATCATGCCGTCCTTCGACCGGTTCCTCATGCACGGATCGGCTGTCGCCGTCGACGGGGAAGGCTACCTCTTCACCGCGCCCAGCGGCACCGGGAAATCGACGCATGTCCGCTTCTGGCGCGAGATGCTGGGCGACCGCGCCGTGATGGTCAACGACGACAAGCCTTTTATCGGCGTAGGCAGCGGCGGAGCGACGGTCTACGGCTCGCCCTGGCAGGGCAAGCACCGGTTGGGCGGCAATATCGCCGTCCCGCTGAAGGCGGTATGCGTCCTCGGCAGGGCCGAAGAGAACAGTATCGAGGAGATCTCTGCCGCCGAGGCGATGCCGACGCTGGTCAGGCAGATATACCGCCCCGACTCCCCCGCGATGCTGGCAAAGACGCTCGGACTGATCGACCGGCTGACGAGGACAGTAAAGTTCTACCGCCTGGGCTGCAACCTCGATCCCGGCTCCGCACGCGTTTCATATGAAATGATGACGAAAGAAGGATAACTCCGCATGAAACTCTCAAAAAACTTCATTCTGCACGAGGCGGACGGACAGACGATGCTCGTGCCGACCGGAAACGCCGGGTTCTCGGGGCTCGTCAGAGGCAACAAAACGCTTGGTGCTGTGCTTGACTGTCTTAAGAGCGAGACGACCGAAGAGGATATCGTAAAGGCTCTGAAGACACGTTTCGACGCACCCGAGGGAGCCGTCGAGCGGGACGTCGCGAAGGCGCTTGAGGCTCTCCGGAAGATCGGCGCGATCGATGAGTGACCTGACGGACGGCGAACTCGGCAGCGGTCGCGGGAGCGACGGGCCCCTGTCGATCGCCGGCTACCTTGAGAGGAACGGGACGCTGACATACACGAACGTCGGCACCAGCATGATGCCCCTGCTGAAGCAGGGCCGCGATCTGTTCACGGTCAGGGCAAAAAAGCCGGGAGAGCGGCTGTCGGTCGGCGACGTCGCCATCTACCGACGCGGGAAGTCCACGGTGCTGCACCGGGTAGTCGAAGTCACTGACAGCGGGTACGTGATGCTGGGAGACAACTGCGTCCGCCGCGAGTACGGCATCGCCGAAGACGACGTTATCGGCGTCATGACCGGTTACGTGAGACGCGGAAAGGCGCACAGCGTGACAGAGCCAGCCTATCTGAGGTACACCGCTCGAATACTGAAATATGAAAAGCTGCGCGTCTGGCGGAAGAAGCTGACGGCGCGGATAAGATCCGCCGGCGGGAAGGCGCTGCACGCGCTGACAGGCGGAAAAAAGAAAAGCTGAGGCAGGGCAGCTCATACGCGGGGCACAGCCGCACCGCTGAGCATGCCATCCTCAGACACCGGATAATAATACTGTTTGCAAAGGATCACGAAGCAGATGCCTGCCGAAACGACAAAAGAAGAATACCGAAAAGCCTGTCTCTGCGCCGCTTATCTCGCCGGCTGCGCCGCAGGAGACAGAAAGCCGGGGCCGGAGATGACCCCGGAGGCCGTCGCACTGACCGGATCGGGGCTCCTCTTCAGGGCAGCCGAGAGACATATGCTGACGTCGGCCGTCGCGGCGGGGCTCGCGTCTGCCGGGATAAAGGACGCGGCATTCGCCGAGGCCGAGGCAAAGGCGATCCGCAAGAACGTGCTGCTCGACAGCGCGCGCGCCGAGATCTTCGCGCGTTTCGAGGCAGAAGGCATCGCCCACATGCCGCTTAAGGGCTCGGTGCTCCAGCTCGACTATCCCTCCTACGGCATGCGCCAGATGTCCGACAACGACATCCTGATCGATGCCTGCCGCGCCGACGACGTGCGACGAATCATGGAGTCGCTGGGCTATTCGACCGAGATGTACGACACGTCGGCTCACGACATCTACCACAAAGACCCGGTATACAACTTCGAGATGCACCGCGAGCTTGTCAGCGAGACCGCCGGTCCCGTCATCACACGATACTACGCCGGCGTCTGGTCAAGGCTGAGCCTGCGCGAGGGAACGGCATGCGAATACCGGTTCACCGACGAGGATTTCTACGTCTATATCACCGCCCACGCCTACAAGCATTTCTCGCACAGCGGGACCGGACTGCGTTCGCTGCTTGACACCTACGTTTTCCTAAAGAAGCACTCCGGACTAGACGAAGGATACATCGCCGCCGAGGCCGGAAAACTGGGCATCGCGGACTTCGAGAGGACCGCACGACGCCTCGCGCTCGACCTCTTCGGAGGGGAGGCGGCCGGCGCATCGGTCGACGCTCTCCCGCCCGAAGAAAACGACATGCTCGAATACGTCATCGACTCGGGCACCTACGGCACCCTGGCGCACGGCGTCGGGAACGATGTCGCAAAGCACGGAAAACTGGGATTTTTCATCCGCAAGGCATTCCTTCCCTACCGTTCGATGTGCTCACTGTACCCGGTGCTTAAGAAGGCTCCGGTGCTGCTGCCCTTCTGTTGGGTGGCAAGGTGGGTCCGAGGACTATTCACGAAGCCGCAAAAGATCAGGTACCAGATAAAAACAGCATTCAAATCGAAGAGAAACAAGTAAGGGTATTTCCCAACTGCCCGGAGGACGCGGACCTATGGCCCCACAATTATCCTTCATCATACCCGTATTCAATGCCGCTCCGTTCATAGGAGAGTGCCTATCAAGCCTCTGCGATCAGACCCTGCAGGACATTGAGATTATTTGCGTGGATGACAGATCTGATGACAGCAGCCTTGCCCTGCTCAGAGAATACGCGGGAAAAGACAGCCGGATCACAGTACTGGCTCAGACTGAAAAAGCATTTCCCGGAGGAGCCCGCAACAGGGGGCTGAGTATAGCCGGAGGAAAATACGTCTGGTTCATAGACTCGGATGACTATATCGACAGAAACGCCGCAGAGTATCTTGTAAAAAAAATGGAGTCTCTCAAAAACGTCGATGTACTGAGTTTTTGCGGGGATTCCTTCACGGCGGCTGGCGGTAATAACATGCCGGTCTCTGACGGCAGGGTCGTCAAAGTCTGGCCGAAGAACAGAAAACTCTTCCTTCCTGAAGACAACAGAAGGATCCCTCCACGGATCGAGGGGCCCTGCTGGAGCTATATCTCAAGAAGATCGTTTATCGATTCATTCAGGTTCCGCGAGAATGTGACATTTGAAGATGCCGACTTCACTTTTGACGTCCTGACGTCTCCGTGTGTCTTTTACGAACTGAATTATACACCCTACCATCGCAGGATCCGTCCAGATTCGCTGACCGGCAGCGGAGCCAGAGGACTGAACACCGGCAACCTGCAGGGCCGGGTGACTGCCTGCGACGCGATCAGCAGGATCATTATTGAAAAGAAGCTTCCGGACAGTCATTTTGCGGTCAGGTGGGCAAGATCGTGGATGAGTTTTGCCATACGCCTGTATGCCGACCGTCCTGAAGTCCGGACGGATGAGCTGGATGAGACCGCCAGGTCTCTCCAGAAAACGAACGCTGTTTTCTCTGCCCGGGAGATTTTTGGATCCCCGGGTCTCAAATCACTGCTGATACCGGAGGTCATCGTTTCCTTCACTTCTTTCCCGGGACGAATAAAAACAGTTGACAAAGTAGTTGAGTCACTTCTGGCTCAGACCGTACCGTGCGACCGCATAATTCTTTACCTGGCAGAGTGTGAGTTCGCGGAAACAGAAATCCCCGAACAGCTCATTTCTCTTTCCCGCAATAATGACCGGTTCGAAATACGCTTCTGCGAGGATCTGAAACCGCATAAAAAATACTTCTGTGCAATGCAGGACTATCCTCACGCGGTAATAATCACAGTCGACGATGATGTTGTGTACAGGGACAGCCTGGTCGAAGATCTTCTGAATTCATATATCCGCAATCCCGATGCTGTCTCCTGCAATTACGGACACACCATCCGGATGAACGGAGCCGGATCATTCGGACCGTATCAGAGCTGGATGAATGCCGAAAAGCTGATCGGGTTTCCCAGTTACCTTTCGATCGCCGCCGGAGTGGGCGGAGTTTTGTATCCTCCCGGAAGCATTCCGCAAAGCGCGTTCAACGCCGGCGTCATCCGGGAGACATGCCTGCTTCAGGACGATCTCTGGCTGAAATGGCAGCAGTTGAAAAACGAGATAAAGTGTGTCGTCCTCAGCCCGGGCAATGATTTTGACTACATAGAGGACACGCAGAGCCGCTCCCTGTGGAACATCAACAGATCCGAGAACGGAAACGACTCAGCCTGGAAGAGGATCGTCGAAAGCGATGACGGAACAACAAAGTCGGGAAGGCAGATCCTGCAGATCCTGTTTGAATCCGGCAGCACAGATTATGATATTTACGAAAACCTGGCCCCCGAAGGAGCGCGCAGGCGCAGGAACAGCGCTCTCGACAGGATCAAAACCATTGCCGCATGGCCGTTCAGGATGGTTCGCGGCGCGGTGATATGCTGCCGCAGTTCCGGATTGAAGTACACCGCCGGGCTGGCGATGGTGCATATCAAAAGCATCTTTAAGAAACAGAATGCAGATCAGTCAAAAAAATGATAATGACTTTTGATGCCACCCTTCTTACGGTCGCGGGGTGAGCGAGGATTATCGGTGCGCTTTCTATCAGGTATTCAGCAAGATCCGGGCGGAACTTCCGCGTCAGTCGCAGAGTTCAACGAACCCCGAACTCTCCCATTTTTCAAGAAGACTGCAAAGATCCGCCTCTGCCCTCTTTCTGTCGGTCACTTCGTATTCCGCAGCCAGGCAGTCAAGCAGTTCTCCGACCGTCCGCGGTCCGTCAAGCAACCGCCAGTAAAACGCCGCGATCTCGTTCATCGATATCAGATATTGATCGCGTTCCGACGCCAGTATTCTGGCTTTAACAAGATAATAATCCCTGCCGAAGGAGGTCGGTTCGATCCGGGGGAGGGAGCGGTGTTCCCTCAGCTCCCCCATAATGACCTGTCCGTTTCACATCCCGTATTTTTTTATGATCAGCTGCATGTCGCAGCAGCCGTCGGGGCCCTCCCGGACAAGATCGTTAAAAAAGAACCGTCGCAGGAAGGGCTCGCGGGCGGGAGACACAAGAGCAGGCTGCAGAACCGCGTCAGCCGGGACTTCCCGGACGAATGCCCCTCCCGCGATCTTCTCCATTATCGCTTCTGCCTTCACTCCGGATGTCAGGACCAGCGACGTCCCCTTCCCGTCGTTCAGCTCAGGCAGGATCTTTTCGATCCCCCAGAAATCTCCTACGGAAAAATCGAAATCCCTGTCGGGAAAGCAGTAGGGGCAGCTGTAGCATGACGGCCTGAGAGGGATGTCTTTCGAATAGATCCTGCCGAACGGATCCCTGAAATAGGATACCGCGGTCTCTTTTCCGCCCGCGGTATAGGAAACGCCGTGAGCGTCATTTCCGAAGCGTTTGTCACGAAAACAGTAGGCGGTCAGTTCCCCGTCTTTTTTTTCGATAAAGCGCCTGTATTCTTTCCAGAAAAGCGGACTTGCCGCTCCGCGGCAAAGCAGAGCCAGGATAATCAGCCCGGGATCGTTTCCGAATGTCAGTCTTACCGCATGGCACTGGCAGGGGGTCCCTGAAAACAGGACCTGTCCGCCTGAGCTCAAGGCTTTTTCAATCTCCGCAAAACAGTCTCCCGTGCGACTCTGAACATATTTGGATTTCCGCATCCGGCAGATATCGTCAGAAAGACGGTGGACGACGTTGAACTCACCGTCGAATTCCGCGCCGCAGACAAGACCGCTCCCTTCAGCGAACGCGGAGGCGATCAGCGAGAACGCCCCTCCTGAGGTGCTCTCATAAAGGGTTTTTTCGTCGTTGCACCTGACGGCATACGCCCTGACAGGGCTCTTTCCGGGCAGGTGCTTCGCCGGGCAGACGTCGGAACATCTTCCGCAATCCAGACATTTCGCGCTGTCCGCCACCGGATAAAGGAATCCCTCCCGGTCCTGTTCCATGGTGATCGCGCCGCACGGGCATGCGGCGGCGCAGGCTTCGCAGCCGAAACAGTCATTTTTTTTCAGAAACAGTTCGGTCATGTCAGTATCCTCTTAAGATAGGCGAGAGATCTCTCTTTCTCTGCCGCGATCCGCTTTGAGAACCCGCCCTCGGGAATCGTGACAAGGCTTCCGTTAAGCGCGTCTTCCGCTCCGGCCAGCGTAAGAAGCTCGGTTATTCTTCCGTTCCTCCCGCTCAACTCACCGCCCAGCAGCGCGACCGAGACGGGACGTCCGAACAGAAGTGAGAACACGGTCCCGTGAAAGGAGTTCGTAAACACTCCCGAGGAACCGGCGATGAGCCCGATCCAGTCTTCCACAGAGACTCCGCTCCAGCTCGCGAATCCGAGCTGGGGCATGAAAGCCGCGCTTACGCTGCGAAGCCGGCAGCCCGATTCGGCCGAGGCTTTTTTCGCGCGCGCCAGCAGTACCGGGTCGAATTTCAGCATAAACAGCAGAAAATAAGGTTTTTCTTCCGGACAGGTCGCGAGTTCGGCCCACTCGGTCTCGTCAAAAAGCAGCGTCGGATCAAGTGAAACCTCAGCCTCTCTTCCCGTCAGATCCTTTATGATCTTCCTGCCCGATTCCTCTCTGACCGACAGTCCGGAAAACGCGGACAGCTGTTCGGCGCACCAGCTTTTTGCCTTTTCGGGAATATCCTCAGATCCGAAGCTGGCGGCGTAAGAAAAGCGTTTTTCCGGAGGAGCAAAGGTCAGAAAATACCTTTCGTCGGCTCCAGGGATCCTGAAATTCCAGATCTGATCGCTTCCGGCTATGAAAAGATCGTATTTATCCGCCTCGAGCCGAAGCCCGGATTTGGAGCATGGCGGCGCGCACTTCAGGTGTTCTTTTCTGAACCCTTCAAACAGTCTCGCTCTCGCGGCTCCTTCCTCCATGATCCGTTTCGCGAATATAGCGCCGGGCCCCGCCGCGACCGGCTCCGGCCCGTCTGATCTCCGGTCTTCGGTCACCGTGATAAATTCGCTGTCCGCGCCGAGTTTCCCGACTGTCCGCTGAAGAGCCAGCGCCTGAAGCAGGGCTCCGTAGCTGTCCGCCTGATGAAATGTCAAAATACCGACTTTCATTTTCTGCCTATCTCCTCTCTTGCCCTGATCACGGCAGAATACCTGAGCTGCGCCAGTCTCTTTTCCCTGATCAGATCGATCTTCTTCTCATATATGTCACGGTCGCAATCACAGTGCTTCAATATCTCACGGCTGAGACTCATAAAGCCCTCCAGACGCTTCAGCGTCTCCGAAAAGCTTCTTTTCCGGCTCGAGTGTCCGGTTGGTCTTATGTAGTAATAATGCAGAATGTCATCCACAAAGCCGCACTCCGAACGGCTGGCGGGCGGAAGAAGCAGCTGGAGATTCTGTCCCTCGGGCGAAAGCGGGATCTCAAGATCGGGATAACATTCACGGAAGAGGGACATCCGCACCATATAACAGCCAGCGTAGCAGTAGACGGTCTGATCCAGCAGTCCGTCGAAGATCCGCTGAGTGTGCCTGTCATTTTCCCTGGCGCTGCGGGACATTATCTTTCCGCTTGTGCCGTCGATCACGTAACCGTCATTCCGTACCATGCCGGTCCCGGGATGTCGGTCTAGCCAGTCCGCCTTCTTCGCTATGCATTCCGGCAGCATTTCGTCATCGGCGTCGCACCATGTGAGAAAGTCTCCGGTGACCAGCTTGAGCGCGTCATTCACCGCCGCGGCCTGGCCGCGGTGCGGAAGCATAAGATATTGCACTGTTATACCGGCGTTTTCAAGTTCCGGAAGAAAACGCTGAAAGCAGTCAAAAGAGCCGTCGGTGGGCCCGTCAAACGCGAAAACCGCCTCAAGAGGACGCCACGTCTGTTTCGCGACGCTTCCCAGAAAAGTCTCAAAATAAGGCATGGCGTCGTAAACCGGCACCACGATGGAAACCTTGGAACTCATTTGTTCATCATCCGTTTTCTGAGCAGCGCGGCGTAATTCCGCATCTCTCCTGCCCTGTCCACCCGTCCGGTGTTTGTCAGGTGGATCCTTCTTTTCAGAGTCACGGCATCGGTCCGCGCCGTCTTCATGCCGGATTCGCGAAGCTTCATGATCCAGTCGACCGTTTCCCCGCTCTTCAGAGATTCGTCGAACGGCCCGACCGTGTCGAAAACGCGTTTTCGGATAAGCGAGCATCCGGGGAGGATACCATCATAACTGCCCCGACGGGGTTTTAATTCCGCAGCCTGATCAGGAGACAGCTCTTGCGATACGAAATCCTCGGCTTTGCCGAAAACGGCGACTGTTTCCGGGTCTTCTTCAAACGGACGGTAAAGCGCCTCCGCGGCGTCGTCGGCAAGCAGATCGTCGGCGTCGAGCAGGAGTATCCATTCTCCGCGGGCAGCCGATATCCCTTTGTTGCGCGCCGCGGCGGCTCCGCTCCGCTGTGGAGATCTTATAACGGAACAGCCAAGCGACGCGGCAAGCCCCGCCGTGCCGTCCGTCGACGAATCGTCAACGATAATGATCTCGCGCTCTCCCTGCCACTTCTGACGCAGGACCGATTCGACCGCCTCTCTCAGATAGCGCTCGGCATTATATGCAGGTATTATGACTGAAAGCATCACGTTTTTCAAATCGCTCCTCCGATCTTTTTTGTTATCTCGTCTCTGTTGCGGTCGGCGACCTTCTGCGCAGACTCGAAAACTCGGCTGAGTTTTTCGGCCCGTGGAGTCACGAGACCGCGCTCTCTCAGAAGCTCGCACACCTCCGCGCAGTGGCGGTTTTTTCTTCCGGCGAGCGTCTTTGCAACATGCTCTTCCCGATGTTTTTCAAAATCCTGAAGGTCAAACACCCCGGAAAACCTTTCAAGAGTCCCCAGCGCGTAAAGCCCGGTCTCGGTCCTTACGCATTTTCCGCATCTGCCGCAGTTTTGAAGAGTAGTTGCATAGATGCAGGGATGAAGATATCTGCTCGCGGGAGGAAAATCCGATATCCGCTTCAGCTTTTCAATTCTCGTAACCGCCCCGCCCGACGAGATCAGCTGAGTGGCGCGGGTGGAAAGCATCGGAAGCAGAAACATCTCGCCGTACGCGTCGTTGTTCGGATCGAAGGAAAATGAAGCAAATTCGAATGACGAAGACACGTAAAAGACCGAAAAAAGCTTCTGAAGCGCCAGTGCCGCGCCAGAGAGCCGGAAGTCGCTTACGGCAAGATAGGGCTCGGGCAGTACTGTATCAAGATTCGAATTGACCCACACCGTCTCAAGGCCTAACTCGCGCGCCGCCCCGTTTTCGGCGCGTTCAACAAGCATGTGCAGCTTCTTTTCGTTGTCTCCGCCCTCCAGCGTGCCGATGTTGGCGATCATCAGATGAGTCAGCCTTCTGCTCTTCTCCTCGCAGTCAAGCGTGTTCATAACGGTGAACATGCTGTCCACGCCGCCCGTCCAGCCTGTGCCGACGGCACAGCGGCCATGAGGCAGATCGTCGGCGGGAGACGCGATCAGCCTGATATTTTTGTACTCTTCGATATTCCTGCTCAGAGTCGGGATCAGATAGTGGCAGACCTGATAGATCAGACTCCGTGAGACCGGAGCCTCGCACAGGATGTCGAATCCCTCCCGCATCGCCCGCGGCAGAAAAACGGCGACAAATGCATCCAGTCTGTCTGCGGTGAGAAATTCAGCGTGTCTTTCGCCTGTCTCAAACCAGACGGTGCCTGTCTCGCCTCCACAGCTGTATTCCGAGCAGACTCTGACGCCGGCATCCAACGCGACCTTCACGGGAGCGGACAGCCTGATAAATTTTTCAGCCATCCGTCCCCGCCTCCTTTTCGATCCTCTCCATAGCCTCCCGGAACAGATCCCGGCACCTGTAAGCAAGAGGAGGCACCTGGATGCCTTTTTCCTCAATAATCCTCACGACCTCCCGCGATATCGGATCTTTCACGTTTGCCATGACAAATCCGAGACGCTCCGGAAGATGCCTCATGAAATCTCCCGTGTCAAAGACGCGCCTGTAGCGGTCCAGACTGCCCAGCGCGTAGAGAACCGCAAGATCCCTGACGCATTTCTTGCAGTGCCCGCAGTTCATTTTTCCGGCGGCGCCCCTGATACACGGACTGAGCCATTCATATGAGGGTTCCCACTCAGACAGCGCCTCAATTTTCTGAATTCTTCCGGTCTCAGCTCCTGAAAGATAGAAGCTCAGGCTTTCGGTGGCGAAGCAGTTTACCGTCAGCGGATCGAAACAGACGGCGTGATGGACGTCGATCGAAAACCGCTCAAAAGGATAACCCGACGAAATCAGAAAAACTGAACAGAGTCCCTGAATCGCCAGCGCGAACCCGGCAAGTCTGAGAGTGGCCACGTCAAGATATCTTTCCGGAAGCACTTCGTATATGTTTGAATCGACAAAGACAGATCCGAGCCCGAGCCCGAGGGCAAATTCGGCCGCCTGTCCGCATCTTGAGAGAAACTCTTCCCTGTAATTATTCCCCTCGTAAACTCCGGAATTAAAGACCGCTAAATGGGTAAGGGGGTATTCGCAGTCTTTTCCGTGCCTGAAAACCGTATACATAGAGTCGACTCCGCCGGAAAAACCGGTGACGACCGCGTTCCCGGACTCGGCGCGCTCTGAGGTAAGCGGAGCAAGTACCGATACCGGCTTATAGTATCCGCCCGCACCGCTCAGCGAAGGGATGAAATCATTCCGGAGCTGAAAATGCAGCCTCTCGGAGACCGGGTCCTCTGCGGAGATGTCTTCCCCAAAACGCATCGCAAAAGGAAGAAGGACCGCGACAAAGGGATCCGCCCTGTTCGCGGTCAGATATTTCTCCTGATCATTCGGGACTCCGAACCAGAGTCCGGCTCGTCTGCCTCCGAAACCGACATCGGCTGTCAGCCTGACCCAGCCTCCGGTGCGTTCCCTTCGAGTCTTACCGACGGTTATCATTGCACCCCACCGTCCTTCGGCGTCCTTCTGCCTTTTGATGCTTTCCTTACGGCACCTGCCAACAGGGCAAAATACTCCTCCCTTGAAAGCCTTCCGTGAGACAGAGTCAGATTTGAAGCATGGATCCTTCTGTCATAAAGGATCTCATCCAGGCAGTGGGAGAGATCGACTCCCGCCATTCTCAGCCTCGCGATCCACTCGGTATCCTCCCCGAAGCGCAGTGTTTCGTCGAACAGGCCGCACCTGTCGAAGACTTCACGATTTACGCACGCGCTCGCGGGGCATTCGGGAATGACGACCGACATGATCTTTTTATGGCGTTCGCTCAGAGCTGAATCGGGGAGATCGGTGAAATTGCGGTATCTGCAGAAAACGATCTCACAGCCTTGATGATCTTCCAGATAACGGGCCTGCCTCTCCAGCTTTTCGGGACGCCAGACGTCGTCGGCGTCAAGAAAGGCGATCCATTCGCCAGCAGATGCGGCTATTCCTCCGTTTCTGGCGGAGGACACGCCGCGGTGAGGCAGAGAGACTACCCGGACTCCGGGGAAAGAGGCCGCGACAGATGCGCTGCCGTCGTCCGAGCCGTCGTCGGCAACGATGATCTCAAGCGGTTTTTGCGTCTGAGACAGTACGCTTTCTATCGCCTTTCCGATATACCTCTCGCAGTTGTATACCGGTATCACGACCGAAATGCCGGGGTTCATTTATCCTCTTTAAGAACAGGCCACCCCTCTTCTACGTCGACGTCGTGCACGGGGTCGGCGAGCAAAAGGTCCTGCACCTCGGAAAATTCGTCGAGAGTAAGATCGAATCCCTCGGCAAACGCGGACACGGCGATCTCCGCAGAGTCCGCCCCCGTTTCTTCGGCTTCGACCAGGATCTCCTTTTCGGTCAGCGTTCGGATGAAATCGCAGAGCTTTCCGTCAAAATCCGCGGGACAGCCTTCCGCCTTCCCGACCTCCTTCGCGATAGCAGAGGGCTCTGCTCCCTTCACAAGCTGTTCGATGACCGCGGAGCCGAGAAGGCTGGCTCCGTAATACATGCCTGTGGTGAAATTGATGATGACCGCCTGACCGTCCGCGATATCAAAAAACATTTTTTCCTCATTGATTCTGAACATGGTTTTTACAGCTCCTTGACAATAAAATTTTTAAGATATTTCCTGTTAAGGTCAAGATCCCTTGAGAGAAGGATCTCATATACCGGTATTCCCATTAGTCTCTGCGCCATGCGGCGGTAGGGCCCGGGATCCCTGAACACTCCGGTCTGTGTCGCGGTCGATTCTATGATGCCCGCCAGGACCGGACCCGCGGGAGCCGGCCTTATCATCGGACTGTCGGTCGGGGATACGACCGGGTGGATGATCGCCCTGACCGGAAGCTCCCGGGAAAAATCGAAGGCCGAGGCGTCAAGCAGCAGTTTCCCGTTCCTCTCGGGATCGGTACTGACGACCGGCATCGGAGGTTTCAGTATATCCGCCATGTCGGTATTTAGGCCCACCGTCCTGTAGAGTGGCATCGCCTTCGGCTCTCCAGTCCGGTTGACCAGAATGTAGTCGTCGGCAACGAAATCAAATCCGTCCAGCAGGCAGGAGACCGCCAGCGTCGATTTTCCTCCTCCGCCACGAGCGGAAAGCATGACTCCCCTGCCGCCCGCTCCGACGCAGGCGCTGTGCAAAAGGATCATGTCGCTCAGTTCCGCCCAGATGCCGAAGGAGACTATCATCGCGTGACCGTAAAGCATATACTCCTTTGCGCCTGACGGCTGTCTGCAGAAGAAACATGTCCTCGACTTATAATCCGCGGCGATCATGCTGTAGTTCGGAGTGACGCGCACAAAACCGGTTTCGTCACGCATCCTCCAGACTCCGGCACCGCCGCCGATTTCGGGAACGTAGGGCGACAGGTCCTCGCACCAGTAGTAAAAGACCGCGTCCGGCTCGGTTGCGTCCTTTTCATCTGTTACGATTCCCGTCATAAAACGTGCCGCCGTCTCAGCGTTTCCGGGGCCGGTGAATCTTAATTCGATCACCCTGTCCGTGACCTTCACCCTGAATGAAGTCACACCGGGCAGGGTCTGCTTTTTTATTCTGTCCTCGACAGACCGTAAAAAAGCCGACAGTGTTTTTTTCTCTTCCGACATTACCTCTCCGTGATCGCTGCGCAACGGAAGCGTTCCGCCGCCGCAAATGTATGATTTATTATTATACAACATCTTTTTTTCATATTCAAGACTTATTGAAGAAAAAACTGCCGTCCGGAAAGGCAACGGAAGGATATCCGCCCGGGAAACTTCGCATAGAGAAAAAAGGGGATGCGGACCGGCACTTGTGCGGGTCGGTCGACATCCCTTAAGCTTTTAGGTTCTTTTTTTTTTACAATTCACGCCCCAAGCAGTATCGCCAGAAGCGCCGCCTGATAGAACTCTGTGAGCGCGGAAGTGGAAACATCCGTAAAGACCGCGTCTGCGGGGATGTCCTTGGCGTATTCGGAGAGATAGTCGATGCTCAGAAGTTCGCGCGATGTCTCTATTTTGCCGTCGGCGCCGATCGTCATATACTCCTCGATCATATAAAACCGGAAGATCTTGTGGGTATCGGGCTGAACATATACGAGGAACGGGACGCTGAAAGACTCTCCGGTCTCCTTTCCGTCGTCGTCGATTATTTTCTGTGTCGCGGTGATCTCGACGCTGTCGTACAGGACACCGCCGATCCTTGCCTCTCCGTTGAATTCGCTGGCGGTCAGCTCGTCGCGGTTGACAGTCCCGAGATCGTCAAATCCCAGGTCGGCAGTGAAATCCGAGAAGGATTCACCCTCTTTTTTCTCCGATCTGTAATACTGCGCAGATACGGCGCCGTTTTCGCCGGCAGAAGAGACAGTCAGTATGAAACGCCCGTCCTTCTCGGCGACGCTGACATAACTGCCGGGAGCATTTCCGGAGAACCTGAAGAACGACCCGGATGAAACAAAGTCAAACGTCCGGTCGTCCGATTCCATATGCACCTTTTTAATATCGCCGGCATATCCGAAATCGCCTGACGAGTAGTATGTCCTGTAATAAGCCTCTTTTTCCGCGTCGGGATCCGGGACTGAGGGTCCTGTGACATCCGGTCCGGTACCGGCGGCCGTCGTCTCCGACGGATCGGTCACTTCGGTGCCTGGAACGGTCTGTGTGGTGACCTGCGGTATCTCGGTTGTCGTGTCGACGGGAGCCGACGTCGCCGCGGATGGATCCGTCGTGATGTCGGCGGTCGTTATCTCGACCGCGGTCGTGATCGATTCCGTTGTTACGTCGGCAGATGTCGTCACTTCCGATGTAACATCGACGGCATCAGTGTCATTCCCGGCCGGCGAGGATGTATCCTCCGGCGACACGACAGACGTAATATCCGCCGTCGACTGCTCCGGATCGGCTCCTGTGCACGCGGCAAAGGATAGCACTGCTGCGATACAGACAAGGAGTGATGTTATTTTTTTAATTGACATATTTATTTAGTCCTTTCAGGACAGAGTGTGCGAACAAGAGCAACCTTGACCGCCCCTCCCGGAGATAATCTCCGGGAGGAAAAAGCGAAAACCGCTTAAAGAGAGTGGCTCCGCAAAAGACCGGAGACTCTGCAGAAGGATCTCAGGTTATTTGCTAGTTTGTTTATCTTTTAGGTGAGATCGTCGTCTCCTGTTTCGTTGCTGGAAGTAATGACGTCGTCTCCTTCAAAAATAACAATCTCGATAACCAGTTCTTCGTATCTTTCCATCGTGTCTATCTCCATTTCTTTATTGAATATTGTTTTTAAATTAATAATTGAAATACTCTCTTGCATACTTGTTGTACAGATAAAGTGATTTCGCCAATTCTGCAGATTCCTCATCTGACAGTTTATTTGTAGCCCATGTTAGAGGACCGTAAGAAACAATACCGGAATTGATTCCATCGGAGACGGTGATCGTTTTCATTTCGTTAAGTCTTTTTGCCGGAATCCCACTGATATCAACATAATACCTCGCTTCAGTTTCATTCCAATGTTTTTCCAACTCAACACCGTCATAATAAACTGTTACCGCATTGGCAAATTTGAATCTCAGTGTTGTATCCGACTCCAAAATAAGAGATGCCGATATACTTCCCGCTGCATTTTTAGCTTCTGCTGATACATAAGCCGCATACGCGCTGTCCCCTTGAACTGCAATCATCTCTTCAGAAAGATAACCATTGGGATTAGCCGGATTATCCTGCTTGTAATGGAAGTAATTCTGAGCAGCATTCCCATAATTCAACAATGCCATTGCAAGGTTTTTTGTTGTCTCGTCGGAACTGCTGCTGGCAATTTTATTATTTGCCCAATCACTTACTGAATATTCATAACTGGTTGCAAAACGATTACCGACCCTGAACATCATTAGGTTATCATTGGCATCATAGAACTGAAGTATAACTTTATCAGTCATTTGCTTTGCAGCAATATTTGAGAATGATGCAACATATAACCCCTGATCATTAATGATTGAATCATCAACATTGACTACAGTATGAGAATCATTAAATGTCAAAACAACGTATGAAACATTATCAGGGGCATTAAACTTGTAATTTACGCTTATCTTGCCTTCCAGTGTTAAACTAGCTGATTTTAGATGCGGAACATAAATACTGATTGTTTCTGAGTGAGCGATTCCATCCGGGCATTCACTGCCGGAAGCAGTTGCTGTAAACACTGCATTAAAGGTTGTTGCATCAAAAGATGAAGAAACGGTTGCGGGTACTGTCGTCTTATGCGAATTATCATTTTCACATGTGAAAATCAATTCTGCTTCCGAATAATTATCGTTCCACACCCATTCCGGTGCGCCATATGAATGGCCGCTGCCTGCAAGCGTTTCTACGATTATCGTTTCAACGGAGAAATCATTATTTATCTCAAGAGGAGCGATCGTAACCTCTCCTCCGGTGCATGACCTCTCAAAGAAGAGTGTCACGATCGGGCTGCCTGCCCCGGATGCGACTGCGAAAGCATAAGCAATCCTGACTTCACCCGGTGTTTCGGAATTATACGATACCCGTCCGCCGTCGTTGCCGCTCGCATATCCTGCGAACGTAAGCAGGTCCGGATCGAATGTGACGGTCAGATAACCGTTAGTGACCGCGACCGTTTCGGAGTAGACGATCTCTTCGGTCTGTTCCGCTTCGCGGCCCGTCTTTTGGCCGCCGGTCCCGTCTGAAGCCGTCGGGTTTCCCTTCTGGTCTTCCGCACCGTTTCCATCTTTTACGGCAAGCCTGTCATCTGTCCCGGACGAATGTGTTTTCCTTGCGGCGTCGATCCTTGCCGCTTCCCGTGCCAGTCTTTCCCTGACGCCTGCGGTATTCAGTTCATCCCTGGTTGCGGCAGTGCCTCTGCCTTCGAGCTTCATCTGCCCGGATGTTTCACCCGATGACGCCGGAGCGTCGTGTCCGTCGACATAGAATCCTCCGGCGGGCCAGACCCTTTCTCCGAAGTCGCCGGCATCGTAGACCGCGCCGGTCGAGGGATCGATTATGATCAGTTTTGCCCAGTCTTCGGTCTCGTCTCCGGTATGGCCCCAGTAGATGTATGTCCCGTCATAATAGAGATCCTGCCATACGAACATCGTGGAGAACCCGGTGTCGATCACCTGAGTCGGAGCACTGAATTCAATACTCTGGCTCCCAATGGTCAGGGTCGTCTGCCAGATCTTCCCGTTGTCATCAAGGAAATAATAGTCGGCCGAAGAGCCGCTGACCGACTTCGCGGCGACGGCGGCGATGTAAGCATCTCCGAATGAATCGGTTTTGCTCGCGTCAAGTATTCCGTACGGGATTCCGCAGTATGCCCCCTCTTCTTCATCCCCTTCTGGCAGAAGACTGCCGAATATCAGGTACGGTCCGTATGAATAGACCATATAGTCCCGGTAATTTGAAGGAGCCCTGGCGATATCGGTAGCCGGGACATAGCATGTTCCTACTTCGTTCAGCTCGAACGTGCTTCTGTCGACAGTATAAAGAACCGCCTCCCATTCCTCCGAATCGACGTCAAGAGTCGCCGCGTACAGCGTGCTTCCGTTCATGAACGCCGTGTTCAGCGGTATTTCGTCTCCGTCCTCGAACAAATTCAAGGACACCCAGTCAGAAGGATCTGATGCGTTGAAGGACGCAAAGTGCGTATTTCCGAGTTTGTCCCAGATGATCCCGTTCAGCGTTTTGTTCACCGCTGTGACTCTCACTGAGCAGACAGCGCTGACGGCGCTGTTCGAGTTGGACCTCGCGATGATCTGACATGTCCCCGGTCCGACGGCGGTAACATGTCCGTTTCCGTCCACTGTCGCGACCGCTGCGTCGTCCGTCGACCAGCTGACCGTCCTGTCGGTCGCTGTGAGCGGGCTCACTTTTGCGATGAGATCCGCCCCGTTGCCCTTGTAAAGATCCAGCGTTCCGGGAATGATGCTCACCGACGATACGGTATAGGGATCCGATCCGGGCGTGCCGTCATTGACCTCGACCGCTACCGCTGCCTCATTGCCGGCGTAGTCGCCGACAAACACGGCGACGTATCCGTCTGCCTCGGAGACCGCAGACGAGATGTCGAACGAGCCTGCGAACGCCTCGGCGCCCGGCGCCGTCTCCGCATACTTTACTTCTCCGTCGAGCGAGAGCACCGCGACGTATGCAAGATTCCTGTCGTCATCGGCGCTGATCGAAATGTAGTTACCGTCAAGTGCTGCCGACAGTATCCGGGGAGCCGTATCGTCCACGAAGAAATCGTATCCGACGTATGCCCCGTTGCCGATCTGCCCGCCGTCTTCCAGCAGAGAGCGGAATCCCGCAACGTTCAGAACTCCGGACGCAGAATCTGTCAGACTGCCGCCGTTCTTCATGCGGTAGTACATTCCGTAATACTCGGGAAGCGCGTAATAGCCTATCCTGAACCTGTCTCCCTCGTCCAGTCCTGATGTCGCGGCCGAGAAACCGGCCTGGAATCTCTTTTCAGACGCGTTCTTCCATACTTCTTCTTTCTGGTCGAACCACATTCCGGTAACGTCCGCGTTATTTACCGCGGCGCTGATGATCTCAGAGATATTCCCTTCGTCATCCAGTCTGCTCACCGCAAACCCCGTGGTGCCCGCGGCGCGGACAAGGGTGTAGTAAATGTTTTTGAACTGGCTGTCGCTCCTGACCGCGAGTCTGCCGGACGGGAATGAATCCTCAACGGTATAAGGATTGCCGCTGAATTTTTTCTCGACTCCGCCGTAGGTCAGCGTTATGTAGTTGGTCGTGTCGATGCCGGAATAGTTTTCCTGCTCCGACCCGTAGAGGTCTTCGGTATAAGACTTCGTGTCGAACATCCCGGGGTCGGTGAAGCTGCCGAAGAACCCGAGGATCGGGATGGTGTGTGTCACACCGGCGACGCCTTCTCCATCTGCCTTCTCGGCGACCGTCGTGAAGCCTTCGATGTACGCGCCGGCGGTGTAGATGCCTGCATCGACGGCAAAGCTGAAGGTGACCGTCACGTCGGCGTATCCGCCCGCGGGAATGTAATACTCGGCGGGATGATCCCCGGCATAGACGAGGATGAGGTGAGCGTCGTGGCTCGTGACGGCCCCGTCTCCGTCGGCGTCTGCCGCGGCAAGATCAATATCCGCACCGGCAACGATGCCGGTCAGATAGTCAAGGACCGCCTGCGCGTCGTTCGCGTCGGTCACGCCGTCAAGATTGACGTCGTAGGGATTGGAAACGCCGGCCCCGTGAGGCGCCCATACGCAGCCGGTCTGGGAGCCCGCGGACACGGTCGACCTGTCCATATAGTATTCTCCGCCTTCGGAATAATATCCCTGTGTGAATACATCTGTCGACGGAGCGTTGAATTCAAGCCGCCGCCCTGCCAGATTGTATATCCTGAACGAGTAGGAATAGCTTCCGGTCCTGTCGGGATCGGCGCCGATCTCGGCCTTGACCTTGCCGTCGGATGCGGCACCGGTCGCAGTTGTGAGAGTCTTTCCGGCAGCGTCGGTCATGAATATCACCGACGACGCCGAGACAGCGGAATTTACGTCGGCAAGCCCCGCGCCCTGCTGGAGGATCGAGATGAAGTCGGCTCCGTTCTTCATCGGGGTCGCCGTCGACATGAGCAGCGACTGTATCACCGCGCGGCGGCTGTATCCGTCAACCGAAATATTGTTTTCTTTGAGATACTGAGCGACGATCGCGGCAAGACCCGCGATGTGCGGGGCCGCCATCGACGTGCCCGACATGCTCTCGTACTGATGGTTAAGACCGCTTCCGCTCTGACCGACGGTGCCGTTCTTTGTCTTGTGTGCTCCGAGCACCGACCAGATATCGCCGCCGGGAGCGGTGATCTCGGGCTTCATGAGAAGAGACCCGGGAACGCCCCAGGAGCTGAAATCGGATATCTTAGCGGTGGCGCGCGTGCCGTTCTGCTGCTGGATCGATACCGCGCCGCCGCTGAGGGTCAGCGTACCGGTGTAGTAGGTTACAGTGGTGCCGCCGCTTTTTGCAGTAAGGGGAGTAAATCCCGACTTGATGCATGTTGCTGCGGCAAGCGTGATCGACGCCATCGGGAAGTTAGCGTTCGTACCGTCGAGATTCATCTGGATCACGCCCGACTCGTTGTTGGCGACAAGGAGAGCCTTTGGTGAACATTTGGATGCTGCGTTGCTTCCCTTATCGGCAAAAGTAATGTTCCCGCCGCGGTTGACTATGACCAGCTTGTTGTCTAATGAAACCTTTTTATTGACCGTGGAATAGTCGCTGCTGCTTCCGTATGCGTCGATATATACGAACTGCACCTCCTGCGAGCTTCCGAAATCCTTGATCAGCGGGACCGGACCGTCGGCGTCCTCGTAGCATATGAAATTGCTGCCTGACACGGTAATATAGGTGTCCGATGTCGAGAGAACGTTGTCGGCGGAGGCCGTGCAGAGGCTGTTGATATAGGTCCCGGGCGAGCCGCCGGTGTGCATGCCGATATCGTCAAGATAGATATCGCCGGCCTCGAGATAATCGGCGAACGCCCCGCTGTTGCCGGCGGAGATCGATACGACCATTCCGGAGTTCTCCTCACCGTCTGACAGTCGGTTCAGAATCTCCTGATATTCGTTGTCGTATGTGAATCCCTGCGTCGACGAACCGAGCGAGAGGTTGCAGGCGTCACAGCCGAGAACGATCGCGTCCTCGATCGCCGCCATATAATCCGAATCGTATGCGCCGCCCTTCGCTCCGAAGACCTTCATGACGACGATCTGGGCGTCGGGAGCCATGCCGACGGCGCGAACGGTGTCGGCAGCGGCGGCAGGGACGTAATCATTGCCCTGTTTTATATATTTGTTTGCCGCGGCGATCCCTGCGACGTGCGAGCCGTGCTCGCCCTGGGTATCTTCCAGATGATTGACCGTGGTATTATTATCGACGTAATTGTATGCGAACGGGATCTTGGCGCTCAGATAGGTTCCGCTCCCGTTGAGGTCACCTGCCAGAGCCGAGACCTGAGACGAGGTCATAAGCCCTGAAGTTTGTTCGCCGATCGAATGCAGGAACGCGTCCTCATCGAACGACTGGTGGGCGGTATCGATGCCGGTGTCGATCACGGCGATCCTCGTCCCGGCGCCCGAATAACCGGCTTCCCACGCCGACTGTGCAAAGACCATCTGTGCGCTTGAGCCGGCGGTGTTGACTCCGGACTCCTGAGGATTGTAGCGGTTCTCGAGCACGACCGATTTCACGCCCGGGATCATGGACAGTTTCACGATCTCATAGTATTTTACCTCGGCAGAGATCGCGTTCGCGAGAAGCGTCAGTTTCCACTTGACGTTCAGGCTGTGTCTGAGCTTTTTTCCGGCGGTCTTTATGATGTCGTCCTGCTTTGCCTTCAGCGATTCGCGGTAGACAGAAGCGCCCCTGTTTTTCGACAGCGACTGAAGAGAATATCCCGCGTCCGCCGTCGACTTTTCGTCGAGGAAGACAGACACACGTACGGTCTCGTTGTATGCGGGCAGCGGCACGGCGGAGCCGTCACCGTCTCCGCCGGTGATATCCCCGAGTTTTTTTACCTTCAGCGTCGACGGGTCGATCGCATAAAACGAACCGCCCTTTCCCGTGGCGCCGCCTGTCAGATCGAGCGCGATGCCCGTGGAGGAGATATACGGCAGCACCAGAAGGACTGCAAGCAGGACCGAAAATACTCTTTTAAACTTTCTCATTGAGTGACCTTTATCTGCCTGCGGCAGGCGGAAGACGTCTGAAACCGCAGTGCATAAGCGAAATATCAGTGTATTATATTATTATACACTATTAAAGTCGCTATTTCAAGAAAAACAGCTGGCGGGGTGAAAAAAACAGCAAATCATCGACTATCTGACAGGTCCGCCGCTGCCGTATCAACCACCGTCAGTATGGAATCGGTTCCGGCTGGCGGTCGGGAACGGTCTTACCGTCGTAATCAACGGCGATGAGCGGCCTGTCCCCCGGAGTGTCCGTGTAGTATCTGTAATCGATCATAGAATCGGCGTAATAATGAAGAAACGGCGAATTTATCTTTTTAAACTCCACTCTTCCTGTTGTGTTTTCAATCTTGTCACGTATGTAAAGATCGCGTTCTCTGTAATCAGCGTTAAGTTTTATGTAAGCTCCTATGACCGCACTGACAATCAAGGCTGAAGCGATGCAGAAGCAAATGATCTGTCTTTTTGAGAGCGGATGCAGAAGTTCTACCGCGATTACGCAGCTGAGAACGATCATAAACGTCACCGCAAGCGCATAGCACCTCGGTCCTATCGGATAAACGACAACGAGCGGCGCTACCGACACGCAAGCACAGGCAAACAGCACTGTACAGGTAATCCCTGTTCTGCCGCTCAGAACAGCGTATCTGATAAGAATCACAGCAGTTGCAATAAAGAAAAATGCAAATGCAAGAGTGCTCAGAAGATACTGCCTCTTCATATCCGGACGAACTGTCAGTATGAGAGACAAGGCTGGATATGCAAACAGCGCCGGCGCCGAGATTATAAGTGCTGCAACTTTTCGTCTCCCGGTCGTTTTAACAAGGAGCGCAAAAAGCAGTGATGCAAACAAAAGCCAGAACAGCCATCCCCCGCAGAGTTCACGGATGATCTGCATTACCGATGAAATTACATAAAACTGAGACTCCCCGTCCCAAAGGTCAAGGTATATCTTTCTGTAACCCGACAGTTTGCCGGCCGCATCCGTCATCAGCGGGATCAGAAAGATCACCGCCGTTCCGATCGCAGTTCCCGCAAGCGCGCTGACGGACTCCGCGATGTTCTTTTTTTCTCTGAACACAAGATATCCGGAAAGACCGCCGATCAGAACAAGATCTATGACGGATGAATGCTCAACGAACAGCTGCCCAGCGATACCGAGGAAAAACACCGCAACGGATGCGGGAAACCTGAGCCGGTCTCCGTCTCTGAGAAGGATATTGGCAATGATCAACAGGATCAGAATCGGCGGAAGATAGTTTGAAAAGCCGCTGGTCCATGTGATCACCTCGGCGGTAATGACCGGCGGAAACAGCAGCGCGAAAAATACCGAAAGAACGGCAGATCCTTTTCCCGTGATCTTTTCGACCAGTAAATGGCCGGAGAAAAGGATCGCAGTAGCGACAGAAGCCTTTACGATCGCACATACTGCCAGATTGTTAGACAGCACAAAAGCAAGAAGATTTCCGAGTATACGCCCGTTGCCGAAATGCAGGAAGAAGGAGAAGACCTCCCCCGCCGAGCGCATCTCTCCCATCAAATACTGATAATAATAGTCATCGCTGACGTACGGTGAAAGCAGAGAAACCGTCAGTATAAAGACAAAGAAAGCAGAAAAAACGATTGTCTCCGAAAGCCTTCTCTTTTCTTTCATCACTGTATCTCCGCTTCAAATGCCTCGACGCACCCGGCGCTCTCCCATTTCTCAAGGAGCGCGCGCAGATCCGCCGCGGCGGCATCCGTGTCGGCGACGTCATATTCCTCTGAAAGCTTCGCGAGCATCTCACTCTCGGTCACCGGGGTCTCCAGCATATTCCAGTAAAACGCGGCGATCTCGTTCATCGAGATCAGATACTTGTCGCGATCGGCCGAGAGTTTCCTGGCCTTGACAAGATAGTATTCACTGCCGAAGGATGTCATAACGATCCCGGGCAGAGATCTGTATTTCTTCTCTTCTGCTTCTTCCATGGGTCTTTCCCGCTTTCCCTTCATCTTCAGAATGAGACACGCGTCGCGACAGCACTCCCAGTTTCCACGGCCGCGTGCCGAGACAGATGCCAAATTCAGACCTCTCTGACGTACCCCTTTTTCTGCATCTCCGACAGAAACGCGGAGGCGTCGGCACAGAGGCGTCCGGGATCGACTTCGGGGTATTCCGCGGCAAGCCTGGCGGCGCATTCGGCCGCGCTTCTCGGTGCAGAGATATACTCCCAGATTATCGCGCTGGGCTCGTTGACCGACGACATGAAAGGCACACATCTCCTTGCTTCGGCGCCGGCCAGAAGGAGGTATTCCCCGCATATCTCATGGAGGAAGATCCCGTCCGTCCGGCGATACCTTGCCCCGCCTGAGGCCGCTGAGAGCCCGCAGAGCGCGTTTTGCGCATCGGCGGGTTCTGATACCGCTGATATGCCAAAAGCGCCTCCCCAGGCGTCTGCGGGCCTCAGGGAGCATTCCGCGGCATATCGCTCTATCGTTTTTATCATGAGCGCCGTCGATTCGGCGTCGCCGCGGTTGCGGAGCAGCCAGACGGGAACGCCGCCCAGAACGGCGTCGGCGAGGCGCGCGAAATTCCGGATCTGAGTTTCGTTTTCAGGCCTGCAGACGAACTGTCCGAGGCAGCGGTCGAGCCGCTCTTTCGAGTCGATTTGACGAATCAGATTGCCTTCGCGCGGACCGGTCCTCTCAAGACAGACGATACCGCCAAGCCGCGCCTCGGACGCCCCGCGGTAGCCCTCCTTGCCGTTCCAGGGAGACGGGTGAACGAGGATCTGCCCGTCAGGAAGACGCTCCAGCACCGGCATGTCGCCAGAGATCACACCGACCTCGGGAACGTCCTTCATCAGGCGCCAGTTCTTCAGCTGAGTGGTCTTCCCCACCCCGCTCGGCGCGGTGATAAGCCACGCCTTCCCGAAGGCGCTCACCGCGACCGCGTGAAAGACGCA
>JAEEGI010007092.1_pt1 | contig 25180 bp, 23 predicted proteins | sample 8958751 | NCBI WGS metagenome assembly JAEEGI01 (sample SAMN16246545, study PRJNA631951) | gut metagenome | biome: gut microbiome; feature: rumen; material: KS-attached | host: Bos | place: Iran: Karaj | collected 2018-10
TAGTAGGTGCCCACGTAGGGGTTGATGAAGCAGTCGCCGGACTCCTGCAGGTCGGCGATCAGGTCGGTCGGGAAGCTCTCGATGAAGCTGTACTCGCCGGACTGATAGGCCGAGAGGATGGCGGTCTCGCTGTCGCTCAGCCACCACACGATGGCGTCGGGGCCGAGGTTGGCCGCGTCGTAGTAGTACTCGTTGGGCTCCATGCGGATGTAGCTGTCGTGGACCCACTCAACGACCTTGTAGGGTCCGTTGACCACGATGTTGGCGGGATCGGTCCAGTTTTCGCTGCCCTCAACGACGTCCTGGCGCAGGGGCACCAGAGAGGCGAAGGCGCACATCTCAAGGAAGTAGGCGCAGGGAGCTTCCAGGGTGATCTCAAGGGTCTTGTCGTCGACAGCCTTGATGCCCAGCTCGCTCTTGTCCTTCTCGCCGGCCTGGATGGCGGCGGCGTTCAGAACGATGTTGTCCAGGAAGTAGCCGTAGTCGGAAGCCGTGGCGGGATCGACCAGGCGCTGCCAGCTGTAGACGAAATCGGCGGCGGTGACGGGCTTGCCGTCGGACCAGAAGATGTCGTCGCGCAGCTTGAAGGTGTACACGCACAGATCGTCGGAGACCTCGTAGGACGCGGCCTGGCCGGGAACGACCTCAGTGTTGTGCATGTTCTCATCCTCACCGGCCAGCTCGTCGACCATCTGATACTTCATCAGGTTTTCGAACTGGTGCTGGGTGTAGGTGGAACCGTCGACGGAGCTGATCAGGCCGGGGTCGATGGTCTCGGGCTCGGACGCGATGCAAGCGTTCAGCACGAACTCATCGTCGGCGCGGGCGATGGGGCCCATGCCGGCAACGCCGAGGACCATGCACAGGGCAAGCAGCAGTGCAAGTGTCTTTTTCATTGTTTACCTCCCAATAAAAATGTATGTATCATGCTCCCCGCGGGAGCTGAATACCGAATGGATCAGCCGTCCAGCATATGGCAGGCGGCGAAGTGCCCCGGGTTCTGCTCCTTGAGCTGCGGCTGTTCGGAGCGGCAGCGGTCCGTGGCGTACGGGCAACGCGTATGGAAGCGGCATCCGGAAGGCGGATCGACCGGGCTGGGGATGTCTCCCTCCAGAAGGATGCGCTTGTTGGCCCGGCTCTTGACGGGATCCGGCAGCGGCACGGCCGAAAGCAGCGTCTGCGTGTAAGGGTGCAGCGGGTGACTGCACAGCTCGTAGCTCTCCGCCAGCTCTACCATCTGTCCCAGATACATCACGCCGATCCGGTTGGAGATGTGGCGGACCACGCTGATGTCGTGGGCGATGAAAAGATACGTCAGATTCTTGTCCGCCTGCAGATCCTCCAGCATGTTGACCACCTGGGACTGGATGGATACGTCCAGGGCCGAGATCGGTTCATCGCATACGATGAATTCCGGCTCCACCGCCAGCGCGCGGGCGATGCCGACGCGCTGCTGCTGTCCGCCGGAGAACTCGTGCGGGAAGCGGTTGGCGTGCTCGGTGTTCAGTCCGACCACATCCAGCAGCTCGTTGATCCGGTCGCGGCGCTCCTGCTTTCCGGTGCAGAGGCCGTGGATATCCAGCGCTTCGCCCACGATCTCGCCCACCGTCATGCGCGGATCCAGCGAGGCGGAGGGGTCCTGAAAAATGATCTGCATTTTGCGCCGGAACGGAAGCATGTCCGCGGCGATATGCTTCTCGCTGTCGTAGATGGGCGTGCCGTCGTATACGATCCTGCCGGAGGTGGGCTCGTGCAGCCGGATGATCGTGCGCCCGAGCGTGGTCTTGCCGCAGCCGGACTCGCCCACGAGGCCCAGGGTCTCCCCTTTGTAGATCGAAAAGGTGACAGACTCCACGGCCTGCACATACTTCCTTCTGAATGCGCCGGCCTTGATACTGAAGTATTTGCGAAGGTTCTCGACCTCGATGAGGACTTTGCTTTGTTCGCTCATGCGCGCGCCTCCTCTCCGGTCTGTTTCTTCAAATGGAGCCAGCAGGCGGAAATGTGTCCTTCGCCGATCTCGGTGAAGGGCGGCTTCTCGCGCAGGCAGATCTTCATGCAGTTTTTGCAGCGGGGCCCGAAGTTGCAGCCCTTCGGGGGATTGAGCAGATCGATGGGCGTGCCCTCGATCGGCACGAGCCGCTCCTTGGTCTCCACGTCCAGCCGGGGCGTGGAAGCCAGCAGTCCCTTGGTATAGGGATGGGCGGGGTGATAAAAGATGTCGTTCACCGGGCCCTGCTCAATGATATGTCCCGCGTACATCACCGACACGCGGTCGCAGATCTCGGCCACGACGCCGAGGTTGTGGGTAATGAAAATGATCGAGGTGTTTTTCTTTTTCTGCAGGTCCTTCATCAGCTCCAGGATCTGCGCCTGTATGGTCACGTCCAGAGCCGTCGTCGGCTCGTCGGCGATGAGAAGCTTCGGCTCGCAGATCAGCGCCATGGCGATCATGGCTCGCTGGCGCATGCCGCCGGAGAACTCATGCGGATACTGGTCGATCCGCTTCTCGGCGTTATTGATGCCTACCAGCTCCAGCATCTCAATGGCGCGAGCGCGGGCCTGCTCCTTGGAATATCCCTTGTCGTGGCACATCAGCGCCTCGATAAGCTGGTTGCCTATCGTATAGACCGGGTTCAGGCAGGTCATCGGATTCTGGAAGATCATGCTGACCTTGTTTCCGCGGAACTGGCGCATCTGTTCCTCGGTGTAGCCGAGAACGTTCTCCCCTTCGAACTCTATGGTGCCTCCGGTGACCCTGCCGGGGCTCTGAAGCAGACCTATGATGGAATAGGCCTCCACGCTCTTGCCCGATCCGGACTCGCCGACGATGCCCATGACCTCGTTGTAGCCCAGGTCGTAGGAGATGCCGTTGACCGCCTTGACCTCTCCGGCCGGAGTAAAGAAGGATACTTTCAGATCCCGGACGCTCAGAAGTGTTTTCTTTTCATCCATGTGTCCGTCCTCCTCTCACTTCTTCAGCCGCGGATCCAGCGCGTCCCGCAGCCCGTCGCCGATGAGGTTCAGCGTCAGCACGATGATCGTCAGCAGCACGCCGGGGAACACCAGCCGGTACGGATACAGGCTGATGGTGGGGAGCGCGTCGGAGCACAGGGAGCCGAGACTCGCCATGGGGGCGCTTACGCCCAGTCCGAGGAAGGACAGGAACGATTCGAGAAAGATGGCGCTGGGGATCTGCAGACAGGTGGTGATCACCAGCGGTCCCACGCAGTTGGGCAGCAGATGCTGGCGAATGATGCGGCCCTTCGTGGCGCCGAGGGCCGTGGCGGCGGTGACATACTCCTGTTCCTTGAGCTGCAGCACCTGACCGCGTACGATACGGGCCATCGTCACCCAGAAAAGCACGGCAAAGGTGATGAAAATACTCACGATGCCGGTGCCCAGGTCGCTCATCGCGCGGGCGAATGAAGACGTCCCCGCGTCGAACCACGCCTGCAGCGGGTCTTTGAGCACTACCTGGAGCAGCAGCACGATAAGGACCTCGGGAATGGAGTAGATAAGCTCCACGAACCTCATCATGACGAAGTCGACCTTCCCTCCGGCAAGGCCGGAAATAGCGCCGTAGATCGATCCGATGATGAGCACGATCAGCGAGGCGACCAGTCCGATGATGATCGACACCCGGGCGCCGTACATGGTGCGCGCCATCAGATCGCGGCCGGAGGAATCCGTTCCGAACACATGCGGGAACACCCGGTGCGAAAGCTTTATCTCCGTCGCTCCCTCAGCCGCCGTGTCGGTGAACTCGATGGGCTCCGTCTTGGTGAACTCGCCGTCCTTGATATTCGACTCCTTGACCACATACAGCGGTTCCTCCGCCGATGTGTCCAGGAAGATCATGGCTTTTTCCAGCGATTTTTTCAGCGTAAAGGCATAGGTATTGCCCTTGTGGGTGATATAATAGTCGCCCTTTCTCAGCGCGGTTATGCTGCCGCGCTGGAGCGCGGTGGCATAGAACCCGTCGCCCACATCCTGTACGGAGCGGATCCTTTCCTCGCCCTTGGAGTACTCAAAGGGTCCCAGCTTCTGAGAGTTGCGGTACTGATCTCCGTAGCCGTAGGGGATCAGCGAGGGCCCCACGAAGGCAAACAGGAGACACAGCGCGAAGATCCCCAGCGCCACCATCGACACGGTGTTGGCGCGGAATCTCCGCCAGGCGTCCCGCCAGTAGGATACGCTCTTGTGTTTTTCCACCATGGATTCCTTCTCGCTCTCATCGGCGGGAGAGAAATCCGATTCGTTCAGGCCGAAGGCCTCCATGATCTTGTCCGGATCCGGCCGGAAGGGACTGATCGAAGTAAGATTAGCCATAGGTCAGTTCTCCTTCGCGGCAAGGTTGATGCGGGGATCGACGATCTTGTAGGCGATGTCGACCACCAGATTCATGAAAATGACCAAAGCGGAGAGCACCACGGTGGTCGCCATGATGACCGGATAGTCGCGACTGAGCACGCTCTGCACATAATACTTGCCCAGGCCCGGGATCGAGAAGGTGGACTCCACCACAAAGCTGCCCGTGATGATGCCGGCCATAACGGGGCCGAGATACGTGATCACGGGAATGAGCGAATTGCGCAGCGCGTGCTTGAGGATCAGCACACGCGTTTTCACGCCCTTGGCGCGGGCGGTGCGGATATAGTCCTGGTTGATGGCGTCGAGCATGCTCGTACGGGTGAGCTTGGCAACGTAGCAAGTGTAATAAAAGGACAGGCTGATCACCGGCATGACGTAGCTCTTAAAGCTTGTAAGGCTGCTCGAGAGCGTGGGAAGCCACTGCAGCTTGACCGCGAAGGTCACAAGCAGCAGCGTGGCCAGCACGAAAGTGGGGACCGCCACGCCCACCGTTGTGAGCACGCGCAGGAAGCCGTCGATCCAGCTCCCCCGGTTATACGCGGCAATGCAGCCCAGCGGGATCCCCACCAGCACCGCCAGAGCCAGCGCGTAAAGCCCCAGCTTGATCGACAGCGTGAATTTCCCCTGATGGAAGATGATGTTGGAAACGGGCGTTCCCTCCTGCATCTTCAGCGAGGTGCCCAGATCGCCGCGCAGATAGCTTTTTACATAGTTGAACAGCTGCACATACAGCGGTTTGTCGAGCCCGTATTTCGCGTTGGCCCTGGCGATCATTTCCGGCGTGGATTTCTCTGTGAGGAACGGGCTCCCCGGTACCGCGTTCATCAGAAAAAACGTGATCGTCATGATCACCAGCAGCGTCAGGATCGCCACGCCCAGACGCTTGAGAATATAACCGAACATATTCCATCCACCCGTTCCGAATTAATGATAAGACGCAAAACCACCATGATCATCCGGGATCCGGTCCCGAACCGGGCGCGGTCCCTTTATCACGGTGAAGCAACATCATTTTAAAACATGAGAATAATACACGATTTTCATCGGCGTGGCAAGTACCAGATTGTCGAAAAAAGCAACGGGCCTTCCGATGATTTACGTCAATAATCAACGAAGCGCCGGCCGTGCCGGCGCTTCGCCTCCGCCGGCTATTTTTCCGGATAGACGAAGGTCTCTCCCGATACGTAGTCGCCCAGAAGCACGCACAGCCGCGCGATATGCTCTTCCGCGCGCGGAAGATTGTGGGTGAGCACCACGAGAAGAAAAGGCTCGGGGGCATAGACGATCCCGGCCGTGCTGATATCCCGGCCGAAATTGGACAGATAGCCGTATTTCTGTGCGATCTCCCAGCGGTTCTCGTAGAGCCGGAAATAGCGGCCGGGCTGAGCGAGGAGCAGGTGATCGACTACCGTGGGGAACCGTTCCGGCTCGCTGTGGAGCGTATACAGGCAGGTGATCATGCGGCGCGGCGTGATGTAGGAGTCGGTCCAGTATTTTCGGTCTGCGCGCGCTTCCTCCGGCGTCATTCCGTAATACGGCGCCTCGACCAGCTTGGAGGCGCGGTAGGCCCCCAGAGGCTGATAGAGCTTGTAAGAATAATTGTTGTTGGACTGCTCCAGGCTGCCCGTCATCAGGGTTTCGAGCCGCCCGCCCCCGACGGTCGTGTCCCAGGCGGCCTCTCCGTTGGCCACTTTTTCAGCCCAGTACATGTTCAGCGCCACTTTGTACAGGCTCGCGCCGTAGAAGTTGACGTCCTTGTTGACGTAGTAGGCCTCTCCCGTCTCCAGGTCCAGCCAGCCCAGAGCCAGCTGTTTTTCGCCGATTTTGTTTTCCGCGATGTATTCCTCTATCAGCGCGCCGGCGCCGTCGATCTCCTGCGCGGGCTCTCCTCCGGCGGAGGTAAGCGCCATCACCGTTCCCGCCAGAACGGCAGCGCAGGTCGTAAGCAAGCTCATACTGTCTCCTTTTGTCCTTAAATGCTTTCGCCGGGCCCGTCGGCCCGGCGCTCGGTCCGGTCCCCGGGCGATCGTTTATTCTCCGCCCGAGAGCGAGACATTGTTCTCTATCCCGTCCGACATCAGGCTGTCATAGGTCTCCCGCGCGCCGGGCACCGCGGAGAGCGCGTCCTCGTCCACGGCCAGTGCAAAAGCCGTGGTCCCGTCCGAGCAGGTCAGCGCGTAAAACGGAAGCCCGCTCACATGACGCAGCTCCGCGTCTGTCACGACAACGCTCTCCCCCGTCCCGGCCATCCAGGTCACGGCCCGGGAGGCCGCCTTTGAAAGAGGGATCACATCCGATACGGTCACGGCGTCGGCCAGATATACCGCCCGGATCACCGCCTGATCGAAGGCGCCCGTATACAGGAAGGTAAAGCGGGCCGTGCACTCGCAGCCGGGAAGCGTTCCCGTCCCGCGGAAGAGGATCTCTCCGTCGTTGTTCTCCACCTGTGTGGAAAGAGTGAGTCCGTAGTCGCGCAGCAGACCGATCAGGCCGCTGTTGTCCAGAAATGTGCGGGATATCTGCTCGGGCTTGTCCGTTTTAAGGAAGGCGCTCTGTTTCTCGAAATCGGCCCCGCTCAGCGCTGTCATGTTCGCCGCGCGGATCAGCAGCGCTCCGTTCTCGGTCACGGACCAGACCGTATCGCCCCAGCCGGCGGCGCGAACGTTGTCGCTCACCTTTTTCCCTATATCGGACAGATCGACGGTGCTGAGCCGGCCGAAGGTGATCTCCGCGGGCGGCATAAAGCCGCAGTCTACGCTCTTTACGGAAACGCTCCGGCCTCCGCGGCCGTCTCCGGCGGGGAGCGGCTGCTCCGCCTGCACGGTAAAAGCGCTTCCGGCGGGGCCCGGAGCCGCGGTCGGGACGATCGCCGGTGCCCCCTCACGCTCCGGAATCAGCCGGATAAGCACCGCCGCCGCGAGAAGGATCACCGCGCCGAGAAATCCCCAGCCCGCGAGGAGCATGCCCCGGTGTCCGGCGCCGGCTTTTCGGGCCGGAGCGGCCTTTTTTGCGCCCTCCCGTCTCCGGGAGGGCGCGGAATGTGTCCCCTTTGCGGGAGCTTTTCTCTCCCTTTCGTTATTCGCCATCTATACAGCCTCACAGATACGACCGGTCATCAGATGAGCCCCGCCCACGCGCTGCCCATCAGGGTGGCGTCGGACGCGAACAGAAACTCCGTCTCCACGCCCATCCCCTCGAGCGCGTACTCGGCAAGGTATCTTTCCATGGCCGGTCTGAGCACGGGGTTGAGCCGCAGCATGGTCCCGTCGGCGCTGACGCACACCCGGCTGCCCCGCGGCAGAGCGCGGAAGCGGATGACTGCGGCCAGACCGGCAGCCGCGACCCGGGCCGCTCTTTCGAGCAGCGCCATGTTCACCCCGGCGGCAAAGGTTCGTTCCTGCTCGCCGAGAAACGCCTGGGAGAGCGCGTTGTTCCCATGGGGATCCAGACAGAACGAGTCCACCAGAGCGCTGGTGATGCGCAGAGCGCGGAGCTTTTCCCCGGTCTCCGGGGAGAGCTCACCCTCCCTCGCGGCGAGGAGCAGCGTCCGCTCGAGCACCTGGCGGTAGTAGCTTCCGGATATCATCTTTTCCGCGAGATGATCTCCGGGGATCTCGCTCTCGGCGTCCAGTTCCCTGTCGACGGTCCCCAGCAGGAGCTTGTCAAAGCATCCGGACTCCAGATTTACGATCATTTCACCGCCCATGGCGGCCGCTTCGGGGTCTTTGGTGATCGACGCCGAGGGCACCGCGCAGCACATGTTGGTCCCTGTGCCGAGGATGAACCCGATGAAATCCCGGAAACGTCCTCGCGGCGCGGCGGCTTTCCCGCCCAAAAGCGAGCCGACGGAGTCGTTCGTCAGCCTCCAGCTTCGGCTTCCGGCCGCGCCGAGTTCCTTCAGCGCCGCCTCCAGAGAGGCGCACACGAGGCGTCCCTCCGCGCCCTCCACCTGCAGCTCCTTGCCCAGTTCCAGGATCATGCCGTCGCCGTCGGGGCGGTTCTGGCAGGGATAGGAAAAGCTCACGCAGGCCCGGGAACAGCCCTCCGCCGCCTCCAGCGCAAACTCAGCGATCCGGCGGAACATTTCGTCGGCCGTGATATGCTCGCCCCCGGCGCCCGGCATATAGCGCTTTTTGAGCGTTTCCACCACGCTTTGGGATTTGGAATCGAAATGGACCCGGCCGGCACGGAGATTGGTCCCGCCCGCGTCGATCACGAGCACGCTCTGCCCGCGCGCGGGTTCGGAGTCGGCCCGGATATAGGAGGGGATCATGTACAGCGACGACGGACGCCCGTTCAGCCCCGCCTCCATCTCCTCAAGATATCGGCCGATCAGGTCTTCGAACGGCATCTGTTCGTAAAACATATCGTGATCCCGAAGAAACTGCTCCGGTGTCCTCATGGATGAGGCCTCCTTTTCTGTATGCTGCCGCTCTCCCCTTTTTTCTCCCCGCGGCGCAGCGGCCAGACCGCCGCGGCGGCGGCGAGGCAGAATGCCGAGGCGATACGGCAGAAATCTGTAATGGGAAAGATCGCGCTGTCGTCCGGCAGTTCCACCACATGTCCCAGGGCGCTTCCCTGCCAGTCAAGTATCTGCCGGAGCGTTTTGCGTGACGAAAACGCGGCCCGTCCCCGGGCGGCAGCCGCGGCGCGGGCCGTCCCGTCTCCGAAATAGCCGCTGAAATCCGTTCGCGCGTCGTATCCCGCGCCGAAGAAAACCGCCTTCGCTCCGGCCTCCGCTTCTCCGGCGGTCAGGACCAGCAGATTTCTTCCGGGATAGGAGGCCGCTTTGCGCAGGACTCCGTCGTCACCGATAAGGATCGTCGCGGCAGGCGCCCTGTCGGAAGACGAGAGAGCCGCTCCGAGAGCGAGCGCGTCATCGGAACGATCGATCGACGCGATCAGCGCCATGGACGAGATGCGGATACAGCTCTGTCCGGCCAGCCAGTCCCAGGCGGCCGACGCGCGCGTATTCCTGTCCGGAAGCAGCACCGCCACCCCCCGCCGCGCCAGCTCCGCCGACAGGGCGCGCGTGCCGTCCCGCCCGCTGCCGAGTACCAGCGCCGCGGAAAGGCTCCCGCCCACCGGGAGGCTCTCCGGGTGGCCGGAGTGATCCTCTTCATACAGCGGTACTTCCCGCGCCCGGACGATCTCGGGCAGCCAGAGTTTTCCTCCGCCGCCTTCAAAGGCCACACGGCGCGCCGTCACCCCCTCATCCCGGAGAATGCCCCGGGCGGACAGCAGGAGAACGGCTCCCAGCGCCAGGAACACAAGGCTCAGCAGGGCTGTGATCAGCCGCTTTCTCATGGCATCACCGGTTTGCAGGTTTTTCCGGAGATCGTCCAGCGCGAGCATCCCAGGGCAAAGGCGAACTCGGCGTCGTAAATATCCGTGGGACCGCAGGTCACGGTGCCGTCGTCTTCGGTGATCCAGCTTTCACCCGGATGCTGGAATCCCTTGGGGTCGGTCAGCACGAAAAGGCCGTCGTTCCTGAGCGTGAGCGTCCATTTTCCGTCCGGGCCGCTGTAGGTATACTTCCCGGGCTGGGCAGGCGGAGCGGTCGGCCCGTCTGGCGTCGGGGCGAGAGTGGGGATCGGTGTGAGCGTGGGCACCGCGGTGGGGGTCGGCGTCGGGACCGGAGTGGGGATCGCCGTCGGGGCGGGCGTATCCGTCGGGGCGGGCGTATCCGTCGGTACTGCCGTCGGGACGGGTGTGCCGGCCGGGGCCTCTGCCGGAACGGCGGCGGGAGCGGGCTCCTTCACCTCCGTACGGGAGCCGCAGCCGCATATCAGCGCCGCGGAGAGGATGATGCACACAGCCAGTCTCTTTGTTTTCATACCGGAGTCACCCTTCCGTATGAGAGCATTGTAAACAAGTCCATTTTGAATGATACATCTTTTTCCGGTTTCTGTAAAGCCGTCGCGCGCGGACGGCCGGGATTTATCCGTCGTTTTATACGGAAGACTCACACAAAAAATATATTTGAATAAGCGCCGGAAGCGTGTATAATAACAAAGGCTGAACTGCCATAGCAGAAACCGACGAAAGGAGCATCGGGATATGTGTCTTTCCACCGCCTATCTCAATCACAAGGACGAGGATAAAATCGCGGCCCGCTACGTGGCCAACATCGAAGTCAACGGAAACAAGATCATCCTCACGGACGTCATGGGCTTCACCACCGAGGTGGAGGGCTCCATACTCTCCGTGGATCTGACCGGGGCGACGGTCGTGATCGCCACCGACGCGGCATGATTTACGAGGTCATCAAAGAGATCAAGAACGAGTGCGCCAACAATCAGATGCGCGACGTGTTCTTTGAAGAGTACGAGATCGCAGATCCCGACGTGTGGATCCGTCAGAAGGAGCCCAAGGCCGCGTCCATCGAGCGTGAGGACGTGCCCGGCGGCATCCGTTACCATGTGGACGATCACGGCATGATCGTCGTCTACTCTCTCACCGAAGCGTGAAAACAAGCAAAAAACAGAGGAGGAACCAGCTTTGACCCATACCATCGCACTGGCCGGCAAGGGCGGCGTAGGCAAGACCACCGTCACCGGCATTCTGATCAATTATCTGGCAGCCAAAAAGAAAGGCCCCATCCTGGCCGTGGACGCCGACGCCAACTCCAACCTGAACGAGGTCCTCGGCATGGAGGTGGAAACGACGCTCGGCTCCATCCGCGAGGAGATGGCCCGGGCGGCGCTTGATCCCAACAGCCCCATCCCTCCCGGAATGCCCAAGCAGGACTACGCCGAAATGAAATTCGCCGAGGCGCTCATCGAAGGCGACGACTTTGATCTGCTGGTCATGGGCCGTACCCAGGGCGAGGGGTGCTACTGCTACGTCAACGGCCTGCTCAGCACGCAGGTGTCCCGCTATTCGGGCAATTACCGTTATGTGGTCGTGGACAACGAGGCCGGCATGGAGCATATCAGCCGGGGCATCCTGCCCAGAGTGGACACCGTGATCCTGGTCAGCGACTCCTCCCGCCGGGGCATCCAGGCCTGCGCGCGCATCTTTGAACTGGTCAAGGAACTCAAGCTCAACCCCAAGCAGATCAAGCTGCTGGTCAACCGCGCGCCCGGCGGCGTGATCTCCGAGGGCGTGATGGAGGAGATCCGCAAATCCGGCATGGATCTGCTCGCCGTGCTGCCCCAGGACGAGGACATCTACGAGTTTGACGGCGAAGGCCGCCCCACTTCTCAGCTCCCCGAGGACAACGCGTTCCGCAAGGCGCTGTGCGCCGCGCTGGACAAGCTGGACTTTGACCTCTGAACAACGCCTGAAATCCTAATTCATACAGAACAGGAGAGTGCCCACCCATGCCGAAAGTGTCATTCCGACTCAGTGAGAAAGAGACCATCGACGTCAACGTGGAGTCAGGCGAACGCCTGATGGACATCGCGCGCAGCTCGGGCATCTACATCGATGCCCCCTGTTCCGGCAACGGGACCTGCGGAAAGTGCCGGGTGCAGATCCTTTCCGGCGAAACGGACTCTCCCGTCACCCGTCATATCACTGAGGAGGACTATGCCGCGGGATGGCGGCTGGCCTGTGAGACGCGGGTCATCGGGGACGTAACGGTCCTGGTCCCGGAGACCGCCTCCGCTTTCCGTACGGGCATCCGTACCGCGGACCTCAACGACCCCACCGTGCGCGCCGCCTTCGACGACGTACAGGCCGATCTGAAAGCGATCGGCGTAATGGGCGATCCGGCCATTTTCACCTGTGAGCTCAATATGGATCCTCCCACCCTGGACGACACGCTCTGCGACAGCGACCGCGTCGAACGGGCTGTCCGTACCGAGACCGGCATCACAGACGTAAAACTGACGCTTTACGCCCTGCGCAAGCTGGCTGAGGTGCTTCGGGAAAACGACTTCCGCGTTCGGTGCGTCCTCGCCCGGGATGAGGACTGCGTCCACATCGTGGATGTTGGTCCCGTAAAGAGCAAGAAAAAGATCTGCGGACTGGCCATCGACATCGGCACCACGACCGTCACCGCCGCTTTGGTGGACATGGAGACCGGAGACCTGCTGGCAAAGGCCTCCGCCGGCAACGCTCAGATCCGCTACGGCGCGGACGTGATCAACCGGATCATCGAATCAGGCCGGGAAAACGGCCGGGAGCGACTGCGCAAGGCCGTGGTGGAAGAGACCATCGTCCCTCTGGTGGGAACGCTCTGCCGAAAGGCCAGGATCTATCAGAAGCAGATCTACCGTGCGTGCATCGCCGGCAACACCACCATGTCTCACCTGCTGCTCGGTCTGTACGCCGATCCCGTCCGGATGGAGCCTTTTATCCCCTCTTTCTTCTACAGTCACGAGTTCCGGCTGTGCGATGTCCTGCCGGGAATGCACCCCGAGGCCGGACTGATCCTCACGCCCAACGTCGGCAGCTATGTCGGCGGCGACATCACCGCGGGCCTGCTTGCCTGCACGCTGTGGAATCGGGACGAGCTCGGGCTGTTCATCGACCTGGGCACCAACGGCGAGATCGTGCTGGGCAGCAGCGAATACCTGTTCACCTGTGCCTGCTCTGCCGGCCCCGCCTTTGAGGGCGGAGACATTTCCTGCGGCATGCGCGCCACCAACGGCGCCATTGAAGAGGTGCGCATCGACGCCGAGACCATGGAGCCGACGCTTTCGGTCATAGGGCCGAAGGGTCAGAAGCCCATCGGTCTGTGCGGGTCGGGCATTATCGATACGGTAGCGGACCTGTTCCGCTCCGGCATCATCAGCGCCAAAGGCAAATTTGCCCGGGAGGGCAGCCGGGTGCGGTACGACGAGCACGGCATGGGCCGTTATGTTCTGGCCTTTGAGGAAGAATCCGCCGATGGCCGCGAGGTCTCCATCAATGAGGTGGACCTGGACAACTTTATCCGTGCCAAGGGCGCTATTTTCTCCGCCATCCTTCTGATGCTCCGCCAGCTGGGTCTGGAGCCGGCGGATATCGGCCATGTGCAGATCGCCGGCGGGATCGGCGGGGGCATCGATTTCCCCAACGCCATCACCATCGGCATCTTCCCCGACCTGCCCCTGGAGAAGTTCAGCTATATCGGCAACTCCTCCCTTTCGGGCGCGTACGCGATCCTTCTCTCCCGCCAGGCCGAGGCCAAGGTGCGTGAGCTGGCCGGATCCATGACCTACGTAGAGCTCTCGAATGAGCCCGGCTACATGGACGAGTTCGTCTCGGCCTGCTTCCTTCCTCACACCGATGCCCGTCTTTTCCCAAATTCGGAGGTTAAATGACCTATGGAGACACCTTATCGCGCAGACAGTCTGACCGGGATGCCCCTTGAGCACTACATGGGGCGTCTGAAAACGGCCGATGCCTCGGAGATCAGCGCCAGGCTGGGCCTTGAGTGGGATGGGCGCGGCTTTACGCTGAGAGTTCTGGGTGAGGACAGGCACATCAACTTCCCCGCCTTTGACGACGAGGGTTGGACCGACCGCTGGCGCATCCTGTTCGGCCGTTACCTGCTGGAGGGGAAAAAGGCCTCTCCCATGCACGGTTTTCTCACCTATCCCGAGATGCCCTGGGGCGAGACCTACAACGAAAAATTCCGTCAGCGCTGCATCCTGCGTCTGGCCGGGACCTACGGATTCCGGCCTGCGGTTTTCGACGCCGTTTGCAAAGCCATGGGAGCCGTGCATATTCCTGCCAGCGGCGACTGCTGGGAGTTTGAGTTCCTGCCCGGACTGCTCGTGCGCTTCACTCTCTGGGAGGGTGACGAGGAGTTCCCGGCCGCGGCGCAGATCCTCTTTTCCGACAATTTCCCCGACGCTTTCGCCGCGGAAGACCGCGTCGTCGTATGCGAGTATATCCTCGGCGAGATGAAGCGCGTCGGAGCGACACTGTAAGCGCCGAAGACAAAAAGACCGATGCGGCCCTTTCGGGGCCGCATCGGTCTTTTTTGTGTCTGTTTATGTATTCTCCTTAACCAGGAACATCCCGCTGAAGGTCACGGTATCGGGTCCGTAGTAGTATTTCAGGCCGTTTTTCATGCACGCCTCGCTGACAACCAGTCCGTAGGCCTCCATGCCGGACATCCGCTTCTCCGGGAAACGGCAGGGTTCGTCGGGATAGGTGCATTTCGCGCACAGGTTGCAGCCGGCTCCTCCGAGAGCAAGTACATCCTTGTACTTCTTGTGCAGCTCCTCGTTGAGGCGGACCTGCCCGTCGTGCAGCTGTTTTCCGGCCTCGCTCCAGGCCTCCATATCCATGGCGTCCTCCATATCCAGAGTGACCTGGGTGATGATGCCCCAGTCATAGGAGTGCATCCGCTCGTTGCACTCCGGGATCGTGCCGCATCCGGGAGGACAGCTCCAGTTCCTGTCGTATCCGTGGCACTTGTCCACGGCGCACATGTCGCGGACCTCTTCCCTGGCTTCGAGCGTGGTGACGTCCACCAGGCCGGCATGGGTAAAGCCCATATCCAGCGCGTCCTGTACGATGGTCTCCTTTGTCAGTTCATATCCCATTTTTGCAGTTCCCCCCGATATATGATGATCGATCCGCTCAGTACATCCAGTCGCCGCCCTGCTCGTTGGCGGCGTTCTCCAGCATCATCACCGCCATGGCGCCGAGAGGCATGGGCGGGGTCAGCCGGTGGATCGTCTCCTGCAGCTCGCGGTCGTAGTTGATCCTGAGGCGGGATCTCCGGTCGAAGACCATCGTGCCTTTGCACTCTTCGCTGTAGGGCTTCCAGCCGGGATCGCCCTCGCGGGCAAAGCTCACCCAGGCGCCGGAGACGGTTTTTTCGAGCTTGTCGGTCACGCCCCGGATGTTCGCGCAGGGAACCCTTGCGGTGTTGTGGAACACGAAGGGAATGTCGGAGCAGTGCCAGGCCGGCCGCGGGCCGTCCACATCAAAGTCCAGCGCGAACAGATACAGATAGTTCGGCGAGGAAGAGACCTCCGCCTTCTTCTCTATAAACTTCGTCGTAGCGAGGCGGGCGCCCACGTCCAGCTTGCGGAGCAGGAGCGGGTCCTTTCCGGGATATGCCTTTTCAAACAGTCTGACGACCTTTTTGCCTTCGTCGCCGAAGGGCTTTGCGGCAAGCTCGCGCTTTTCCCTTCTGCTCAGGGCTTCCTCTCCCGGTTCGGAAGGGGCCATCCCGAACTCGGCGATCACGGTGCCCGCCATGGTCGGCACTGTTTTCGCGAAATCGCTGAAGCCGACCTCCATCGGGTCGCCCAGATACCAGTCGTTCGCCACCGGCCCCCAGTTGATCAGCGTCCCGGCTTCCCTGTACTTTTTCAGGGCGACCTTGTTGAAGGCGCGCATCAGGAACACATACGGGACCTGCTCGAGCTTTTCCGGCTCGTTTTCGGGGATCTTCAGCTCGGCCATCATGTCCAGAATGTAGCCGCGGTGGTCCACCGGCTCTCCGAAGCCGCCCTCAAAGATCCCGCTCATCAGGACCGCCTTGTGGAACAGGCCCGCGGCCTCGGGGATCTGCAGAAGCGCGGAGATCTTGCCGCCGCCGCCCGACTGGCCGAAGAGCGTCACGTTGGTCGGGTCACCGCCGAAGGCCGCAATGTTGCGCCGGATCCAGCGCAGCGCCTCCACGATATCCGCCATGCCCGCGTTGGCGGAGTTCCTGTATTTCTCACCGAAGGAGGACATGTCGAGATACCCGAGGATATTCAGCCGGTGGTTGAGCGTGACGACTACCACGTCGCCCCATTTGGCCAGGGCGTCGCCCTCATAGGCGACCTGCTCGATCGAGGAGCCGTTGGCAAATCCGCCGCCGTGGAGCCATACCATGACGGGTTTCTTCGCCCCGCCGTCCAGCGTCGGAGACCAGATATTCAGATACTGGCAGTGCTCGTTGGCCGGCCAGAACCGGTGCGGGATCAGGATCTCTCCCGTAGGCATGGGCTCTCCGCTCACCGGGCAGATGTAGCCGTAGTTCGTGGCGTCCTTTACCCCCTCCCAGGGCTGGGGAGCCGTGGGCATCTGAAAGCGTTCCGCGTCCGCGTACTTGATGCCGTGGAAGGTATATACGTCGTCGAGAAAGAAGCCTTTGAGCAGACCTTCCGCGGTCATTACGGTCGTATCCGCTCCGCTGTAAAATTTCCTTGCCATGTTCGGTTCCTCCTTCAGTTCACTTGCCGCCCAGCGCCCATTCGACAGCCGGGCCGATGGCCTTGTTCCAGAATACGAAATCATGCACGCCCTCCCCCGGGACAAAGGTCACGGGGACCTTCTTTTCCTCAAGGAAGGCAAGGAAGCGCTTATTGGTCTGCAGCAGGAAATCATTGTCGCCGCACGTCATATACAGGCGCGGGATCTTTTTGCCCTCAGCGAGCAGCTTCGAAACCAGGACTTCGGGGTTGTTCTCGCTTTCGGTCACCTTGTCCAGATCGCCGAATACCTCCCGGTAGTAGTCGTAGTCCGCCAGGACGCCTTCCTGCTGAATGCCGGGCTTCATTCCGGCGATGTCGTAAACGATCAGCGCCGAGGACAGGCCCAGGGCGCAGCCGAAGGTCTCGGGATAGGCGAGCGCGGTGTGGATCGCGCCGAAACCGCCCATAGAATAGCCGCTGATGATCGTATCCTCCGGGGTCTTCGCCAGACCGAAGGTCCTGCGCAGGTACTCGATCAGTTCCTTTCCCACAAAGGAGCCCACCTTATTGCCGGTACCGGGACGGTCCAGATAAAAGCTGCTGTCGGTGGATGGGATGACCACCGCCAGATTATACCTGAGGGCCAGCTCATACGGCGTGGAATAGCTCATCCACTCGTAATTGTCCACCGTATAGCCGTGAAGGATGATCAGCGTCTTCATCGGACGGTCATAGCAGGGATTGTTCTGCGCGCTGAAATTGAACGCCTGATCGTCGGGCAGGAACATCGCGAATTCCATGGGACGCATCATAACGCCGGAGCGCATTTTGATCTCAAGAATGGACATGATGGTGACCTCCTGTTCAGATTTGATAGTTTCTTCGGGCCTGTTTCCGATCACATTTGTATATATTATCCGTCTTTCCCGCCAAAAAAGCAATAGCGGGAATCCAATTATTCCGTGCGGGCGGTTTTCTGTTACATTTTTGAGCGAATGTGTCACCTTCGGGGGCAGGACGATTGAAAAAGCGCGCGGATCCGCCTATAATCGTCGGTGACATTTGTAACACTCAAACAGGAGACGACTGTATGCGCATAGTGACCGACTCATCAAGCAATCTTACGTCCATGGAAAACACGGACTTTCTCAGCGTGCCGATGATCGTGCGGCTGGGGGAGCGCGAATACCTTGACACGCCCAGGCTGCGCGTGGACGTGATGATGCGCGACATCCGCGCGAGCCGCTGCGAGACCTCCACAGCCTGTCCGGGCGTGGGTGAATGGCTGGACGCCTTCGGCGGAGAACGGGAGATTTTCGCTCCCGTCCTCACCAGCAAGCTCTCCGGCTGCTACAGCGCGGCCAGCATCGCAGCGGCCGAATACATGCGCGAACACCCCGGCCGGAAGGTTTTTGTGCTCGATTCTCTCAGCACGGGACCCGAGCTGGAGCTGATCGCGGAGAAGTTTGCCGGGCTGTACGCGGAGCTATCCGATTTTGACGCCGCCTGCGAGGCGGTCCGCGCCTACAGGAAAACCACCGGTCTGTGCTTCATGCTCACATCGCTGGACAATTTTGCCCGCAACGGCCGGGTGAGCCCGGCGCTGGCAAAGCTGGCCGCGGCGCTGCACATGCATATCGTGGGCCGTGCCGGGGCCGCCGGCGATCTGGAGCCCCTGGGCAGGTGCCGCAGCCGGGAAAAGGCTCTCGACAGGCTGTGGTCTGTCATGTGTGAGAACGGGTACGCGGGCGGCAGGGTCCGCATCCGCCATACGGAAAACGCGGAAGCCGCGGCCTTGCTGCGCGGGACGATACTCGAGCAGTACCCGAACGCGGACGTACGCGTCGGGGAGAATCGCGGCCTCTGCTCCTATTATGCCGAGCGCGGCGGCATGCTCGTCGGCTATGAGGGCGGCGGAAGGAAGCGGGGAACGGCATGAGCGGACCGGACCGATACGAAGTCCTGCGCAGGCACAGCGCGGAGAGCAGCGCCCTGGTCCGAGGCTGTCTGAAAACGGCGCTTCTCGCCCTGATGCGGGAGCGCTCCTGCAAGGATCTCTCCGTTTCCGAGCTGTGCCGCAAGGCCGGCGTGTCACGCATGGCCTTTTACCGAAACTACCGGGTAGTCAACGACCTTTTCCGCGAAGCGGCCACGGATCTGAACGAAGAGATCGTCCGCACCCTGGGCAGCCCTTTCCGGTCCGGGACCGGCGCCGGATGGTACGAGCAGACCTTCCGCCTGATCCGCGAACGTCGGGAGGACGTGGCGGTCATGTTCCGGGAAGACTTTCAGTTCGCCTGGATGCAGGTGGTCAACGCGCTGGCCGTGCATGACTCCTCCTTCTCCACGGAAAAAAAGATACAGCGCCTGATATGGTGCGGAGGGTTTGAAAACATCGTCGCCTGGTGGCTTTCCGGAGGCATGAAGGAAACCCCCGAGGAGATGGCGGAATACTGCGTGCGGTATCTGCCCGTGATCGTCCCCGGGGAATAACAGCCTTTACATCGCGGCCGATTTTTACTATGATGTTATAAAAACCGAAGGGGTCCTGCTCATGAAAACCATATCCACCTTCTCCATCGTTGCGCGCGACCCGTCCACCGGTGAGCTGGGCATCGCGGTCCAGTCCAAGTTTCTCGCCGTCGGGGCCATGGTGCCCTGGGCAAAAGCCGGCATCGGGGCGGTCGCCACGCAGGCCGCGGCCAACCTGCCTTTCGGTGAGCTGGGCCTTGAGCTGCTCGCCAGAGGCTACAGCGCCCGGGAAACGCTGGACGCTCTGCTGGCTCTGGACGAGGGCCGCGAGGAACGTCAGCTGGGCATCGTTGACGCGAACGGGAATTCGGCGGCCTTCACCGGCAGCCGCTGTCACAGCTGGGCCGGGCATATCAACGGTGAAAACTTCTCCTGCCAAGGCAATATTCTGGTCAGCTCCGCCACCGTGGAAGCCTTGGCCGATACATTTCAGAATTCCGAGGGACCTCTGGCCGACCGGCTGGTGCTGTGTCTCGACAGGGCCCAGGATGCCGGCGGCGACCGACGGGGCCGGCAGTCCGCGGCCCTGCTGGTGGTCCAGGAGGGCGCGAGCTACGGCGGGTACAACGACGTGAAGATCGACCTGCGCGTGGATGACCACCCCGATCCGATCAAAGAACTGCGCCGGCTGCTGGATTTGCATGAACTGTACTTCGGGGAAACGCTTGAGCGGGTCGCTGCCGACGCTGAGACGACTATGGCAGTGCAGCGCCGGCTCTCGGAGCTCGGCTATTACTCCGGCGGGATCACCGGCGAATACGACGAAGCGAGCCGAAGGGCCTACGCCGACTGGTGCGGCGTGGAAAACTACGAGGAGCGCATCTGCGAGGGCAGCTTTTTCGATCGCGCGATCCTCGATATCCTGCTGCGGGGAAAATAACGGTACGGGAGAGATTGGCCATGCTTCCATGGAGAGAACAGATCATAGAGCTCCCGGGGGGACGGATGAACGCGATCTCCTTCGGGAAAGGGCCCCGTCCCATGCTGCTGATCTCCGGGCTCAATCTGCGCGATGTGCGCGGACCGGACGCGGCTTTCGGGCTATGGGCGCTCTACCGGGGCTTCGGCCGGGATCACACGGTGTGGTGTTTTGACCGAAGGGAAGACCTTCCGGAGCATTATTCCCTGTCTCAGATCGCCGAAGACACGGCGGCGGGCATGGAGGCCCTCGGCCTTCGGGATGCCGACGTGCTCGGCGTATCCCAGGGCGGGATGATCGCCCAATATCTCGCCATCGAACACGGCAGCCTCGTGCGGCGGCTCGTCCTGGGCGTGACGCTCAGCAGGCCCAACAGCACGCTCACCGCCCGGATCTCGGACTGGTGCGCCTCCGCGCGCCGGGGAGAGCTCGCGAAGATCGCCGAAGATTACATGCGCAAAAACTACTCGCCCCGCTATCTCAGGAGGGCGGGCCCCTTCCTCCCTTTGCTGGTCCGGGCCATGAAGACCATGTCTCCGGAGCGTTTCCTCACGCTCGCGGAGTCCTGCCTGACCTGCGACACATACGACCGGCTCGGAGAGATCCGATGTCCTGTGCTGGTACTGGGCGGCGGGCAGGACCGGATCGTCACCGCGGACGGCTCCCGCGAGATCGCCGGGCGGCTGGGCTGCGAGATCCACATCTATGAGAACGGCGGCCATTCGGTGTATGAGGAGCAGGCAAAAGATTTCAATCGCCGCGTATCGGAATTCTTTTCCCGAACATAAAAAGAGAGCCGGCACTCGCCGGTTCTCTTTTTTATGTGTTTATACGCTGCGCGGATCTGTGATCACTCGGTGACGGTAATGATGCCGCCCTCGGTGACCTTCATGCCGTTGCCGGCATCGACGAACAGGCACACCGCTTTCCAGCCGTCCATCTCCTTGGGGATGTTGTTGACGGTAAAGGTGGTGGTATTGCCTCCGGCGGTGGTCACGCCCGCGAATCTGCCGGCTACCTTGTCGAAGATGATCTCATGGAGCCCGTCGGGAGAGATGAAGCGCCATGCGCACCACTTCCAGTTGGCCGCGGCGGCGGTAAAGGTGGCGGACTGGCCGGCCTTTACGGTTTTGGCCTCGGGGTTGGTGGTGATGTTGATGGTGGTGGAGGTGTTGATGCCGATGTACTGGGAGTCGGGCGTGCCGGCCGGTGTCGGCTCGGGTGTGGGCTCCGGCTCGGGCGTCGCGTCGAGCATATCGGGCTCGGCGGGCTGCGGTTCATCGGGAACCACTACTTCCGGACCGTTGGTCGCGTCGACCATGTCCGGCTCGGGAGTGGGCTCGGGAGTGACCTCGGGAGCCGCGGGCTGCGTGGTCTTTTCGGTGAGCAGCGTGTTGAGCTCCGTGCGGGTGGAGTTGAGCTGTTCGGTGAGGTCCTTTACCTCCGCGTTGGCTTTGCGGAGGCGTACGAACAGGAGCCCGGCGATCGCGGCCAGAATAACGGCCAGGATCACCAGCCCGATCACGAGACCTTTGCCGCTGCGGGGTTCATCGTCGTAATCGTCGTAGTCCTCGTCGTCGTAGTCCTCGTCCTCGTCGTAATCCTCGTCCTCTTCGTCTTCATATTCCTCGTCGTCTTCATATTCTTCATCTTCGTAATCGTCGTAATCATCTTTTTTTCTGGATCTTCCAAACATATTTCCTGCCTCCTTCCTGCAGTTTTACATAATATTAGCAGAAACATCCGAAAAGGTCAAGATATTGCGGAAAAAACGGGAAAATGTCTACATAATGCCGAGTACTCCATCCGGTAATTGACTGTTGGGGCAAAAAAAGGTATGATAAAAAAGACCTCAACCGAAAGGATGTGCTCCGCGTGGACGAAAAGCCCGTTTCCCCGGAACCGGCTCCGGCAGACTATGATATCTTTCTCTGCACACGTGAGCTTCCCGACGCGCTGACCGCCGAGACGGCGGCGCTTCGTCAGCTGTGCAGCGCCCTGATCGGCTCGGGATACCGGGTATTCTTCCCCTCCGCGCTGCCCGCCGACCTCACCGACGAGCAGCGTGCTCAGCGCATCGTGGAGGCCCTCTCCGGTTCAAAAGTGATGATCGCCGCGGGTGTCGGCAGCGAGAACGCCTCCGATCCCGTTTCGGAAAAGCTGCGCTCCGTCTTCCTGAAGAGAGCGGAGACCGACCCGTCTTTGGGCTTCATCGCCTGCTGGCGGGACGCGGCCGCCGCGGATCTGCCTGCCGATCTGGCGGATCGGGAGCTGCTCGATATGAGCGATCTCTCGTTTCTCGTCACGCTCCGGGAGAGGCTCTCGGCATGGCTTAAGCCTCCGGCGGCGGAAGTGTCCGAGCCGGCAGAGCCGGATGCCGATATCCGGGAGAGCGAACCCGAGCCGGACAGCCCGGAGGATGCTTCGCCAAAGCCTGAGACCGCCCCCGCGCCGGAGAGGAAAAAGCCGTTCCCATGGATATGGCTCCTGATAGTCGCCGCGGCCGCCGCGGCTGTGCTCTTTTTCCTGATACGCAGATAATCTCCATAAAGATAAAAGGGATCCCCGGGGCAGCGCCCCGGGGATCCTTGTATCTGCTGGGGATTATTTATCCTTGCGCTCCTCGCCGAAGGTCTTCTTGAACTCGTCCCAGCCTGCTCTCAGGCTCTTGAGCCCGGCGGCGACCACGTCCTTGAGATCGTCGGTGGCGTCGGCTGCGACAGCGGAGAACTTCTCTGCGGCGTCCGCCAGCGCGGCCTTTGCCGCGGTCACGCGGACCTCGACCTCGGCCTTGAGATCGACCTCCGTCTCATCGGCGGCCTGGTCCTCCTTGATGGCGGCCTGCGCGGCAGCCAGACGGGCGATGGGCACGCGGAACGGGCTGCAGGACACGTAGTCCAGGCCCACCTTGTGGCAGAACTCCACACTGGAGGGATCGCCGCCGTGCTCGCCGCAGATGCCCAGGTGCAGGTCCGGACGGACGGAACGGCCTTTCTTCGCGGCCATCTCCACCAGCTGTCCGACACCGGTCTGATCCAGGCGGGCAAAGGGATCGCTCTCGTAGATCTTCGTGTCGTAGTAGGCGCTCAGGAACTTGCCCGCGTCGTCACGGCTGAAGCCGAAGGTCATCTGAGTCAGATCGTTGGTGCCGAAGGAGAAGAACTCGGCCTCCTTGGCGATGGCGTCGGCAGTCAGGGCCGCGCGCGGGATCTCGATCATGGTGCCGACCAGATACTTCATCTCGACGTCGGCGGCAGAGAGCTCTTCGTCGGCGGTGGCAACGACGACATCCTTAACGTACTTGAGCTCCTTGACCTCGCCTACCAGGGGGATCATGATCTCGGGCTCGATCTTCCAATCGGGGTGAGCGTTCTGCACGTTGATCGCCGCGCGGATCACGGCGCGGGTCTGCATCTCGGCGATCTCGGGGAAGGTGACGGCCAGGCGGCAGCCGCGATGACCCATCATCGGGTTGAACTCATGCAGAGAGGAAATGATGTTCTTGATCTGTTCCACGGTCTTGCCCTGAGTCCGGGCCAGCTGCTCTATTTCGGCCTCGGTGTTGGGAACGAACTCATGCAACGGGGGATCCAGGAAGCGGATGGTGACCGGATCGCCCTCCATGGCCTCGTAGATCTTCTCAAAGTCTCCCTGCTGATAGGGCAGGATCTTGGCCAGAGCGGTCTTGCGCTCCTCGACGGTATCGGAGCAGATCATCTCGCGGAAAGCGGCGATGCGCTCGGGGTCGAAGAACATATGCTCCGTACGGCACAGACCGATGCCTTCGGCGCCCAGCTCGCGGGCCTTCTTCGCGTCGCGCGGAGTATCGGCGTTGGTGCGCACGCCCAGGCGGCGGTACTTGTCGGCCCAGCCCATGATACGGCCGAAATCGCCGGAGATGGTGGCGTCGACGGTGGGGATGATCCCCTCGTAAATGTTGCCGGTGGAGCCGTCGATGGAGATGTAATCGCCCTCATGGAAGACCTTGCCGGCCAGAGTAAACTGCTTGTTGGCCTCGTCCATGGCGATCTCTCCGCAGCCGGAGACGCAGCACTTGCCCATGCCGCGGGCCACGACGGCCGCGTGGGAGGTCATGCCGCCGCGTACGGTCAGGATGCCCTGAGCGGCCGTCATGCCGGTGATGTCCTCGGGAGAGGTCTCGAGGCGGACCAGAATGACCTTCTCGCCGCGCTCTTTCCACTCAGCGGCGTCGTCGGCGGTGAACACCACTTTGCCGCAGGCCGCTCCGGGGGAGGCGCCAAGGCCCTTGCCGATAGGCGTGGCGGAAGACAGGGCAGCCGTATCGAACTGGGGATGCAGCAGAGTGTCCAGGTTGCGCGGATCGATCATAAGCACAGCCTGCTTCTCATCGATCATGCCCTCGTCCACCAGGTCGCAGGCGATCTTCAGCGCGGCAAAGGCGGTACGCTTGCCGTTGCGGCACTGCAGCATATAGAGCTTGCCGTTCTCTACGGTGAACTCCATGTCCTGCATATCCCGGTAGTGGTCCTCCAGGAGAGCGCAGACCTTTTCGAACTCCTCGTAGGCCTCGGGGAACTTGTCGGCCATCTGCGCGATGGGCATGGGGGTGCGGATGCCTGCCACCACGTCCTCGCCCTGGGCGTTGGTCAGGAACTCGCCCATCAGCTTTTTCTCGCCGGTGGCGGGGTCGCGGGTGAACGCCACGCCGGTGCCGGAGTTTTCGTTCAGGTTGCCGAACACCATCGGCATCACGTTGACGGCGGTGCCCCAGGAGTAGGGGATGTCGTTCTGGCGGCGGTAGACGTTGGCGCGGGGGTTGTCCCAGGAACGGAACACGGCCTTGATGGCCTCGTTGAGCTGGACCTTCGGGTCGGCGGGGAAGTCGTCGCCGATCTGCTTTTTGTATTCGGCTTTGAACTCCTCGGCCAGCTCCTTCAGGTCGGCAGCGGTCAGCTCCACGTCCTGAGTGACGCCGCGGCGGGCCTTCATTTCGTCGATGAGCTGCTCAAAGTAGCTCTTTCCGACTTCCATGACCACGTCGGAGAACATCTGGATAAAGCGGCGATAGGAATCGTAAACGAAACGCTCGAATCCGGGATCCGGGTTGCCGGCGATCATGGCGGCGGCCACGTCGTCGTTCAGGCCCAGGTTCAGAATGGTGTCAATCATGCCGGGCATGGAGGCACGGGCGCCGGAGCGGACGGAGACCAGCAGGGGATTATGGAGATCACCGAACTTTTTGCCGTTGATCTCTTCCATCTTGGCCACGTTCTCCATGATCTCAGCCATAATGTCG